>Ga0131853_10018168_pt1 | contig 12795 bp, 11 predicted proteins | sample TergutLab28metaG_FD_92764 | JGI IMG/M metagenome (GOLD analysis project Ga0131853, IMG submission 92764) | Labiotermes labralis P1 segment gut microbial communities from Petit-Saut dam, French Guiana - Lab288 P1 (version 2) (version 2) | ecosystem: Host-associated > Arthropoda: Insects >...
CATAACTTACAGTTAAAGTAAAGCTAAAATTTAAAAGTTTGGCCTGCGGGGCGTAACTTTATATCGAGCGTTTGATACCTATAAATGAGTAGCAATTACATCTATTACCTGCATAAAAGCAAGTTACGGCAGCCGATTACAAAACTTTTAGCCCTGTTTAAACAACCCATTGCCCTTGACATAAGCCGCCGCTTACTATTTAATATAGTTACGGTAATTTTTTACCGAAGGTTGATAGAAGATATGATAGAGTTTGGTTCAGCAAATAAAACGTTATATAAGTTAGCAAATATTTTTAAACAAGCAGGTTTCCAATGTTATTTGGTGGGCGGTGCGGTGCGCAGTCATCTCTTAAACAAACCTATTAAAGATTACGATATTACCACCGATGCCAAACCGCGCGAAATTACCCAGCTAATTAACCCTAAAGCTCAAATTCTTATTGACCAAGAAATTTGGGGCAATGTCGGGCTCATCAGCCTTAATCATGTTAAATATGAGCGTCTACAGCAACTAAACCCTACCAGAAAAGGGCCGGGCAAAGTTTTCCCTACCGGGATAAAGCACGGTACCGTTACCGTTATGATAGACGAGCAAAAATTTGAAATTACCACTTTTCGCAGCGAAGGCAGCTACAGCGATGGCCGCCACCCCGATAGCATTGCTTACGCTACCAATATCGATGAAGATTTAACCCGGCGTGATTTTACCATTAATAGCATGGCCTACGATTTAATTAATAATAAATTGTACGACCCTAATTTGGGTAGGACAGATTTAGATAATAAACTAATTAAGGCCATTGGTCTCCCCAGTAAACGTTTTAGAGAAGACGGGCTGCGGCCGCTGCGCGCCCTGCGTTTTGTAGCCCAGCTAAACTTTAAGCTAGACCAAACCACTTACGAAGCTATTAGAGCTAATTTAGCCATTACCAACTCCGTTAGTAAAGAACGTGTTGCCGAAGAATTTAAAAAACTTTGTTTAGCTGACAATGCCGAAGAGGCTTTAGAGCTTATGCGCGATTGTGGCCTCATCACCTTATTTTTTAAGCAACTCAACGAATGCTGCTCGATTAGCCACACAAATGCAGAAAACCTACTTGACCACCAAATAAAAACTTTAAGTTTTGTACCGGTTAACTACAAGAATGCTCGGTTAGCCGCTCTTTTTCACGATATTGGCAAAACACAGGCACTAGCTACAGGCGATAGCCATACCTCAGTTGGGGCCAAAATAATGAAAGATATTGCAAAGGAATACCACTTTACTACAGCCGAAACCAATAAACTGGTCCCGCTGGTAGAAAATCACAACATAAAGTACACCGGCAGTTGGAGCGATGCCAAAGTTAGGCGCTTGCTCTCTCGTCTAGCTCATCACCATATAGACTATAATAAGAAAAATGAAAATATATATAGCAAAATGGATAGTTTACTCCGCTTTATCGAAGAGTTGATGGCTTTAAATAAAGCTAACCTCTACGCTACAGCGGGTAAGGTTATTGACACCTCTTTTGATGAGTTGGAAAGCCGTATTCGTCAAATTTGCTATACAAATCCGGCTTTATTTGTGAGCGATTTAGCCGTTAACGGCCACGATTTACTTAAGCAAGGGCTAAAAGGCCACGCTATCGGCGAAACCCTTAATTACTTACTGGACAGAGTAATTGACGAACCTAAAATTAACCACAAAGAAAACTTATTAAAGTTAATAGCCGAAAGCTGACAATCATTAATAAATTATCAGCTTTCAGTTCTCAACTTTCAACTATCAGTTAGCTTAAGCCGCCAACCATTAACATACCAAAGGCCATAGCAAAAAGAGCTACAGTTTCTAGCACACCCAAAACAATAATGTATTGAGCAAGGCCTTTACCAGTTTCACCTTTAGCATCGGCAGCGGCGGCACAAACTTTACCTTGTAAAGCGGCGCAAAGGCCAATAACGGCACCGGCAAATAAACCAATTACTCCTAAAGGCAAACTATTTTGCACCACACCATCTATTACTACGGCGCTATTTAAAGCCGTGCGAATAGAAAGCATTAAAACAAAGCCGTATAAACTTTGGCTAAGCGGGAAGCTGGCAAAAAACACCAGCGACATATCGGCATTTTTACCATTTAAAAAGCCTTTTTTCCATGCTCCAATCGCACCTAAACTACCGGCAACAATCCCGTAAACACTACCTAAAGCAGCCAAAGCAAAAGCGGCAAAAAAACCGATTTCTCCTAAATTCATATTAATTATTCTCCTCTAATATATTTTTTGCCACAAATGGCTTATAATGAAACCCAGACCACTGTTGTCCTAAATGGCTGGAAAATTCCAGCGAATTTAAGCGAACCGCGTGCACAATAACGGCCATAATAGCCAGCACCATATTCATCACATGGGCAATCGTTAAAAAGACGGCCAAAAATAAAACCGCAGGTACGCCTGTAAGCCCTAAATCGGCGGTTGTGCCAAAAGCTAAATCGTTAAAAGCCATAGCAATACCGGCACCGGCCAACCCTACGGCATACAAACGGATATAGCTAATAATATCGGAAAAATTACCGATACTGCCGAGCAGGGTTGGGAATATCCCGGCAAGGCCGCTTAACATACCTTTTCCAATAGTTACCCCTTTACTCTGCTGGCCAAAAAGCACAATTAAAGCAAAACCAATGGCTATAACGTGCGGTGTCCAGCTAGACGGCTCGACATCTAAGATAAGCATTAAAACTACCTGATAAATACCTAGCAAAACACCAATACTGCCTAAATCGGCAAAACTTTGCCAAAAATTGGTACGCACCTTGCGAAAGAAGGCCATTAAATGAGCATAAGTTAAATGCACTAAGGCAATGGTAAAACTTAACCACATAATATTTTGGTCGTTGACAAACCAAGCTAGGTTAAATTGATCAAGGAATGGCCGCTCGGCGATAGCCTCTACAGCAAACCAGCTGCCCTTTAAGGCCCCCCATATTACAGTGGGGATAGATAACCATAACCAAAAAATATGGCCTGCCCCAATTTTTTTGCCTTTAATTATAGTTATACCACAGGCAACAAGGCCTAAGCTTAAAAAGACAAGACCATAACCGGCATCGTTGACAAGCAACGCATAAAAAAGACTAAAAAAGATAAACAGCGGCGTGGTCATATCAAATTCGCGGTAGCCGGGTATTAAATCAAAAGCCCTTAAAATAATGCTCGACATTTTACCTACCCCGCGATAAACACTTTTCGTAGGCACGCCACTCACATCTTCGTTAAAAGCCACATCATCGTAAATGGCTGCCCATTTATTGGTTTTAGCTTGCTCTTTAAAGGCCGCATAATCGGGTTCGGGTACAAAACCCCTAATAACGACTAATTCGCCCTGCTCATCTACCGCTAAGCTGGTTTTTTCATACTCTATCTGTTCGGTTAGCTGGTTAATGCGCTCTTTAATTAAATGTTTAGCGGCAGCTAATTTAACGAGTTCGTCATTAAATTTACGATTTTCCAGCGCTAAGTACCTTATTTCGTTTTGCATTAAGGCTAAACTTTTTTGCGGCACGACAAATTCTTTACCTTTAAAAAGCTCGCTTACCTCACCCAAAGTTAATAATAACTGCAAATTTTTAGCTTTAGCTAAAATAAAATAGACAGTTTCGTCTTTAAGTTTGTTTAACTGCTTTAAGGTTATTTTATCAACCACATAAAACCTCATGGCAAAGCTACCGGCAGTTAGCTGCTTTAACTCATCGGGATTAAAGTTACCCCATTTTTTAGCGCGCTCAAATTCGGTTTTAAGTTTAACTATTTCATCGGCGTTAGCTTTAATTTTTTCTCTTAACCGATTAATTTTATCTACCAAAACCTCATAGTTGCCGATAAAACTATCATCGGCTTTAACCTTAGCCGGCAAACTATTAAATAAAGCCGTTAAAGTATTTAGCTCGTTACTATAGTTATGTAAATTTTCGCTATAACCATCTTTAGCCGTTACATGAAAAACAGAGGCATCGGCCAGCAGGCCAAGCGCCAAAGCTTTATCTTTACTCTGGGCAACTAAAGCTACTTTTTTCATTGTTACAATCATTTAGCCGCCTCCTCCCGCTAATTTTTTCTTACTAATTTTACCGCGCACAACGGCCGCCGTTTGCACATCACCTAAATAAACGGCAATTTTTTTAATGTTGCTATTTATCTCGGGTATTTTTACTTTCTCAAATAAATTAACACGTTGTGTAGTAACCAATAATTCATGCCTTAATAACTCTACCTTCTTTTTGGCAATTTTGGTACGAATATTTAACTCTACCGCCTGCTTCATAAAACCGGCAGCTTTATCTACCCACAACGGGGTGGTAAATAAATCGTACTCCATATCCTCAAAGTCGGCACCTTTAAAGATGGGGATATTTACCCCAGCAATGTTACCGCGTTCTATCTCAAGGTTTTTAAGTTTAAAAAGCTCGGGTAGAGGGGTATCATCGGCAAATACCGCTATCCAATCGTTAAAGTTACCCAGCAACTGCTCATAAATGCTTTGCGCCTCTTCTAGTTCGGCTTCAGCATTTTTAATTTCACTTTGCAGCTGCTGTTTTTTTAACATTAAGGTAGGCAAAAAGCGTTTAAAACGTTTTAAGGCATCTTTTTGCTTTTTAAGCTCGTTTTTAGTTAGCTTAACCGTTGCCATTTAGCCTCCTTCTTTATTTTTAGGCCAAAATTCGGCAATTAAATCCGATTTTAACCCCGTTTCGTCCTTGTTAAAGCAGCTGGCTAAAATACTCCAGCCATTATCTAACGCCTGTTCTAGGCTTACATTTACCGATAGGTCCATCATTTCTTTTTCAAACAAAGCACCATAACGTAACAATTTATCGTCCCAGTTGCTCATAGTAAAACCCATCGATTTTTTCTCCAACGAATCCTTATAGCTAGAGTAAAGCTTGATAAGGCCGTCCATCAGGGCACGGTGGTCTTTACGAGTATTACCATTAACCTGTTGCTTTAAGCGACTGAGCGAACCAAACGGCTCAATCCTGCCACCCTTAAGATAAAATTGCCCTTCGGTGATGTAACCGGTGTTATCGGGCACAGGGTGAGTAACATCATCACCGGGCATAGTGGTAACGGCCAAAATGGTGATGGAGCCGTGTCCTTCAATATCCACCGCCTTTTCGTAGCGGCTGGCCAGCTGGCTGTAAAGGTCGCCGGGGTAACCGCGATTACTGGGCACTTGCTCCTGCGTAATGGCAATTTCTTTGAGGGCATCGGCAAAGTTGGTCATATCCGTAAGCAATACCAGCACATTTTTACCTTGCAAAGCAAATTGTTCGGCTATGGCTAAACTCATATCAGGTACTAAAATACATTCTACAATTGGGTCGCTGGCAGTGTGCACAAACATCGTAGTGCGACTTAAAGCCCCGCCTGCCTCTAAAGTTTCCTTTAAATAAAGATAGTCATCGTTCTTTAAACCCATACCACCCAGCACAATCATATCTACTTCGGCTTGCATAGCGATACGCGCTAAAAGCTCGTTGTACGGCTCGCCCGAAATAGAGAAAATCGGTAGCTTTTGCGAACGCACTAAAGTGTTAAACAAATCTATCATCGGGATACCGGTACGTATCATATTTTTAGGTAAAATACGTTTAGAAGGGTTAAACGACGGCCCGTTAATTTCGATTAAATCTTCTTTAAGACGGGGGCCGTTATCACGCGGCTCGCCCGAACCGCTAAAGATACGGCCTAAAAGATTATTAGAAAACGACACCTTCATCGGGCGGCTTAAAAACCTTACTTCATCGTTAGTGGCCACACCGCGACCACCGGCAAATACTTGCAAACTAATAATTTCGCCATCAATTTTAATAACCTGTGCCAGCGATGAACCAAAGCGGGTACGCACTTCGGCTAAATCTTCGTAGCAAACCCCTTCGGCACGTACCGTAATAACGTTACCGGCAATATTTTCTATTTTATTATAAACTTTAGCCAGGTATTTCTCCTCTTGCCCCAGCACTGCCCGGTACAAAACCGCCGGTTTGCCGCGCCTGTATTAAACCTTTTAATTCGGCCTCTAATTTAGCAAAACCGCTATCACCTTCGGCATAACTATTCCAGTCGATAAACTTTTGCCGTAAAGTGTTAAAAAAAGCACGAGCATCGTCTTTATCTTTAAAATTATATTCATGCACTAAGGCATCTAAAACTACATCAAACACCCGGCGCTGCCGTTCCGGCGAGGCGGCATTATCTACTTTATCAAAACTATTTTGCTGTAAATAAACGGCATCTAAAAACTCTTCTTTTAAATAAATTTCAAAGTCTTCAATCCCTACGCCGTCTTCGCCCAAAACTTTCATCATTTGCTCTACATCAACGCCTTTAAGCAGCATATTGTGGGCAAAATCTACCTGATGAGCCGGTAAAATACCTTTGTACTTACTCCAACTTTCCACCGGGTGAATGGCCGGGTATTTACGGGCATAACTGCGCTCGTAACTTAATCCCAAAAAGCAGCCTACTACCTTTAAAGTGGCCTGTGTAACGGGCTCTTCAAAGTTACCGCCGGCCGGCGATACACTACCACCAATGGTTACGCTGCCCAGCTTGCCGTCTTTACGGCCGCCACCGGTTTGCTCATAAAATTTGGCAATACTTGGTTTTAACTGTACTAAACCGGCACGTTCATAAAACGAAGCAATGGTAGACTCCAGATAAGCCGGGAAAGCCTCATCACCCGGTATTTCTTCAAGACGGCCGCTCATTTCGCGCATAGCTTGCGCCCAGCGGCTGGTGCTATCGGCTAAAAGTAGAACGTCTAACCCCATTTGGCGGTAATATTCGGCCATTGTAACGGCGGTGTAAACCGAAGCCTCGCGGCTGGCTACCGGCATAGACGAGGTATTACAAATAATAATAGTACGGTCCATCAACGATTTCCCACTGCGGGGGTCGACAATATCGGGGAACTCGCGCAAAGTTTCTACAACTTCACCGGCACGTTCCCCACAGGCCGCTACAATAACAATATCCACATCGGCATTTTTACTAATCATATGCTGCAGCACCGTTTTACCGGCACCAAAAGGGCCGGGTGTACAAAAAGTACCACCCTTAGCTACCGGCAAAAAAGTATCGATAATACGCATTTGGGTAACCAGCGCTTCTCTAGGCATTAAACGCTCGGCATAAAGCCTGATGGGACGCTTAACCGGCCAATGAAAGCTCATCGTTAAAGGATAACTTTGGCCGCGTTCATCGGTAACTTCGGCGATAGTTTCGCGTATGGTATAACTGCCGGCCTCTTTAATACTTTTTAAAGTATAAGTTCCTAAAAAGTTAAAAGGTAGCATAATAATATGTTTAAATTGCGTTTCGGGTACAAAACCTATCGCATCACCGGCCGCCAGTACTTCACCCACTTTAGCCGTTGGTGTCCACGCCCATTTAGTGGCGGTACTAAGCGGTTCTAGGTAAAGCCCGCGCTTTAAAAAAAGTCCTGCTTCGGCGGCCAGCTCGGGCAAAGGGTTTTGCAGCCCATCGTAAACTTGGCCAATTAAACCGGGTCCCAGCTCGCTACTTAATAGCTCGCCGGTGAACTCTACTTTATCGCCGTTTTTAACTCCGCGCGTCATCTCGAAGACTTGCATTTGACAACTATTGCCTCTAATACGGATAACTTCACTCTTAAGCCGTGAGCCATCGTCTAACACAATATATCCTACTTCATTTAAAGAGACTGCTCCCTCAAAGTTTACGGCAGCCATATTGCCGTTAATGCCTTGCACTACACCTTCACTCACACTCATTAAATATTCTCCGCTAATACTTCTTTAACATCTTTTAAAATACTTTCGTATTCTTCATCGTAACGTTTGCGGCCAACATCTGCCTTAAAGCCCATGCGCCGCTCTAAAATTTGCAGCTGCATACCATAAATAAGCAGGCTATTAAAACTAAAATAGTCGCCGTTTTTGCTGTCTTCTAATAAATTAAAACGCATAATATCTAGCTGGCGTTCTACTTTTAAAGGATTGCTCTCTCTAAAGGCCGTTAAAGCCAAATTTTTAGTACCCATATCGGGGCTGGGACGTTTATATTTATTAATATCTATCCCGCGCGCTTCGGCCCTAAGCTCTACTAAATCGTTTTTTAAGCTTATGTCCCACTGCCAATAGTTTTTTTCCAGCTCTTTAAGATTAACCATACTCAAAGGCGGTTCTTGTAAATTAAAAGCTTTAAGCCTAGCAAAATAATCTTCGGTTAAGACAGCTTCGGCATAATATAAAAACTTTTGGTAGTTAATAGCCGGCTCTTTATCAAAAAGCAAAGCCGGCAAACTCGCTATTAAGTAATAAAGACTAGTCATAGTGGCTCCTTAAACAACGAGGGTGGCTTTTCTAAAGTCTTCGGCCAATTTAGGGCTTAAAAAATGTTTTAAATTGCTCACAATAGCCTCATCGGTAATATCATAAAGAGCCGAACCATCTTTCACCCCCAGCCTAAAGCCGCTGTCGATGGTAGAAGAGGCTTTAATATCGAGGCCGCCCTTAAACATATCTGCAAATTTAGCCTTTAAAGCGGTATACATTTTGTCGGCATCGGCATTGCTAATATCAATTTCGTATCCGCTTTCTTTATCAAGCGAGCCTAAGGCCACTTTAATTAACTCCTCCAAGCTATTAACGGTTACCTCTTTGGTAGCTGCTGTAAGAGCCATATCAAAGGAGTTAAAGAGCTTTTGACGTATACTCAAAATTAAATCACGGCCTGCCTGTGCCAAAGCCTCTTGCTGCCTTTGCAAAGCAATTTCTTCGGCCTTTTTAACCTCTTCTAAGGCCTCTTTAACTTGCTGATTAGCCTTATCCACAATAGCCTTAGCTTCGGCATTAGCTTGCGCGATAATGGCTTCGGCCTCTGTCTTAGCAGTAAGTACACCTTCATCTTTAATTTTAGTAATTAATTCTTGCAACTGTATTTCCACTGAAAGATTTCTCCTTATTTATTAATAACATTTAGCCAAACCACCTTTAGCGGTTTCGCGGTATTTTTCTTTTAAATCTTTGCCGGTTTCCAACATAACCCCTAGTACTTCATCGTAACTAAAAATAACTGCCTGACTGCCTCGCAACATCACATAATCGGCCACATTGGCGGCCATAGCTGCCTTAATGGCATTACGCTCGATACACGGCTCTTGCACCAGCCCCAATACCGGGTCGCAGGTTAGCCCCAAATTATGCTTTAGGGCTATGGCAGCCGCTTGCTCTATCAATTCGATATTTTTGCCGCCGCTGCGCAAAAATACTAAAGCCGCCGCTGCCATAGCGCAGGCCACCCCAATTTCGGCTTGGCAGCCGGCCACCGCCCCGCTGATACTCGCCCTAGTTTTAGCTATATTACCTACAATACCGGCTACCGCTAAGGCCTCAATTACTTGAGGGTTATCGGCACTTACGGGCAGTTTTTTTTCGTCCTTAAAATAATGATAAAGCACTGCCGGCACAACACCGGCCGCCCCGCAAGTAGGAGCCGTTACCATTACATTACCGGCGATAGAGTTTTGCTCCATTACCGCCAAAGCATAACTATAAAGATAGGCATTTTTATTTCTATCAAATTGAGCTCGCTCATAAAAATCTTTAGCTCGGCGGACATAATTTAAGCCGCCTTTTAATACTTTTTCTTCACCGCTAAGGCCATCGGCGATAGCTTTAACCATCGTTTGCCATATATCTGTTAAATATTCGGTTATGTTAATGCTACCGGCCTCTTCATATTGCCGAACAAAATCCGGCAAAGTTAAGTTATGGCTATAACAGTGCTCTTTAATGGCCGTAAAATTCCTGAAAGGATAGATATTATCGGCCTCTTTCTCGGCACTGCCCACCACAAAAACTTCGCCACCGCCTAATGAAAGATATTCCCGCTCATAAACCGGCTCATCTTCTTTATTATAGGCCGATAGCTTTAACGTATTGGGGTGGTTGTGGTATTTATGGCCTTTATTTTGGTAACTATAACTTTCGTCAAATTTAATTTCTATTTTTTTTCCGTCTTTCTCAAAAGCCTCTTTAATCGTGCAATCGGTATGGTGGCCTACACCGGTGGCCGCCAAACTTTTACCCAAAGTAGCTACCCAACGATTATCCGCCAAATTATGGCCTTTTAGGTACTTTAAAAAGAGTTTGCTTGCCTCTTGCACACCCATAGTATGGCTGCTACTTGGGCCCGGCCCCTTTTTATATAGTTTGCTTAACGACTGCATAACGGCAACTATAACATATTTTTTAGAAAAAATCAATATTTAAGGTAATAAATAACCAAATAATTTAGTTATTTATTAAAGCAGGTACGGGAAGAGGGGGATTCGAACCCCCGGTAGCTTGCACCACACACGCTTTCCAAGCGTGCTCCTTAAACCACTCGGACATCTTCCCTTGTTGTTGGCTAGCTTACATTATTTAATAAGCTTTGTCTAGCTGCCTTTACTCGTTAAAAACTAATTTAAAGCAAACCAAATAACACCGCTTCTTGCGATGGAATGGTTATCTTCTAAATACCTATGGTTAATTACCAAGTTACCATTTTCTATAATAGGAGGCATTAAAGGAAATATTTGGATAGTTTCTCCGCTGTTATTAATTAATACACTCTTAATTGCCTGCCCTATCGGCCTATTGCCGGTAAGGTGCACAATAACTACATTATTAGTAACTACAGTAACTTCCGATATATTTGGGTTAGTATGGTTATAGGTATGCGTTATGTTATTAACCGGTATATTTGTTAACGGTATAACCAGTTCTTGCCCGCCATCACTATCGGTCACAATTAAATTATCTGCGGTTAAAGTTAATCTAAACTCATTGGCAATACGTGTGCCGTTAGTTACTTGCTCTAGTCTAAAGTTTGCACCGGTAATCACTAATACGTCATTACCATCGATATAATCGGTAGTATAAGCTAAATTACTACCTCTTTGTTGATTGTCGTTTAGCGAGCAGCTTACAACTATAATGCTGCTAATAAGCAATAGCAATGTTTTTTTCATTTTTATTTCCTTTTATTTTTAATAGCACTATTATAAAAGAAAAAGCTATTTTATAAAAGGGAATTTTTAAAAATATTTGACATAGCAAAAATAATTCAGAACCAAAGCATACTAAAAACAGAATAACTTTAATCCTCACAAAAGAAAAGCTAGAACCACGAAAGACATAAAAAAAGGGAATACTTTGCTTATTTTTAACCTATTTTTTAGTATGCTCCGGCTTTAAAAATTACGGCAACCCACTTGACACATTTATGGCTTATAGTGTAAAGTACGAAAGTTTAAGCAAAAAAAAGGAGTTTGCAATGAAACTTTTTGAATCGTACAACGACGATTTAACGGTATCTAAAAAGGTGATTTTAGGCTTACAGCACACCTTTACTATGTTTGGGGCGACTATTTTAGTACCCATTTTAACGGGGCTAAACATTTCGGTAGCGTTATTTATGGCAGGGCTTTGTACCCTGCTTTTTCATTTAGTAACGCGCGGTAAAATGCCTATCTTTTTAGGCTCATCTTTTGCCTTTATCGCCCCCGTAGTAGCGGTTGGTACTATGTATGGCCTAGAGTACGCCGGCGGTGGTATTGTTATATCGGGTATTATTTACCTTATTATGGCCGGCCTTATTAAATTGTTTGGTAAAACCAAAATACTAAGCTTTTTTCCGCCTATCGTTACCGGCCCCATCACCATTATTATCGGCCTAACTTTAGCCCCCGTAGCTATTAGCAGCGCCTCCAGCAACTGGGCCTTAGCCATTGCCAGCTTTTTAATTGTCGTTATTATTAGCGTTTTTACTAAAGGTTTTTTACAGGCCATCCCGGTACTTTGCGGACTTTTGGGCGGTTATTTAATTGCCGTTGTTACCGGCAATATCGATTACAGTGCTATCGGCGCCGCCAGCTGGGTAGGTTTACCCAGCTTTACTTTAGCCAAATTTAGCGTAAATGCAACTTTATTAATAGCGCCGGTGGCTATTGTTACCATTATAGAGCACATCGGCGATGTAATTGCTGTAGGCAACACCTGTAAAAAAGATTTTGTTAAAGACCCCGGCCTAAACCGCACAATGTTAGGCGATGGCTTAGCCTCTCTCGTATCGGCAATGTTCGGCGGCCCGGCTAACACCACTTACAGCGAAAACACCGGCGTACTAGCCTTAACTAAGGTTTTTAACCCGGTTGTTATGCGCATTGCCGCCCTTTTTGCCATCGTGCTAGCCTTAGTACCTAAATTTAGCGCCATTATCAGCAGCATTCCGGCAGCGGTCATCGGCGGTATTTCGATAGTACTTTTTGGTATGATAGCTTCTGTAGGTGCACGCATTTTAGTAGAAAGCCATACCGATTTTAACCAGCCGCGTAACCTATTAATAGCTGCCTCTATTTTGGTACTCGGTTTAGGCGGAGCGACTATCCCGATAAATATTGGAGCCGTATCTTTTACTTTATCTAGCTTAGCGGTAGCCGCTATTGCCGGTATTATTTTAAATAAAGTTTTACCTAATAAAGGTTAAAACCTTATTGCCGGCGGCCCTTAAGTAAAAAAGACCGCCGGCTTTTTTTATCTTTACACAATGGTAACTCTCCCTTTATAATTACTCAATGTTTGTACAAAGCTGTACCACAGGCCAAACTTTAATATTTTAGCTTTACTTTAACCGCAAACTATGTTAAACTATTACTATGAAAAAAATATTAACTATAACTTTATTACTAATAGCCATAAATGCACAAGGGCAAGGCTTGCCGG
>Ga0131853_10018169_pt1 | contig 12794 bp, 17 predicted proteins | sample TergutLab28metaG_FD_92764 | JGI IMG/M metagenome (GOLD analysis project Ga0131853, IMG submission 92764) | Labiotermes labralis P1 segment gut microbial communities from Petit-Saut dam, French Guiana - Lab288 P1 (version 2) (version 2) | ecosystem: Host-associated > Arthropoda: Insects >...
TCCAATTATTTGCGCTGGAACATCAAGCAAGTGAGATATTCCGTTTGTATAAAATGTCGCATTGCCTATTGTGATTAATATTGTGTAAGTCTCATTTGTGATAATTGCGGTTTTGGTGTCTTCATCCCAGCCTACATAAAAGCCTGCTTTCTCAAAAACAGCACGGACGGGCACAAGGGTGCGTATGTCTACAATGGTTGGCTGTGCGTCTGGAAAATTTACAAACTCGCCATCTACACTAACCCTAATGTCATTTGCAAAAATAATAATTGGAGCAGCGAGCAAAACCGCCACAAACACCAAAAGGACGGTAATTTTTTTCGTTAATCGCATAACCAACAACCTCCTGTTAGAATGTAATTTGCCAAGGATTGAATTAACGCTACTAATGCTCATAGTATGATGTGTTTTCCTTTCGATGCCTTTGCGATGGCTCTAGTAAAGAAGTTGCAACTGGTATGCAAGAGGGGTAATTTTTGCCTTAACACTTCAAGTTCCGAAACTGTGTATAACCGCTCGACTTCCAAGTTTCCACAGTTAAGCATCTTTAAGTTTGGATGATTTCGAAGAAATTCTAGGTCTGTGAAAATGATTCGTTTGCCTTTTGCAGGTGCTTTGCCTGATATACACAACTCTTCAAGGTTTTTCATGTGATATAGCGGCGAAAAATCCTCAATATTATCAATTAAATATAGGTTTAAAACTTTTAAATTTTTCAAACAATCAAGAAATGATACATCTGGTAGAGGAGAGCGAAATCCATCAAAATAAAGGCTTTTTAATTTAGGAACATTTTGAAGCACAGATAAATCCAGCTTAGTTCCCCATTTAATCCGCAAAATCTCTAATTTTTCTTGATGACAAACAGCTTCTAATAATGTCTGCGTGATTCCCGTTCGAAAAAGAACCCCTTTCAGTGCTTTGGGATTTGTTTTAAAAAACTCAATCCATTCGTCAATGATTTGTTTCTGCTTCTTTTTCTGTTCCTCCAAACTGCATTCCATGTTATTAAAAATTGGATTACCAAATCCAGGCTTGTTTGACCCGACCAATTGTGTACATGCAAGTTGAACATATGCTTGGTCTTGATACTCATCTAATCTAACCATGTAAGATTCATCATAGATGGGTGCAAACCCTCCAGACCCTCCAAAAAAATAACGATAACGGGCTTCGGCTTCTGGTTGAGACAATGCGCATTCCTCCCTGTAGGTTATATAAATTTTGTGCGTTATTTCTAGTCTTGTCAAGCAGTACACTAAAATTAGTCCGCATCAAAATTCTCAATAAGGTCGATTTTATAGGCTTGCTCCATTATTTTGCAGGCATCAATAAAGCTGGAAAGTGGGATGCCGTTTATTTGCGTACCTGTACGCACACGTAGCGATATTGTGCCGTCTGCCACTTCTTTGTCGCCAATAATAATGATATACGGTACAAGCTCGTTGCGGTAGGATTTTATTTTATTGCCCATTGTACCGTCTGAAGTATCAAGGGTTGACTTAAAACCCTGTTGCACAAGTTCTTCTCTAATATCGTGGGCGTATCTCTCGTGGTCTTTGTGTACTGGCACAATGCCAACTTGCACTGGAGCAAGCCAAAATGGGAAGCGGGCGGCGAAATGCTCGGTAATAACCCCGATAAAGCGGTCTAACGAACCAAAAACTGCACGGTGAATTACCACGGGGGCTTTACGCTTGCCGTCTGAGTCGGTATATTCTAGTTCAAAATTACCTGCCAGTTGATAGTCAAGTTGTATTGTGCAAAGTTGCCATTCACGCTTTAAGGCATCGTATACTTTTATATCAATTTTTGGACCATAAAATGCGCCGCCGCCTTCGTCCACAATATATTCGCCAGCACCAAAGCGGGTATCCAGCACATTTTTAAGCACGGCTTCGGCTTCGTTCCATGTTTCGATATCGCCCAAAAAGGACTCCGGGCGGGTGGAAAGCACAGCGGTGTATTTTAGTCCAAAAATGCCGTAAATAAAGTCCATTATGTCCATTATTCCATTCATTTCACTTGCAATTTGCTCCTGTGTACAAAAAATGTGGGCATCATCTTGACGGAAGGTTTGAACACGCATTAGCCCGTGCATTGCGCCGCTTGCTTCATTGCGGTGCAAATGTGAAAGCTCGGAAAAACGTAGCGGCAAATCCCTATAGCTACGGTTTTTCTTTTTAAAAAGTATCATGGCATTAGGACAATTCATGGGTTTTAAGGCATAAGTGTTATTTTCGTCAATTTGCACTTTAAACATATTGTCGTCATAATGCTCCCAATGTCCGCTTGTTACCCAAAGCGAGCTGTGGTTAAGTTGCGGCCCCACCACCTCTTGATACCCATGGGCTTCATGCACCTTGCGTGAAAATTCCAGCAGTTTATTATAAATTTTCATGCCCTTTGGCATCCAATAAGGCATCCCTGGGGCTGTTTCATCAAAAAAGAATAAGTCCAGTTGATTGCCGAGGGTTCTGTGGTCACGTTTTTTGGCTTCTTCCAAAAATGCGTAATACTCTTTTAATTCTTTGCGGCTGGGGAAAGCGTGGACGTAAACACGTTGCAGCATGGGGTTGTCGCTGTTTCCGCGCCAGTACGCACCTGCAATGCTTGAAATCTTAAAGCCCCAGTTGCGAAGTTCACGCATATTTTCCACATGAGGTCCAGCACAAAGGTCAACAAAACCATTGCTTTCATATACAGTGATTTCTTCGCCTGCGGCAACTAATTCTTTTACCAATTCCAGCTTATAAGGCGTGTTTGCAAAAAAATCCAAAGGATTTTCTACCACACGCTTTTCAAATACTGTATCGCTTTTTAAAATCTCGTTCATTTTGGCTTCTATCGCTGCAAAGTCGTCTTCAGTTATTCTGTGATGAAGGTCAAAGTCGTAATAAAGCCCGTCTTCAATAGCAGGGCCAATACCAAGCTGAACCCCGTCAAAAAGCTCACAAACAGCCTGTGCCAAAACGTGTGAAAGTGAATGACGAGCCGCTTCAATATAGTTAGCGTCATTAGCAATATTTTTTGCCATAATTTTGTCCTCCGTTTCAAAAACCATCAATATACAAATATAGCCCCAAAATCTTGGGGCTAATACTTTAACTTGTAATTACAAAATAATGCTGGTACCGAGATTCGAACTCGGGAGCCTCTCCGTTACCAACGGAGCGCTCTACCGACTGAGCTATACCAGCGACAAAGGATATTCTACCACGCAATTAGAACATTGTCAACAAAAATTTTTGTAAAAAAATTGGATTGTTTTGTTAAAAAACGCTTGACAAAAAAAAAAAAAAAATGTGTATAATTGAGTATACCTAGGAAATGAAAGGTTGGCCAACCTCCAAAAATATAAAAGGAGGTACATAAGTATGGATATCGTTTTTGGAATAATTGCTTGGTTAGTCTATTGGATGTAATGAACTAGAAGCACAATTCCACCGTAGATTTTGCGGTGGAATTGTGTGTTTCCTATAATGGAGGTATGTATGAGATGGGAATTGCTCTTGAAATCAAAAATATAGTGAAAAATTATGGAACTTTTAGGTTAGACGGCATTAATTTCAATGTTGAGTTTGGTAGCATAGTTGGATTAATAGGAGCAAACGGAGCAGGCAAGACGACGACTTTAAATATAATTCAAAATATTACTAAAAAAGATAGCGGTGAAGTTTTGTTTTTTGGGAAACCAAGTGAGGACAAGCTACCGCAGGATGTGGCTGTTGTTGCGGATGATATTTTTTATGAAAAAGGATGGAAGGTTTTTGAAATAAATAAAATAGCCAAAAAGTTTTACAGTCACTGGAATAAAGTCGAATTTGAAAAACTTATTGATAAGTTTGGGATTGACAAGGGTAAGTATATAGGGCAGCTAAGTAAGGGCATGGGCATAAAATTAATGATTGCGGTTGCCCTTTCTCGCAATGCAAGACTATTAATTTTGGACGAACCAACAAGCGGACTAGACCCCATTGCCCGTGATGAAATTTGTGATTTTTTGCTCGACTTTGTCTCTTGTAAAACAAAAAGCGTACTTTTTTCCACACACATAACATCTGATTTAGAAAAAATAGCAAACGGTGTTGTCTTTTTGGTTAATGGACAAGTCCGCTTAAATGATAAAAAAGACAGCATAATGAAGGAGCTTTTAAGTGATGAACTTAAAACGCTAGATGATATAATAATACATTTGCATGAAAAAGAAAGGGTCTAGTATGAGAAAAATGCTTAACTTTGTATTGCTCGACACATTCTCCATTAGGGGTGTCTTTGGGCTAAAATTACTGGCTGTTTTTGCCATACTGTCAATTACTGGCTATACTTCCATGGGAGTTGGCGGTATAGCGTTTGGCGGTATTTTTATTTTGTCAGTAATTTGTACACAGCCTTTTACGGCAGGCATAGATGGACTTGATAGGTTTTACACAACACTCTCGCTTTCTCGCAAAGATGTAGTTTTTGGCAGGTATTTTTTTGTTTTATTGGTAATTATTTTTGTAACTTTGCTTTATTTTGCTATTGGCATAGTCATCCCTTTAATAATGGGGTCAGGGCTGACTTTTGAGCATCTGCCTATGATGTTTGGGGTATATGTGGTACCAATCTTTATTTTCTCCATTCTTCTGCCTATATTATTTAAACTTGGCTTTAAGCAAGCAAGACCTATCGTGCAATTTCTTCCTATTTTAATAGTTTTGGCTATTGCGCTTTTGGACAATACTATTTATAATGGTATTGAGTACAATATATTTGGGCTAATAAATTACTTTGACACTTTACCAAACATTGTGTTGCCTTTAATTTTAATATTTATCTGCATTGCTATTTTTGCAGCATCATTAAAAATATCTTTGTTTTTCTACTCAAAAAGGGAGTTTTAATTGCGGTAAACTTTAATGAAAAAAACTATTGACAAATACTGCTGCATATAATATCATATATGTAACTGAACAGACGGCGGCTTTAAATGAGCACGTGCGGTCGGGCTTTATAAGCAGCAAGTGGCTATGTGGCGCATTTGTGGGACGGTGATTACATCTCCCATTGGTGCGTTTTTTTGTTACCTCGGGAAAAATATTTATTGTGGAGGTAGTTATGAGTAAAGAAAAAGAGAAGATTGCTATGAGAGCAGGACGAAACAGCATTATTGTCAACATTCTTTTGTCCGCGTTTAAATTATTTGCGGGTATTTTTGCAAATTCGGCCGCTATGGTGTCCGATGCAGTGCATTCCATAGCAGACCTATTTAGTACGGTGGTAGCAATGATAGGCATAAAGCTGTCTAACAAAGAGGCGGACAAAGACCATCCATATGGACACGAACGGTTTGAAAGTGTCGCCACGCTAATTTTAGCTGGGCTCATTCTTGCTGTTGGCGGCGGAATTGGCTGGGCTGCCATCCAGCGAATAATTGCGGGAGATTTTGGCGAATTGGCAATTCCGGGAATGCTTGCACTGGTTGCTGCTGTTGTTTCCATTGCCGTTAAAGAGGGCATATATTGGTATATGCGTGCTGCTGCAAAAAGGGCAGACTCCACGGCACTTATGGCAGATGCTTGGCACAGCCGTGTTGACGGCTTGTCATCTATTGGTAGCTTTGTTGGCATTTTGGGTGCGATGCTGGGGTTTCCTGTAATGGACTCCATTGCAGCCATCATCATTAGTGCGTTTATTATAAGATGCGCCGTAAGCATTGCCGTGGAGGCACTTAAAAAAATGACGGACAGAGCTTGCGACGACGAAACTGTGGAAGCAATGCGTAAAGTTATACTTGACCAAGAGCATGTAAAAGACATTGACCAGCTTAAAACACGGCTTTTTGGTAATAAAATTTACGTGGATGTGGAAATAAGCGTGGATGCAAACCATACTCTGATAGAAGCCCATGATATAGCGCACAACGTACACGATGCAATAGAGGATGAATTTGAAAAGGTAAAGCATTGCTCGGTTCACGTAAACCCATTTGGTGTGGACGCAGGCGAGGTCAAAAGCGAAAATAATGCTTGACACAATGCGGCGCATGTGGTAGAATGACTTTTCGTATCCTTGCTCTTGGCAAAAAAGACCATGGGCAATATTCAAAAGGAGGAGTGCGAGTGCACAAATATGAATTGGGATTAATTCTTCATCCCCATATGGAAGAAGAGGCTGTTAAAGCTGAACACGATTTGGTGTTAGAGCTTATCACACGCTTTGGCGGTACAGTTGAAAAGGTGGATAATTGGGGCAAACGTAGGTTGGCTTATGAAATTAACAAGCTAACCGAAGGGCATTACTGTTTCATTTACATTGATGCTCCGCCATCCATGCCAAGAGAAATTGAAGACCGCATCCGTATTCGTGAAAACATTATTCGTTTTATGATGATACGTAGAGATGATATTGTTAAAAAGCAAAAAGCAAGCATGTAAGGGGAGGGCGGCTCACCATGAATAAAGTTATTTTGATGGGCAGACTGGCAAGAGACCCTGAAGTGCGTTACAGCAATGCCGCAGAACCCCTTGCCATTGTGCGTTACACACTTGCGGTAAGCCGCAGGTTTAAGCGTGAAGGTGAACCAGATGCAGACTTTATTTTTTGCACCGCATTTGGCAAAACAGGTGAATTTGCTGAAAAATATTTCAAAAAAGGACAGATGGTTGCTGTTGAAGGTAGGCTGTCTGTTAGGGAATTTACTGACCAAAAGACCAATGAAAGACGCTGGTCAACAGAAGTGGTTGTAGACCAGCAGTATTTTGCAGAAAGCCGTGCGTCTTTTGAAGGAAGAAGTCAAGGCGGCTCTGACGATAGCTACGGCGGTTCTCAACCTGCCCAAAGCAGGCAACAGCCCGCACCACAGAGGGACGATTCGTTTTTTGAGGTGGATACAAGCCTAGATGACGACGATTTACCATTTTAAAATTAAGGAGCGAAAATATTATGATGCAACAAAGAAGACGTGGACGCAGAAAGAAAAAGGTATGCGTTTTTACAGCGGAAAAAATCCAATATATTGATTACAAAGACACAAAGCGTTTGAAAAACTATATGTCTGAGCGTGGTAAAATTTTGCCAAGACGTATTAGCGGCAACAGTGCAAAAGCACAAAGAAAACTAACTGTTGCTATTAAAAGAGCTAGAATCATGGGGCTTTTGCCTTATACCCAAGATTAATATTAAATCCGCAGGCTTTGACCTGCGGATTTTTTGTGTTTGAATTCACCGTATAATCCAAAATAAAAAATGGTTCGGCGATAAGCCAAACCATTTTAGAGAAATAGGTGGGTCGGCACTCCCACATATCCTAACCTCTTACGAGGGGTGACGGCTGCCCGTTCCGTCCTCTAGTTCTCTAACTTATTATATCCGTTTACGTATACACGTATTACACCATAGCTTTATTATACACAAGCTCGCTTAGCTTGTCAACACTTTTTTAATGTGCCATTATTAATAAAATTTTGAACCCGTGAAGGGTTTAGTGTGTAAAGCGACCGAGCAAAGTAAAGACCACTTCTTGATACACGTACAGCTACTTTCACAAAATCTTCGTCCACAGGAAAATCTTTAACATATTCTATTGAGCTGTCCTTGGGATTAATGCCGATATAGTCGGGATTGCTTATTATATCACCTATAAAAACTCCATATTTTGCAAAGTCGGCAGAGTGCTTGTTTTGCATATGTCTTTTGTTGCTCACACCAAAATATATAGGCTCATTCGAAGCAACCGACAATCCAAGGAGGCTTATAACATCTGCGCTAATCTCACCAACTTTAACAGCCATTTATTTGCCACTTTTCTCCACAGGGGCATTATAACATATTTTACGACAAAAGCAAATAGATTATTGAGATGCTTTGAAAAACCCCGCAAACCAAGTGGTTGCGGGGCTTAATTTTTTATTGCGGTGCACGTATGAAAACTTCCACATGCCCAGCCGCTTGGCGGCTAGTTAAGGTCAATACATCTCCTAAAAGTGTAAACGACCAGTTTTCACTGTTTAGAAATGCTGGATTTGAGAAAGCATTACCAGCCGTCATAACAAAGTAGAGGTTATTGCCGTCTACCCACCAGTCAAAACGGTCTTCAAATTCTGTGCCTTCCCATCTTACGCCCGTGCCATTAGCATTGAGCTCCATAACATCCCAAAAGATTTCTCCCTCAAAGTCGAAATCCCACATGCCAATAAGTGGGCTGTTTGTGTCAATGGTTTGTTGCTGTGTTGTTCTTGTCCATTCCTCAATAAGACCGCGCTCTTGGTTGCTTTCAAGGGTTAGGTTATCTCCAGCAAGCGTAAAAGTCCAGCTCTCGTTGTTGATAAGAATGCTTTCTTCAAATGTAGCTCCGCTTGTCATATTCATTCTGAAAGTATCTCCGTCTGTCCACCACACAAAGCGGTCCCAAGCTCCGGGAATGTCTAAAAATCCTCTATGTCCTGTTCCGTCTGCATTTAACACCTTAAAATTAGGCAAAAATACTCCTTCGTAGGTAATGTCCCATGAACCTATAAGGGGATTGTCTGGTGAAACATCTTGTCTTGGGTCGGTTGCGTTACGCGCACCACATGCTGCAAGTAGTACAAAAGATGCGACGAGCAATAGTATTGATAGTGTAAATCTTTTCACTGGTATTTTCCTCCATTGTCGGTATTTATTTTTGAAATAATGCAGAAGACTTATCGCCTTCTTAATGTAACTACACGTTCTCCATCACGAAATTCCATGGTAAGATTTCCGCCTCTAACGCGGTAAGGTGTCGAGCTCCAGCTTGCGTTTTCGTTGCGTCTAACTTCAATAGCGTTATTAACAATTTGGAAATAATACCAACTGCCGCCGCCCGAACGTATACGGTTGCCATCAACAGTAATTCCATTTTCGTGTTCAGAAAAGCGCACCCATATATTTTCGGTACTGCTAAAATCTTCTCGTGGAATGTTTGAACTGCTAAATACATAAGTTCCATTACGCAACCCAGAGCCGCAAGCTGCAAGAACAAGTAAACCAGCAATAAGCAGCAATGCTGGTATTAAAAATCTTTTCATTATAACTTTCCTCCATTATTCAGCTATAAAGCCCGCAAATTTAAGCGGGCTTTATGCATTTAAGTATTTTTTCTTATTAAAGCAAAATTATTGCCTAACAAAAACCTCAACATGTCCAGGCACTTGTCTGCTTGTGAGTGTTAATGTGTTGCCAGAGATGCTAAATGTCCACTCCTCTACATCGACACCGCCAATGGTGAGTATGAATCCGCTGGTTATGTTGATATAGAGATTGTTGCCATCTGTGTGCCAGTCAAAAGTGTCTTGAGCATCTGTCCCCGGCCACCTAAAGCCTGTGCCGTCTGCCCTAAAATCATAGGCATCGGGGGATACCATGCCTTCAAATTCAAAAGACCACATTCCCACAAGGCGGCTATCCTGACCCTGTGTGTCATTATTGCTTCCGCCGCAAGCAGCAAGAACAAATAAGCCTAAAACAAGTACCAAAGCTGGTAATAAAAATTTCTTCATGTTGGATTGCTCCTTTAAAAAATTATGTATTAGTTACCGCGGGTATACTGCCATCTTATGCCTTCTACTTGGTTGCTGGTTAAAGTTAGCGTATTTCCGCTAATGTCAAATGCCCAACTTTCAACGTTTCCATAAAGAATATCGTCAAAAACCGGACCAGCAGTAAGATTTACAGTCAAAGTGTCGCCGCTGGTGGACCAGTTGAAGCTATCTGTGCCTACTGGGTTAAAATCGTGGTGTGTTGGTCTTGTTCCTGTGCCGTCTGCATTAAATGTCCACCACGGCGTTACTTCAAAATTCCAAACACCAACAAGTGGACTGTCTGCATTGTCATCATTATTACTTCCGCCGCAAGCAGCAAGAACAAACAAGCCTACAACAAGCAATAAAGCTGGTAATAAAATTTTTCTCATTTTAATCTTACCTCCATTAAATTAATACAAGCCCGCAAGCGAATTGGCGGGCTTGCTGATTTTTACTCCTCTGTTGCTGGCAATTCTTCATCGTTAGAAAACATAAAGATTTCGTCGTCTTCGTCATCCAAAAACCAATCTTCGTCCAAAATGTCCTCGTCTTTTTTGGTCCATTTAACCAAAGCAACAACCAATGTAGCCAACAAAGCCGCGCCCAAAACTATCAACAAAGTGATAACGACTGGGTTTTTCCAGCAACTTTTCTTTTTGCCCATTTTCATAATAGGCAAATCTCTGAAATACTTTTTGATTTTCATGCATTACACCTCTCTTATTGTATATTGTATTAATATATCTGGGCATTTAACAGCTATTTAGCAGAATTTTACCTTAAAAAATATTGCACGGCATAAAATTTGCTTTAATATACTGTTTTTATGCCCTCTATGATTTGCGAAGGTTTTTGGCTTCATCTGCCCGCCTTCGCAAAATTTCATACTCTTCATAGGCTTTTAACACAATTTGCTTTTCGTCATTAAACTTTAACAAATGGTAGGCTTCATGTTTTTTATAAAACCCCGCATCTGCAAAATTTTCCTCTTGTTGTGGGCTGCAATATGGTGAGCCTGTGGACATTAAATACCAATGCACGGTTTTATAAATTATATCATCCGCAGCCTTAAATGTATATTGGGTTTTGCCCAAGTATTTAAGGATTTTTGCTATAACCTTTGCTTCTTCGTGTACCTCGCGTAAGGCGGCTTGGCGAAAATTTTCGTCGCCTTCTTTTGTGCCTTTTGGCAACACCCAGCCAATGTCTTTTTTGCTTTGATTTTTGTACAAAAGTAGGACTTTTGATTTGTGTAGCACCACGCCGCCACAGCTTACAGCTTCTGCCATAATGTTGACCTCTTAAGGTTTTTTAAAAAATCTTGAATAAAATAAATTGCAGACAAGCCTAATGCCCACCCATACATTATAAATCATTTTGAAGAATTTTTCAACCCCAAATATTAATTACTTTTTGTTACTTTTTTAAAAGGCGATGCGGCAAGGTGTTTTTTGATTTTTTTTAATCCGTTAAGCCACATTATTGCTACAAAAGGCACAAAAGCAATGAATGCAAGCGGCATATTGACCAACAAAAGACTATTGTACGCTCCGTGTACAGCCCATGGGACAATGAGGGCAAGCAAAATGTATTTTTTACGGCTTTGCGGCTCAAATTTTGCCATTGAGAAATAATAGCCCATCAAAACGCCAAAAAAACCATGGGATGGTACGGAAATCACAGCACGGGATAACGCAGTTTGCAAGCCGCCCATTTGGGGATGTAGCACGTACAAAAAATTTTCAACAGCGGCAAAGCCAAGGGATATAAAAACCGCATAGACGATACCGTCCATTTTCTCATTCAAATTTCGGTTATGCCAAATTAGAAAATATAGTGCGGCAAACTTGAAGCCCTCTTCAACAAAACCTGCAATAGCAAAGGATGTAAAAACCGCTTCCCCTATTTGGGACAGGGTTACGGGCATAAATGCCGCAACAAATCCCGATGTCCGTATTATTGGAAAAGTTATTAGCGCACCAACCAAAACACCGACCACCAAAAGGCGTATCGGCTCTTTTTCATATTTGTCGCGTATAAAAATGTACACAAGGCAAATTAAAGCTGGGGCAACTGCCAGCGCAATTAAAGTAGAAGTCATGTAATTATTTTGCTATTACTCCTTGTCTTTTATGCGCTTTTTCGAGAATAGGGCAAAAACAAAGCCGAGGACAAGCCCGCAAACAAGCCCGCCAATATGTGCCGAATTTGCCGTTATTGCGCCATCTATCATGCCCGGCATAGCAAAGCCCATCCCTACTTGCAAAATTATTAGGATTGCCAATGTTTGAACCGAAAGGTCGCCGGGCTGCTTTTTAGTAGCCAATGCGTAGGCAAACATGCCGCCAAATAAGCCAAAAATTGAACCGCTTGCACCTGCGCCAACGGCATTATGCGACAGTAACATCATTGCTACATTTCCCGCAATACCGCTTATCAAATATATTGCCAAAAATTTGAAATGACCAATAAATTTTTCAAGACGAATACCAATTATAGCTATCCACATGGTGTTAAACAGCAAATGCACAAAGCCTATATGTAAAAATATTGGTGTAACAAAACGCCACCACTGCCCATTATGAAAGGCAAAATAGTATTGTGCGGCACCAAAGCGCAGCAAATTCATTGTGTTTTGTGAACCTCCCGTTATTTCCATGAGCGCAAACATAAATATATTTATAGCGATAATGCCAATGGAAAATACGGGAAATTTTACAATATTTCTTACAGCACGGGACGGTGGATGACTTTTAACGGGCTGTGGAGCGAAAGAAGCAACACTTCCTGTCATTTTTTGTAATGTTGATGTGATTTTTTCGCCGCATTTGTCTGTGTTTAATTCAGCTTTTGGATGGTAAATTAGCTTTAAATCATTACTAACTCCCAAATACATATCATATTGCTCTGCAAGCACAAAATCTTGTGTATCATTGATATATGCCTGTGCCTGACTATCAATTCTACCAATAAAAATGTGAAAAACAACAGCATGACGAGCTCCAATGCGCTCCACAATGGTTTTTACACAACTGTCAATATAACTTTTGGCGGAAATAAAATCCCAGCTTGATTCATTTGGCAGATTGTATGTAACATAAAAATATGTAACAGAGCCTGACTCCCTTGCCCAAAGGTCTATGTTAAAAGGCAACACAACGCCGACGGGATGATTGATACGCACGTACCCCGCCATTTTTAATTCGTTGGCAAAATAACTAACAAAACTTTCGTACATTTAAAATTTAACCTTTCTTCAAGCTCCAA
>Ga0131853_10018170_pt1 | contig 12794 bp, 9 predicted proteins | sample TergutLab28metaG_FD_92764 | JGI IMG/M metagenome (GOLD analysis project Ga0131853, IMG submission 92764) | Labiotermes labralis P1 segment gut microbial communities from Petit-Saut dam, French Guiana - Lab288 P1 (version 2) (version 2) | ecosystem: Host-associated > Arthropoda: Insects >...
TACGTTCAAGCAGTGTGCTGACAGCTGTGACACGTGATTATGTTAAAACAGTGTGCTGACAGTTGTGACACGTGATTATGTTCAAGCAGTGTGCTGACAGCTGTGGCTCGTGATTACGTTCAAGCAGTATGCTGACAGCTGTGACACGTGATTACGTTCAAGCAGTATGCTGACAGCTGTGACACGTGATTATGTTCAAGAGTGTGCTGACAGCTGTGACACGCGATTATGTTCAAGCAGTGTCCTGACAGCTGTCACACGTGAATATGTTCAAGCAGTGTGCTGACAGCTGTCACACGTGATTATGTTCAAGCAGTGTGCTGACAGCTGTGACACACTGCAAGTTGCTGGTCGTCGCTGCTGAAAAAAGTCGCAGTGTCGTCCACTTGACTCATCCGCCAACACCCACTACACGTCACGAGATCTGGAGTGCCATGACGTCACACAAGAGTACTCCCAACTTTACGAATTTAAGTCATTACAGTCCAACACTTGTACGATCGTGATTAAATTCTGCGTGGGCAGAATTCTGCGAAATCACTCCCGTTGTGTCCCAATCTAAACCATCCACACTTCGTAACAATTATTTTGACATTTCACCAAGCTATACGTGTAACAGCATCACGGCACAATTAATGCTGTTCGCTGGGTCTCTGCCAGTGTAACCCCGCAATAACTAGAAGTGACGGAGGGTCAGCGCTACGCTCATCATGCAGCGAGATATTTGTGCTACTGTTATTGGTCTTTTTTGCAAGAACTGTGTGATATTGTGCATACACATTTCGGTGAATATTTGCTTGAAGTTAAAAATATTCGGGAGGGTGGGACATCGTGTAGTTTGGTAGATGGATACCGAAACTTCGTGGGAACACTTGTTTGCACCGCGAAGACGGAGGAAGCAGAATCCTGTAAAAAATTCTATTAACCGTCCTAGCAAAGTAACTGGTGCCACAACCCTGAACACTCGTCTTGAGGACCGTTTGACCGAAGTACCGTATTTGTACGTAACTGTACAGAGGTGCACAAAGAGCAACATTTCTCTAACTGACACAACATGCGTGCGCGTGTGCTGCCTTACATTTCCAATTCACTCATCAATATCTAGGAAATGTACGAAGCCCCAGTGGATCTTTCTGCAGGCTATACAAAACTAGATATTCAATTTCCTTCCCGGAAACTGTTCAGGCCTCAAACGGAACTTCCCACAGCGTCATGGCGCCTCGGTCGTGGTCTAATTCGGGGTGGGAAATCTCGCCCGGTCCGGTGTTCCGGCAGTCACATAGCATGCAGCTTCTTGGTGAAAAGTGTCACATGTCAGAGGGAAATGCAGCGCTCGCAACAAGCAGATGTACACGATCTTCGGTCGAGATAGGGCGCCTTTCCTTGCCGTTAAGATCCCAAACCTCAATTAGGGACAGTAACTCACATTAAGGAACTGAAGGTTATTTATTTAATTAAAACGAAGAGGAGCCAGAATGAGCCCTGAACACTACCCAACAATCTACCGCCATACTTGCACCTCTGAGTCCCGGGTTCAATCCCAGGCCAATCCGTGTGGGATTTGTTTCTGACAAAGTGGAATTAGGTTAGGTTTCCTCAGGGCACTTACTTTTTCCCTGTCATTTTCATTCTACCTTTGATCTAAACTCATCCATTCGTCTATCAGCTAAGCTATATTGTTGTTACTATTATTATTATTATTGGTTGATAGCGTCATTAAAGAACACACTTGTTTCACATCGCCATAACAACCGTGGTTACAGTACGCGTTTTTACGACAACTCAGTAATGCGTAATATTCTGTGTTCTCTGTTAGGTCCGCGTTTGGAAATACAAACTAGACTACTGTATATACAGTGCTATAGAAAACAAATATTTTACGGACTTCAGGGTTGCATACCGATCAATAGCAACAGAATTTTAGTATATTATTAAAGTGTTCAGAAACAAAAAGAGGGTTAATAGTGAATACAAAAGAGAACGTACCGCGTACGAAACGTACAAATGTAAAAAAGAATGAAATATATATACTTAAAATTAATGGGGTGGGGGCAAGTGTATGGAGACAGTAAGTGTTAAAGTGAAATGAGACAGCAGATCGACGTCTCTAATAAGGCGTCTGTGCTGTGCGAGTGGGTGCTAATCTGGAGCGAACTGATGTGAAGATCCAACAGCACAGCGCAACAAATACATTTCATTTCATTTCGTTTCATTTCATTTCAATTTATTTCACAATACAGCGCTATTGCGACTGTTCGCTCTCGGCGGACGATGCATCTCCTGCCCAATCACCCTGATGGCTCTCACATCCATTCTAGACCGCTCTATTCCTTCCTGCAGCCATACAACCATTCTGTAGCAGACAATAATCAATTCCAGCATTTTTACAGCTTGCGGAAGGACTACAAATATTGCGGTCGGCAAGATGGGATACGAAATTTAACAGAGACGGTGAAATGGGTGCTTTTAGCAAACCGCACAGAGCGAAGCCTCTTTGCAGAATATGATATTTGTTTAACTTGACAAGACATTCGCAACTCGCTACTGCCCCTGTCCTGAGCCACATGAATTCAGTGCGTAATATCCCACTCAGTTCCTTTATGCTCCGTTTCAGTATTGTCCTACTGTTTATGTTTTCAAACTGGTTCTCTTACTCCAGACTTCCTACAATAATTATATAAGTGTAAGCTATATCTCTTCCTCCCACTGATGCCACATTCCTTCATTTGATCACCGCAGTGACATCTGATTAGAAGAGCAAATTTTGATGCTCTTTATCAGTGGTGCACAAATTGTACAGAAATGTAGAAGCCACATCTCAACTCTAGGCACCAGAACGGTGTCAAGCAGCCAGTTCCGTACCAATCGCCCACAAATATTAGTTGCCACTGTACAAAATTTAGTCGCCTGGGCAGCCTGGCGCCCGGACCTTCTGCACCACAGCCCTTGAACATTCACGTCTTCTGGTATGTGACACGGTGCCCCATGGTTAGCGTTTCCCGACGTTCCGGATTCTGCTGCGGTCCACACAGACACTGAGGATGGAGCCAACACGTTCCTACGAAACATTAACCCTTTAAACGCCGAGTTAAATCCCATCTGCCATTTGCTGGTAATATTAGGAGCTCACCATATTCTCCACATTAGCAGGATAAAGATTAACAAGGCAACAAACAAACAATGCGTCACTTCCCACAAGAAAGGAATCCTCGACAAAACAGCTCTCGTGTCCACGTGTCTCGCACGGTGCCACTCATTATGCAGTTTTATTCAGAATTTTGGATGTAGAAGATCAAAGATTTTTTGCGCCCCCCCCCCCTCCACCCTGTGACCCGCAACATTTTGAAGTCTTTGCGTTCTCACACACCATTTTCGTACAGCCACAATTTCCTTTACTCGTCAAAACTCGCACCTCACAGACAACACAGGCTATCTCGCAAGACCAATCACAGAGATAGATCCTAAACGTACGTAGGTCTTCATGAAAAGCATCTTTTATTCTGGTACGGTTTTAAACAAAACTGGAATGTGTCGTCAAATCTGAGAGAAAATCCGAAATGTGAAATTTAAAAAATTTCTTCCGTTGGAAATCACACTGATATTTACAAAAGGTCGGACGGAAGGACGGACGGACGGACATGACGTAGTTGAGAGTCGCTTTTCGTAGTTGTTTGTAAAAGCAGTCAATGACTAAGGAGAACGCGATGAACGGGGCATCTAGTGAGCACCGAAAGGACTAGAAACGCGGCGCACAGAGTTTTGAGAAGACGTATGGAAGGCCTAGGTATATAATTTATGATAATATTAAAATGGTGGGAACGAGTTGATTGGATACAGCTGGCCCAATATAGGGGCTATGTCAGGAACTAGTTTTAGTGTTAGGTAAAGAGAGACCTTCTTGGTCGCCCATATGACGGCTAGCTTCTTGGAAAGAGCGGTGTTGCATGGAGGTAGATAAAGTGACCACTAAAACCCAGTAGTTATTATATGTACCACCACGTTTCAGACTAAAATATTCCACGCTCTGTCCACACAGTGTATTTATGTGTTTTGTGTGGATCTCAGAACAAACAGCGATTATTTCCCTATACAGCATTAACTGACTGGTTTGTATAACCGATATGCAGTGTGTTTACTGCGCGGTACGGACTGGGTCTTAAATACAATTCAGGCCAATCTTAGCCTTGAAGGTTCAAAACAGTAATCAGTCACTAACCTGATGGACAAGACAATTCCTCAATTCGACTTCTCTTCTGCTACACAACGAAAAGTATGGCAGCCGAAGCAGTCCATTAATCAATGTAGCTTTTTAAACCTCTAATTTTGTTGCTTCTGCAGGGTTTTGAATTCGAAAAGAGATCAGGAGTGGGGGATGAAGTATATCGAAGCAATCCCGAATGTCCGGGCCGCGCCATCTGTATGGTTCTATATCGATCCCCACCGAAATGAGATAGATTCCACTGATTGAACCTGCCGAAGACGGAAGACTGTAAGCTACTCGGCGAAACGCGGTCTACAGAGGACTATAGGGATAGGAACTGCCGAAAAGCTACTGTAGAAGACTGATGTGACATCTACAGTTGATTTGGAGTGAATAGCTTCCCTGAAACTAACGTATGAATAAGGAGACAACCCATGAATGGTCGTTTAAAGCACCATGGTACTTGTACCTTATACTTCTACACTAAACAATTCTTCTTTTGCTTACACAGTACATTTGTGTGTTTCGAATAACGCAAAATGAACTGCCATTTTTCCTTTAACTTTTGGTCTGTGTAATGATGCAGTGTGAGGATTTAGTTGCACGAACGTTGGTATTGAGATTTTCGGCTACAAAAATTACGAATTTTGCGGTATAGCTTTTCTGCCTCGCTTCGGTATTTCCCGAGTTCAAATCCTGGCCCGGAGGTTCTTGTTTTTTCCCTCAGTCGCTGTTGGCAAAAGCCGCCATATTATATCACATTAAACAACATTTGGAGAATATGGCCCGGCCCCCTCTGGAGAAAGCGAAAGGAAATACTGGAAAGTGCGTGGTTAAATAGAAATGAGCCGAGCCGGTCCCAGTGACCGCGCGGTCTAAGGCGTGGGTCTGCGGCCGCTCGTCTGCTGAGATTGTGGGTTCGAATCCCACCGGAGGCATGGATGTTTGTCGCTGTGTGTTGTGTGTTGTCAGGTAGAGGCCTCTGCGACGAGCTGATCACTCTTCCAGAGGAGTCCTACCGACTGTGGTCCGTCGTTGTGTGTGATCTTGAAACCTCTTTAATGAGGAGGTCCTGGCCCAATGGGGGTTGTTGCGCCAAAAAGAAAAAATAATGAGGAGAAAAGATTGTAAGAAAATAACTAAATGTACTAATATCATACAATTGAGAATTACGAGAAAAGTATAGTATATACGATAAAATGTAAGTGGGAAAGCCGAACGAAGAAAACTGCAACAAGGAGGAAGGGAATGGACAAATATTGTTACGTGAGGCAACAGTCTGAGCATTTATTTGTAAACGTCGAAGACTTCACGTAAAACGCGCATTGCTGACAACATGGTGTTGGCAGGCACAGCCCATGCAGGAAGAGTACATGGTGTTCTGCATAAAGTGTGCCTAAGTGCACGATGTTGTTTCATGAGTTATTTTGACAAAAAAAAATGCAATATCAACATATGCCCGATTATCAACAGTTACATCGCTACGAGCAGTCAAATGCAAGTAGATGCTAAAATGTAGCAATGAGAATATTTGATCATACTGTACAACATAAAAAGAAGACTATGGCTCAGGTACTACCACAGCGTAACGATATGTATTGCTTCTGAACATACTGTTCGCACAGCATCAAGGGAAACCTGTGTGTCAGGTAACATCAGAAAAGGAAGACATCAGTTTTTGTGTTACCGAGTTACTTATTTTAGTTATGTTAGTTCACGTAGTTACGTTAAAACAGGGAAGATTTAATCAGGTAACATCGATTTTCAGTTCTGTTACACTGATCAATGGTCAAAATGATCCCCCCCCCCTGGTTCTGTAAGCACAAGTGTGCGCGTCTGAAAGTAGACTTATGAGGGTGTGGAGTTTGCCAGAGATTGCTGTAAATGTGTAGGTGTTTCTTGAGAAATTATACCGTAAAATGTCTCGCAGAGGTAGCAACCTCACATGCTTGTAGCGATGTCACGGTTTATAATCGGGAATCTGTCGATATAACTTTGTTTTGCTCAAAGCGACTCACATAACAACAACCGGAAGTTTGGCACACTTTGTGGGGAACCCCACGTATATACTTGAGACCCAACCAGTATTTATTTACTTATTTATTTATTCATTCATTTATATTCACATCAAATTATGCATGTCCTTTCACACGAAGAGCAGTTCCTGATTCACGCCGTTCTGTCTGCAATGTACAGTCGTAGCTACCAAAAGCGTATCTAAATTTAAATAAATCCGTTAGACATCTGAGCAGTGTCAGTGTGTGGCAATAACAAATTCATATGGCCGGCCAGAAAGTGAACATTACATGGCTTGATGAATCCTTCCAGTAAGTTTGGTTGTCGTGACGTGTCGGCAATGTGGCATTCTGGCAGTCGCGGACAGCAGGCACTTTCTGATGGCAGGAAATTAGAGCTGACGTAAAACTAAATGTTTTTACTCTTCGACAAGCAATGGCAGTGCAACGTAATTGTTTCAACAGACACGCTGCGATTCTCCCAACATTCCCAGCACTGTGACAGCTAGTTAATTTGCACAATGGGTAATTTAGTGACGAATTGTGTTTTAAGACAGGCTTTTCTCTGTATGCGCACGTAGCACGTGATTATACTGACAGACGCCTAGCCAAAGGCCAAATTTACAATAAAACAAACCACACAGAATAGCGGCAAGTTAACACAAAATAAATCCAAGAGATAAAAACAGGTGTAATAACTTTTCGATGAAAATGAACCTGTTGAAAGCTATCAACGCTCTTAACTTCCAATGCTCGAATTTCGTCGAAATAATATTTAAACCCGTAATTACTATAGAAAGCACCGTAAGTCAGCAACTGCAAACACGGAGACATGAGAAAATTTGAAGTTACATGAGACAAATTCAATGTATGCGGAATGTGTACGTGAGAAGTGAATTGTTTACAACAGTAAAACTATAGACACGATAATGAGTACTGTTAGAAACATTACCAATAGGAATGAGGTTTTTTGAGTTCTATACGATTTTACAGTAGCAATTTCAAACCCATGTCAGAGTGCGAGAACTTCTTGGCGGTGTTTCGAAGTCCCAAACAATCAACAACGAAGTTTCCTGTATTTACAAATCTAACTGTATTCATGGAGAAGGAAGAGCAGCTGCACCTGCAACTTACCCTACACAACGTTTCATACTACATTGCTTTCAGCCTGTTCAAATTTGCTGTGGTGCTGAGTGAGTTCTGTTGGTGTAGTTCGGGTATCGGAGACGGTGTGATGACGGAGTGTGAGAACCAGTGAGCTGTTGTGCAGATTTCATAAACATGGGCAGGGGATGTTTGAATGTCTCAGAGTGGTGTGGCTTGCGATGGGCTGGGAGGCTGTGTGGTTGAGCGGGTGGTGCTAGGGTCAAGCGGTCCTTCAGATTGAAGGCAGCACGATCCTTACAACTTCTTATAATAAAACCAAGTAGATGCACTAATTTCTTGACTTTATTTTTGGAATAAAACTCTACATGTTTCGGACAGTTCCTCTGTCCATCGTCAGGAGTTTTTCACTGTACACACAGCAATGGTATATGTCGTACAGCTTTGCTGATAGCTTGCGAGCAGGATCAGAACGAAACTGCAGTTCCGTCCTGATTCTCCTTGCAGGCTGTATGACATATACCATTGCTGTATGTGCAGTGAGAAACTCCTGATGATGGACAGAGGAACTGTCCGAAACATGCAGAGTTTTATTCCCAAAATAAATTTGAGAAATTAGTGCATCTAGTTTGTTTCTTTATAAGAATTTATCACGATGCACGGTCACCTGAATGTCAAATTCCTTACAACTTCAGCAAAACTCGCCCTGCAACACAGCGTCACACCCGAGAGGACTAGAATCTTCAGGCAATACACGTAAATTTGTGACACAAAACTTGCAGCAGTATGAAGTGTATCACACGACGAAACGTCCGGTATAGAGACAATATTCATTGCTACTCGGGACACATTTTGTATTTTGCTGTCTTTGTCTGGGTCCATCAATTGACATATCCACAGACATTATGCAGAGACGGTAGTAACTTTCCATTTCCTGCAAAATATTGCGCTCTTACTGCACTCTGTCGGGACAAAAAGTAACCGCCACTGGCACATATGTGCGATACACTTTAGCCACTTGGAATACGGCGGAATGAAAGCTCTCTACTGGCTTACCTCTCCCTTGCTACATGGTCTAACTCAAACCGCACTTAGCCTCTTCTGGTTGTTTACCGTGTCGCCGACTTTTCTTCCTATCATTGAGAACTCGATTCGACCCCAAGCCAGTCCATATGTATTTGTAGTGGACAAAGTGGCACTGGGAAAGATTTCTTCCCAATTACTTCGGTTTTTCCCCTCCAAATTCTAATTCCACCATTGCTATGTGCTCACTAATCATTAATTCATTTAGCACTGACGCTATATACTCTTTGTCAGTATTACACAACCTTAGTAATTGACAGAATCTTTACAAAAAAAACACTTAACACGTTTTGACTGGCCAGGGCTGAACCGGATCTCTATTTTAGGTATGAAAGCTAAGCATACAATATGTAAGGATTCAGAAAATAATTTTCATCTTCATTACAAGCACAGTCAGTTAACACTACATCGTACGAGCCACACTGCATATAAATACACTGTGTGGCCGAACTACTGATCATATATTCTGCATTCGTGAAATACTTGAGAATAATGGGAATAAAATAAGGCAGTGCAGCGGCTATTTATAGACTTCAAGAAAGCTTATGATTCAGTTAGAAAGGAGGTCTCGTATAATGTTCTGATTGGGTCGGTATCCCCATGAAAATGGCAAGGCAAATAAAAATGTGCCTGAGTGAAACCTATGGCAGAGTTCGGGTGGACAACTATTTGTCTGACATATTTCCTGTTAGGGATAGTTTGAAACCAGGAGATGCTCTATCGCCATTGATTTTCAACTTTGCTTTAGAGTACGCCATTAGGAGTGTTCAGGTAAACCAGGATGGCTTGAAACTAAATGGTACACATCAGCTTATGGCTTATGTCGATGATGTTAATATACTGGGAGGAAACATACATACTGTAAAGGAAAATGCAGAAGCTCTAGTAGCTGCTACTAGGGAGACTGGACTGGAAGTAAGTGCTGATAAAACTAAATACATGGTCATGTCTCGAGATCTGAATTCAGGAGGAAGTCACAGTATGAGAATTTATAATAGTACCTTGGAAAGGGTGGAAGATTTCAAATATTTGGGAACAACTTTAACAACTGAAAATTCTATTCAGGAAGAAATTAAAAGCAGATTGAAATCAGGGAATGTTTCCTGTCGTGCGGGGCAGAATCTTTTTGTTCCAGTTTACTATACAAAAATATAAAGATTAAAATACAAAGAACTATAATTTTGTCTGTTGCTTTGTATGGGTGTAAAACTTGGTCGCTCACATTGAGGTAGGATCATAGGCTAGAGGTGCTTAAGAATAGGGTGCTGAGGAGAACATTTGAACCTAAGAGGGGCGAGGTAACAAGGGAATGGAGAAAACTACATAATGAGGAGCTTAATCATCTGTACTGCTCACCCAATATTGTTCGGGTAATAAAATCGAGAAGAATCAGATGGGCGGTGTATGTAGCACGTATGGACGATAGAACAGGTACATACGGGGTTTTGGTGGGGAAACCTGGGGAAAGAGAGCACTAGGAAGACCCAGACGTAGATAGGAAGGTAGTATTAAGATGGATCTTCAGGAAGTGGGATTAGGGGCATCGACTGGATTGATCTGACTCAGGATGGGGACGGTGGCGGGCACTTGTGAATGCGGTAATGAACCTTCGGATTCCATGAATTCAATTCCCGGTAGTGTCAAAGAATTTACCGCTTGTCACAAGTATCCACGGTCGCTCATTACAACACACAGCCTTCTATACAAAGTGGACGAGGGACTTCCACGGGCACAAAGTGAACAATGGTGCAGATAGCCATAACAATGTGTGGAGTTGTAACACCACTCCAACCTACGCCTTCATGGCGCGCACAGGAAGAAATTTATTTTACGTTACTTGACTTTCAGGATTCAAGAGAACTTCACTAACTATTGATAACAAGAACTCAAACCGCAACACGCTGACGTTCGCCGTTACGGTTCGAGCCGTTTGAAATCTGATCCCCCTTCACTCCCCACCTCCAGACCTCCCAGAGCTTTACTTCCACACGATAAACTTAGAATCGATATTTTCAATATTTGTGAAGGATCCTTTACCTGTAGGCGAGGCGCTGTGAAGGGATAAAGACTCACAAGTTGAATGCTGCAGCCACTAGAACAATGTCGACAATATCGCTGACAAGCTCAATGTATTGTGATGAGTTCAGGTCGTGCTGCTGCATCCACTCTGCGACTTAAGGCAGGCAGGAGCTACGAAGTATTGACGGCGCGCGAAGTGGCAGCTTCGGGCAACTTAATGCGTGTCATATCAGCGGACTTGGAGAGCGCCTTGCCGTTGGCTTGTGTAATGGCGCTGTGTTCAGAACAGCTGCTTGCACAGCACTTAATTAAGCTTTCCATGCCTCCAGTTCATCTCGAAACTATATTGAAATTCACTTTCTACCCCACAGAGAACACATACCGTCTCCATTTTAGATCACCTCTTTCTACACGATCACCCTTCGTAACTTTGTCCCGACGTGATCAGTCCGGTAGGTGATCCTATTACCGGGAGACGGGTGTGGTTCACCAAATCACATACAGTTTTAATTATTTATTTTTTACTTGTTTTATTTACTCAATTTATTCTTGATATAAAATAATGGTGCGCTATATCCAGTAAAACAACTAGATCATTTCTAGGAAACTGACACAGTCACTTCTCTGTACTCCCACTTACACCACACCCGTACGCGACTGAATTCTCACTGCACTGCTAGCGGCCGTTGTCAGCTGCTAACGTTTTCTCATTTAAATCTCTCCCCTCCAACCAACGGTCCTGAACATACGTTGACAGATTAACCAGAACGCATGCCATGAACCGTCCGTAACTGACGCCAGCAATCCTAAGAAACAGCTATACTAAAAATGATCTGCTACATCTTCTTCAAATGTCACTTCACACTAACCAGTAGCCTTTACAAGCGAAACTCACCGCACTTCTTTGACATTCACGTTTCAATACTTGTGTATGTGTCCCTGTCAATGTGTTATGATCACAGCTTTTCATTCCATGTCGGTTGGCAACTCTGTCTAATGTGTAAATACTTATACACTTGTAAGTCCTTAATGAGCCGGTTCCGGTGGCCGCGCGGTCTTAGGCGTGGGTTTGCGGTCGTTCGCCTGCTGAGATTGTGGGTTCGAATCCCACCGGGGGCATGGATGTCTGTCTGTTGTGATTGTTGTGTGTTGTCAGGTAGAGGTCTCTGCGACGATCTGATCACTCGTCCAGAGGAGTTCTAACGACTGTAGTGCGTCGTTGTGTGTTTAGAAACCTCGCGAATGAGAAGGCCCTGGCCCACTGGGGCTGTCGCGCCAAAAACAAACAAACAAAGCCTTTCATGACAAAATTAATGATAATGAAGTTAGTGAGTTAAAGATGTACGTGCTTCAATTACTTCAGGATTGGCTTGGCTATTGCATTCTGTAATATGTCACTGGACGACATGTCGCCTGCTTGGATTAGAAAGGGTCGGTGAGAGATGGATGGATGACTGAATGAATGAATGTGGAGAACTGGTGGAATGGTACTGGCAGGGGAGAGGCAACATACTCGGTGAGAAATGTAGTAGTGCCACTTTGTCCACCACAAACTCCACATGGCCCCGTCTGGGTTTGAACGCTGCCCTCCGCGGTGACAAGCCCGCACTGAACAGCCTGTATCATAGTTACACTTGATACACAAACACACAATACATTACGATATGTACTGCATTAATTTTTGAGTGACCACAGGCTTACAAATACACAAAGTTCAAACAAATGGAACAAACCTTCGTGCAGAGCTTAGGGTGAAAATTTGTTATAAGAAGACAAAGACGATGTCGAACACAAAAACGCTGAAACGCACGTAAATAAAGTGCGTTGACTTGTGTGCGTAAAGCCTAATGGACATTGAGAAATGTCCGAACGGTAAGCCAGACGGTACGACAGGAGTACAGTCGAACCGGTCAAAGCTGCTCGGTGTGAGGACCAACACAACACAAACATTCTGTGTGCAGAATATAGGGTGGTCTTTTGAATGTTAAAGCGCGTGTTGCGTGTAACGATAGAAACTGCCAAGCTTTAAAGGGCGAATGACTCTTAATATTAACTGCAAGACGAAGATCCTATCAGATAATTGGACGGGCAGCACTCAGTTAATGATATACAGATACTGTTTTTCAAGCGTGTAATAAGATTATCGTGTCAAACGTTCCGAAGCCCCTTCGCCGTGTAGGTTAGCTCCACACACTGTCCTCTCATTTCCGATATCTTATTGGAATACCACGTGAGTTTCGCGAAGTATACTAACGTGTACAAGTTTTACCCATGATTCCAGACTAGAATTAGGAATTTTCAAAATGACATTTTAGGGTGTTAATGTTACACAATTATGCATAATAATAATAATAATAATAATAATAATAATA
>Ga0131853_10018172_pt1 | contig 12794 bp, 12 predicted proteins | sample TergutLab28metaG_FD_92764 | JGI IMG/M metagenome (GOLD analysis project Ga0131853, IMG submission 92764) | Labiotermes labralis P1 segment gut microbial communities from Petit-Saut dam, French Guiana - Lab288 P1 (version 2) (version 2) | ecosystem: Host-associated > Arthropoda: Insects >...
CTAAATCAATAGCTGAACAACTGGGCATCTGACGTGAGCGGGTCGGGTCCATCATTCATGAAGATTTGGACATGCGGAAGCTTTCCGCCAACTGGGTCCCGAAATGCCCGAATGCGGATCAAAAACGTCAACGGTGCCAGTCGTCCGAGCAACTTTTGGAATTTTTTCGGCGCGATGCAGATGATTTCCTGTCGCGATTGGTGACCGTTGGCGAAACCTGATTATATCACTGTGACCCGGAGACAACGCCCAAAAAATTCCGAGTGCAAAAATCCGCTGGAAAAGTTTTCGCCTCGAATTTTTGCGATCAAGACGGCATCCTCCTCATTGATTTTCTTCTAAAGGGCCAAACTATCAACGCGGTGTATTACTCATCTCTGCTGGTGCAATTGAAGGACATTTTGAAGGAAAAACGCTGCGGGTAGGTCACCAAGGGGGTCTTGTTCTTGCACGACAATGCCCCGGCTCACCGGGCACTTGCAACCCAGAAGAAACTGTCCTACCTGGGCTTCCAGTGTCTTGATCACCCACCCTATTCTCCGGATCTGGCCCCGACGGACTACCACCTGTTCCCTGGACTGAAAAAATAATTGAAAGGTCGCCATTTTTCGTCTGACGCGGAGGTCATTGCTGCCGCGGAGACCTGGTTGGACGGACAACATTCTTATTATTTTTTTTTTTTTGAGTGGCTTGCAAAAGTTAGAGCGGCGGTCTAAGAAGTGTATTGAGCTTCGAGGGGAGTGTGTTAAATAAATCGTGAGTTTGGTCGCTGTAGCTTGTTTCCTTCCTGGTCGGGCTAAGGACTTATCAGCACACCCTCGTATAGCAACTCTTTACAAGTACCTCTTCGTGACAGTAATTTAACGGCAATTGCATTGCACAACTAACATGTCCGTTTGGTCCCGAATATACTTATTTCCATTTCCATTTTTTCGTAATAGTGATTGTGCTATGTTTTCTTTAAACATTTTAAGTAGGAGTGTAAGTTTAAGAAGCAGAAAACTTTTTATCCGGGGAAAATAAAGAAGACAAAAAGAGTCAGAGGTTTATGTGGAGGCCTACGAGTTACTGTATGTGGCCTGGAGGGTATGTGAGGTGATTGCATAATGTGGGATAAAAGAGTCACTGAATTGAGAGTTTGTCTTGCTGCCCTCGAAACCGACACGAATGCTTTGGTGTAAAAATTTTACCTAATTTGTTCGTAGCCGATTTTGACAGGTTCCATTCTTTTAGGCCTAACCATGACAGTTATCCCTTCCACAAACATGTTTTTCAAGCATCAACAAATCTCAGCAACCATTTTATTTTACGAAAGTAAAAACTGTGCTTTCTCTGCCTGAAGACGGAAGCAGAGCCGGCTTCCGAAACGTCATGCTTCATTAAAAATTAGACATGGACAAAGTCCAAACAAAAATAAAAAGATTTTATCAATGAGCTGTGTACCATCGTCAGAGCCCCGTAGAGGGTATCATGGTTTTCGATAGGATTGCGAATGGTCATAGAACTTATTTTATGCCGAAAAATGCACGGAAATGTAATGTAAAGTGTAGTTCCTCGTAGCAGCCATTGTATGGTCGCGACTGAAGTAGGCCTGCTAAACCGTCTTGATTCTTAGAATCTGACATTCTGCTGCCCGTAATTCCAGAGAGTTTCATTGGACATGATCCTGCAACTTTCTATCCCAGTCTCTCTGAACCCTCTCTTCATTTATCTTTCCTTCTCCTCGGTCTTTCCGGGGATTTCCGCAATAAAATTAGGTGTGCATTCCTTGTCTCTCCAATATAGCTACTTGTTCGGAAAGTAGTAGTCCCCATGGATGTCACTTTCATGATAACACAATGTGAAACATATACTTCGCGAATTTGCGTGTTGGGTCCTGTAAGGTATTCCAAATTATCCCCCCTTACAAATCAGTTTTTGTCCACCTGTTTTCCTGAGCACTTCGAACCAACGTTGACGCATTGCATTCGTTGACACTGATAAACAGTTATAATTCGCTGTAACTTTTCGACAGGTGCTGCAGAAGCAGATGGATTTAGAGCTGGATCTGTTTAGTGACATCAAGGAGAAAGGACTCAGTCTGATCAGCAACATTGTGGCCAGAGTTACAGTGCAGGCGCTCAGCAGTCAGCCCGTAGACCACGAGAATGCCGTCAAACACATGGCAGTGAGTGAGAATGCGGGTAAGTCATCTTTTGAAATGCTGCACTAGCTCTTAGCTCTCGTGCTTATCATCTGTCATTATCATCGTCGATGTGGAAGGTAAATCCGTCAAGGTTTAAGGGCACAGAAGCTAACCTCCGCGTATTCTTAATCGTACTTTAAAGTATGGTAATTACATTTTGTTATTAGCTCTCTGACGATGCTGATTTATCAGCAAAGGGTGCAAATCGTCAGGTGAATTAGTAAGCACGTTTGAAGGTTGATATTCTGAATGTCTGGTTTCGATTCTGTGCCCGAAGACTGTTTGTTAATTTTATTAAATGTAGTTACATTTTTGCTCAGAAACGGTGGCGGGCTCTTGTTAATGCGGTAATGAACCTTCAGTTTCCACAAAATGCGGCGTATTTTTTGACTAGCCGAGTACCTACTAGCTTCTCAGGAAGAACTCTGCTGCATGTACTTAGTTGGTTAGTTAGTTTGTTTGTTTGTTTGTTTAGTAGTTGCATTTTTAAGCAAAGCCAAGCTGTGTAATTCTGACATTTGGCACACCTGTAATTGGGGTTTTCTGCATCTTCTGATGTTTATGTTGATTTACTTGCGAACATGTTTCAAACGTTGTTGTAAATAACTCCAGTTTACTGATACAAACAGGTTTGTGTAATAGACGAGTATTTTGCATGTTTTGACTCGACTGAGTGGCGTCTTGGTTGTTGTAGCGTGCTGCATTCTTCCTCACGTTGGCTATCTGCCTCATAAATATGGATAAATAATTATCTTCATGTGTTTGACATTCTTATCTGCTGTTATCACATCTGAGCATACCACTGAGAGGAAGTAGACTACCAGCACGTTCAGAAACGTACCCAGCGACCCCCAGAAAACTATAGGATTTATTTCGTTAGGAAGATATTTTAATTCGAATTTTACGCGTAGTACTGAACTTACGGTGGTTGAACCAATATCACATGACATACGCATATTCCTGTTGATAATTAACATAACTTTTTAGTATTATTGCCTGCTTTAACATTATTATTTTTACCCTCAAAGTGTCAGAGATCAGTGTTCACGCACAGGTGAAACGGACTTGAGCAAGGATGAGACGACATGCCGGACTTGTAACAGGGATACCGTATGAGGGCCTGAGTGAAATAGCAGAATTCTCAGTCGGAGTGCTGGTATCTCGGCCGGGATTCGAACGCATTGCTTAACACAGTAGTAGAGAAGAGCGTTAAACGTTGCATCGCGAAGTGAGGTCATAGTCATCGTCGTCGTCGTCGTCGAGTTTGACCCGACAGTGGGCCCATAAGGGTTAATACAAAAGAAATACCCTTACTCGGATACATATTGCTTTCATCAGCGTCTTTTCGTTTCTCTATTGTATTCTCCATACCGTAACACAATAGTTAATTTTAAAGAGGTCATTAAATTACGGTAACACACACTGGTTTTGTTCATCACCAGCGTTACTGAACTGAAATATCGTTTGCTAACAAAGAAGATCGCGTGCGAAACCTGCCAAATCATGTATACACATTCCTTACCGCTGCACTGGCGGAATTCAATTGTGGGCAACACCGGAGGTCAGCGGGCAGTGGGTTGCACATCAGCGCCTCACTTTCCGAGGTAATTTAACAAACTAACCAACCAACCAACCAACTAACTGACTAACTAACTACACTAACTTAGCAACTAATCAACCAACTAAATAACTAAACTAAACCAACCAACTAACTTCTACAGAAGCTAACAGTTCCTCAGCTAGTCAACGAATTCTCCGCATTTTATGTAACCCGAAGGTTCATTACCGCATTCGCCAGATCCCGCCACTTGTCTCTATTCTGACCCAAGATAATCTGGTCCACGCCGCCCCCATCCCACTTCTTGAAGACTCGTTTTAATATTATCCTCCCATCTACGCCTAGGTCTTAGAATGACAAATAATTAGGTAAAAGGAATATTAATCGTCGGATGTATTATCTTATAAACCGAAAATTCAAAACTGATTTATTTTTTTCTCTGCTCGTTCGTTCCACTTTTTTTTTTTTTTGGCAGCATTGTAAAATTGAAAATCTAAAGGCAATTTAGCACAGCGAACAAGACAGATCGTTTCATTCTTGCTTTCTCTTTTTCTCTCTTTTTCCCCTATTATTTATGTACAGGCTGTAAGTTGACAGCTGACAGAACAATGCATTTAAGAAGAATACGGGTCGTAAATTGCTACGACTTCTCTCCGTCATGTGATCCTCCTATAACGTTTCCAGCATTAAGGCATTTAAGTAACATTTCTAACGTGACCACGCGTTCGACTTGTCAAGGGAAAACACATATTTCTTTTGTTCAGTGCAACAACGTGCCGCACACTGTTCCTGATGGCCAGACTTAATACGGTATTTCGTTTTGTTTCTCTGGCGCCTGTGTATCTGAGGAAGACCCGCTACACCGACGACCGGTTCTGATTCTAGAGCCATGCTCATATTGATTTTGGGAAGTGTTTGTTTTTGCTTTATAAAACCCATTGGGCATGTTGAATCCTTGGTCTTTCTTATGCGTTCAGACTGCGGTCTTCTGTGGAGACGCCGTGTGGTCTGGCAGGCATGTACCGCCAAGACCTTGACACTTATTTACGAAACTACATGGCATCATGTCCACAAAACAGTAATTTTAATATTCGGCGCAGCAACAGCCTCAAACCTCACGCATTCTCTACGTCACGTACGTCCTTGTAACTAAACAAGACCGGCAATGAATGTATAACGTAACAGTGAGACGTGTTCGTGCAACCACTGTTGCAGTGGATGGCATTATTACTTATTCTCAGTGCGTGTTGCAGCCGTTGGTATCCAGCACGCAAAGTGCATGCGTCATATTATATTGTCATCTGTAGGCTGTCCGGCTTTACCATATTTTTCCACATTACCTCATAAACGACACGATTAAAAACGTCATTAACATAAGATGTGTATTTTGATTTTCTCTACAATTTTTGTGTAAAACATTTGTCATTCTAAGAGAAAATGAGCAAGACATGATAAAAATGTACACAAGTCTACATGTAAAATACCCGTTATTCTTGTCAGATTTTAATGAAACTTGAATTTTCTCGAAAGATTTCCACAAAATACTGAAATATAAAATTTCGTGAAAATCCGTCCAGTGGGAGCCTAGTTGTTCCATGCGGACGGACTGACAGACGCGACGAACCTAATAGTTGCTATACGCAATTTTGCGAAAGACCCTAAAAACGAGGTAAGGTCAGCTGATCTGTATCCAGAATTGCCGTGCTCGAATCTAGGCCGAGGAAGTGGTTAACGTGGTGGAGGATTGTCATAGCCTTCAACAGACCATACAATCAAATGACGCCCTGCAGCATTCAATCAGGCCATGAAGGCTTCGTCAGAAATCCCTTCCCACCAGTCACCAGTAATAATTTTCGTATCTAATTTGACTGCATTTCAAAACTACAGTCCACATGGCGTTGTTAAATAATGCAAGTCACAACTGTGGGCACGAGAGTGAGACAAGGGGGAAAAAAAAGAAACAAGAAAGAATAAATAAATTAAAAGAAAGGAAGACTATAATTAGCACTAGAGTTTCGTATTCAAGTCAGAGAGTTTATGATTTATTTTGGTTTTTTTTTTTTGTCACTGCAAGAAACTTTACGTCTGCCTAAAATAAGCTGCCAACCGCCCAATTTACGATTCACTAACATCCACCAAACTGCATTCGACGTTTTACAATTCCCTATAACGAACGCGTCTGTCAAGTTCCCGCAACAGGGCCCTCACAATCGGCTGCGCTTTACATTAATTGTGCGTGGGGGCGACTTCAAACGTCTGACGTCACTCCGTCATTCCGCCGCGCTAAAGGGCACGGCTGACCCACGTCCTCCTCCGCATTCTGTTAAGTGCCGGGGTCGAATCTCACTCCATATGCTGCTCACACCGACCGACATTCTCAGAAGCTTTTCGTGAGTTAAATGCAGACTACTGTGCGATGCCCTAAACTATGAAAAGGCAAAAACATCGAGCTCAAATCGACACATTACTTTTCAGTGTTTTATGTTCGTTTTCGCTGAGTTCCTGTTACACACTGGCTGCGTTTGGACTTAGAAGATGACAGCTTCCTGTAAATTTAATTTATACCACATTACTGGAACTCACAAGAACAATTTGGACTGAAAAGTGTGAATGGGGCAACTCTAGCCAGCGTCTGTGAGGAAACCATCTTTGTTTAAAGGCATGCAGTATTTAGAAACACTGTATAACAAAGCATGCTTCTTCATGGTTGGTATGTGGTGTCATTTGAGAAATGACGCAGTTGCGTAGCTCCCTAACACCGCAGTCTGTGCAAACGTTCGACCTCACGATCGCACACTGCAATGAATGTTACTTCCATGCTTTTATTTTTGCGCAAAGGTTTAATGACGGGAGATAATGAAAAGGTTAGACCAGCTGCAGGTCTTGCACTTCCTGACAGGAAACTCACCGTTTCTAAAATTAGTTTATTAAGAGTCGCTGTTAAAAGAATCGAAGTGCTCGAAGGCGCTATTGAAGAAAGCGTAATAATGAAAGCCGATAATTTTAAGTGGTCTTCTGTAGCAGTGCACCAATGCACCCACTGAGTGACACAGAGCACCTTGCCGTTTTCAGCGATGAAATCAACGTGGTGTCCCCCACATGCGAGGAATTAACTGTTTTGTTGGCAACAAACAGGTGCAGATTTGCGTACTGTAGCCAGTACAGAACCTGTATCGACTGGTGACCCCAGGATTGTCAAGCACTGACCCTTGAAGATGGGACCGGTAGGTTGCCCCGAAAAATCGGTAAATGCCAGTGGACGCTGCGCAATATCCCAGAAGAGCGAAGATATCATCTACACCGCGTCGGAAGCCTGAAATTGTGCCGAAATTCTCAACGAGTTTATTTAACCTGGCTCACAGGAACGCATAGAGAGGAAGATTCAAATATTTTGGGAAATCAGTTAACGCCGTTGCCAAAATAAAGAAGTATTTTGGGCTGTTAAACCCTGAAGATGAAAGCAAACAGGTTCGTCCAAAGCGGCGGTAGACCTAACCATTTGCCGGTTGACACGGTGTCTTCCCATGAGACCTGGAAGTTTTGTCATCACGGCTGTGAGAACCTCGAATGTCGCACGCATGTAATTCTTCATGTAACATGTCGACAGAGTTTTGTCACTGTCCACTTCCAGTTTCGTCAAGATCTGTTACGGGTTCTTAACATTGTATACGGCAGATAGGCAGATGGACATACAAATATACAAACATGGTGATGCAGTTAGAACCATTTTTTCAACACTTCGATGCGATCACACCAAAATGAAAACAGTAACAACGATAAATAGAGATAGCAGCAATAAAAGAGAGAAAGACGGGACGAGAGAACGACATATGACGGAAACATACATCTGTTCACAAACACAAGGTTGCAAAGATGCTGTTAAACCTTAACGCATTCTGTACGTCGACTTCGGGTCGAGTTAGTTGCTTCGGCTTCGTTAACTTTAACCTCCTTTTCTACGCCGAGATAAAATACTGGGTTGAACTCGGAGACAGTATAGAAGTGATGGCCAAGATCTATCGGTATCCTTGCTGGCAACGTAGGGTCAGTCGTACAGCTGTTCGTGGCACGGTACAGTATTGGCTGCATGCGGTAGACAAAACAGCAGTATTAACAGTTGTTTTGTATGGGTGTGGGATATGATCTTGTGTGCTCTGAGGGAAGAAACTGTATTGCAGACCGGCTGGAAACAGTGCTTTAGGACGACCATGCATGGACCTGAGACGAATGAAGTACCGTAAATGGTCAGTCCAAAATAGCACCAAGTGGATTCATGACGAGGAATTGATCTGTAAGATGGCCTCTTATGTTCGAGTGTAAAATCGAGGCGGTTACAGTGGGTTGTTCGTGTAACATGGATGGGGGGAGAGAAAGGGCATACAGATTTTTGGTAGGAAACCTTGTTTGAGAAGTGGGCGTTTAGAAGACAGAAGTAGAAGGGCTCAAGAAGAGCCCGTAACACTAAGCACGTAATAACGTCCATTCAGACACAGCATCTGCACGGCTGTTGCATGAACATAATCCCCGTGTTAATGGTCCACGTGACAGTCGCCTAACATTTGGTTCAGATTATATTTATTTGCCGAGAAATTTAGCCACAAAATACTCCATCCCCTTCAGACAGCCCCAACAATCCCCTCAGCCATTCATATCCACCCTCTGTTCTGTGTTCACATTGACCATCATACCTTACGTCAGAACGTTTGTCCACATGTCGTCTCTCTGTCCTGTCATTGCCATCTGCTGTGCTCTCTCATGCTTTCAAGGGGACCAGAATACCATCTGATGTGATATGCACACACATTATCAACACTTTTCCTTACTTCACAACAGTTTTATGGTTCTCAGAAGAGTACGGATATCACTGCCAAAGCACTGCTTATTCACTTTTCTGCCAAAAACTGACCATACAGCTTGTAGTATCACTGCTTCCTGCATTAGAATATAGAGAGAGCAGGTCGGAGATTAAGTAGTTTTAAACTTTCATGTCATTTCTTTGGAGCAGTAGCCGTTGTGGGTAGTAATAGTTGTGTTATATATGCCGTTTTCAGTTGCTATATTCGTATCAGCTCTTTGTTCAAGTCTGCATACTTCCGGAGTTTCTCGGTGATGGTGCTGTGAAGGTTGTGACTGTTAGGAATTGCTACGTCAATGGAGTATGCTTCTTTGATGGTTTTGTCAAATATGATTATGCCCGGTCTAGTGCTGTGGATAGTTCGATCAGTTATTATGGACCTGACATTGTATTTATTATTATTATTATTATATTTTTGTTGTAGCTTCGGCTATATGTGTTCGTTTTGTGTTTCATTCTTGTGTATTTGTGCTGGTTCTGATTGGCATTTGTGCTGCTTATCCACGACGTTAATACACAACTATTGAATTGAATTAAATTATTGTTTTTTGCCGTTTATGTTCCTGTTTTGTGCAGCTGTTTGAGCAGTACTGTTTATTCATTTAATTTAGGTTTTGAGTAATTTTTTACCCTTCTCCCCAATTGTGTCCGCTCTTCAGGTTGTCAGAACAAAATTTTGTAAGCCCTTGCATCCCCTCCCCTCCCCATGCATGCTACATATCCCGCCCCCTTTTCCCTGCTTGTGACACAAGATGTAATGAAGAGTACAAATTTTGTAAAAATAAAGGAATGTGCAGTTTTTTCATTCGTGGTTGGTGTTGTTTGTCGGTATTGCGTGTGGCAGCTGGATGAAACCATCTTGGGGCTTAACATCCTGGCTAGCTCAATACGGAATGCCATGTCAGGCTCCAGTGGCTTTAAATGAGTTTTATGGGAACGAGGCCGAAGATCTCGTTTCCAGAGAAATGCACACTTCATGAGGGCAAAGAACCCTGCACACCCACACTTAGATGGGGTGGCGTGTATTCCCTAGTGGCGTAATCTTACTCCTCGATGGAATTTAATCCCACGTTATATGATGCATTATGCTCAGCGCAATGTCATAGTTTATTTACGTCAGACCGTTCAATGTATACATCGTTCACCTCGCCAGATGCATAGCGAAATAGACTCGTATAACACAAATTGATATTATCACAAAACATTGCATTAAACAAAAATCCCAGATTTATTTCACAGTATCTTATTATTCTCCATGTTATTTTCTTCAAAGAAGACTTGTCGAAAGCTTTATTTAAGTGTTTTATCTTTAACAAGTGGAATTGTTCATTCTGCTGTTAGTTTTTTTTTTCTCCTTAAAATAAACACATGAAAGACGTGAAACTGCTTATGTACTGTGACGGTCGTATTAGTGTACGGCATCATCGTACCGACTGCATCGGGTTCAACTGCTCAGCAGGCGAGCAATGGAAACTTTAAGTGTGTGGTGCTGAACACCTGCAAATGAACCCCATTGTTTTATTGCTGTAAGTGAATGAGGTATTCAGCTTCAAATTAGGGCGTTTTTTCTTCCGATGGCCTTGTACTCGTATATTTCTGTTAGCCGTAAAAGATTTTTCCGGTATCTGAAGAATTTGTATTTCTGATGGGCAACAAAACTATCAAGAAGCATTGCAATAAATTCTGCTGATATATTGGAATTGTTTATTTAAGGGTGTTTTTGTTTGTGGAATCTTCTGAATGTGTATTTCCCGTAAGTAGTGTTCTGTTGTTTACCGATGTAGTGCCGGATAGTGATGTCCGAATGTGTATTTCCGATGACGAATGTTGTATTATTGACAGCTATGGTGCAGCATAGTGATGTCCGAATATATGCTCCATGCATCATTGTTCTATTATTTACCTCCGTTCTGCCGCATACTGGCGCCTGATCAAATTAAGTGCTTGCTGAGGGAAAAAAACGGCAGTGGATATATGGAGTAGCTCCATAACGTTCCGGAATTAGCTAGTAAAATATACAGGAATTGCTACTGTGAATAAAGAAATGTACACTTACATCCTTTGTCGTCTTAGGGATCCGGTCAGAAGGAAACGCCCCGAAAAATGGAGAACCAACAGATGGTTTCTTCTTCACGACAATGCTCCAGCACACAGGTCGGCTTTGGTAAAGGATTTCTTAGCAAAGAACAGTGTGACAACACTGGAGCATCCCACTTACTATCCTGACCTGGCTGCAGCTGATTTTTATCTGTTCCCTCTACTGAATTCATCATTGAAGGGATGGCGCTTTTGTGATGCTCCTGACGTCATTAATGCGACGAAGAGCTGAAAAGGCTTTCACAAAATGGCTTCCAGCTTGTCACCGGGCTTAATTTGCATGTTCCGCGTTATGATAATGAATATTTCGGATTCCGGTTTTTCGACTCTATGTACAAAAGACTTTTATGTTGAGAACACGTCCGGCCGCCCGTTTGTGGCGTACTATTAGCGACTAAACCGGTTGTCAGATTTTCTTGAAGTTCGATTAAGGCGTTCTTCTGCAAGAGTTGCCGGCTAAGCTTCAGATTTGTGAAAGTTGGCGCTGTGACACTCACATTTTAATAGTATCGTCTGTCGCTAATAGCCGTGTCACATGTTTCAGATACATCAGCGTTTCAGAGACCGATTTCGCCTCCTTCGTCAGGGTTCTGATATCACACAGCAGCTGTTTTTAATTCATTTGGTCAGCATGGAAGCTTCAAGACATTACGTTAGGCGCCAATGCATTTGTGCCCGTGCTTCCCATATTTCATAACCGATTTTGGTGAAATTTGGTACAGCAGATTCCCACGTAATTCCGTTCAGTACTGGCGAGTTTCGTGGTGTCGGTTTAGTGTATTCCTTACTTAAGGACGTGGTAGAAAGTTTGCCCTATTTTCTTGGTTTGTCATCCTAATCGGATAAAATTTAATACCGGCGATTAAGTAAAAATTCATTGAAAAAACAGTGAGTCTCGTTAAACTGGCCCAGTGGAGCCCATACTTTACTGAAGGGCGCAAATGAACTTATGCCCGTGTTTTCCACATTTATATTTTGATGAAAATCGGCTCAGAGAAACCCGTACTTTTCTTAAAGGATATTTGAAATTATACGTACACGTGTACCATAAAGTGTATGACATTTTGAAAGTAAGGAATGCCTTGGTAAAATCTGTGCACCACGTCATGGAGTGCACCCCTTGGAGCCTTGTTTGTTTGAAGGATTGAAGGACAACTGTTTGTCTACTGCACTCCGCTGTAAGAATTCATGTAGTTATACCTTCACTCCTCATACGTCTTCATGGTGCGGTGCTTCCATTAAGCACGAAAAGAACTTACTATCAGTTTCATAGTTTTCACTTATTGTTTTGAGACTGCTCGTGACTGGGGTATATTTTACCACGTGGCCGAAAATGAGTATGTTATTCAGAAATTAAATTTGTGGGGGCTAGAGCGGTGGTTACCAACCTGTGGGCCGTGGGGTTTACCCCCAACGCTTCGCCAATCCAGGTGGCTCCACAGGCCATACCCAGTGGCGTACCGGGGGGGGGGGGGGGGGGGGGGTTTAAACCCCCCCCCCCCCAAACCCCCCCTCGGTACACCACTTAGCATAGCAGTCGGTCAAAATGCAAATTGACACTCTGGTGACAAGTGATGCTGAATGAATCCCCAAGAAGTGTCTGTTAACACTTTGACACAAGGCGAATTCAAGCTTTGGCTTCCACATGTTAGCTCATTGATGTGGAAGCTTCCAAGCCCTGGGGTCATGAAAGTCATGTGTCATACAGGATTTATTGTGCACTCAAGTAACAGTAGCTAAGCTGGACTTTCAGCGACGTTTATAGTTATGTAAGATTGCTTCACGACGTCAGTGTCCTTGTTTAATTTGTATGAAATCGATATTTTGCCACTGTGTAACAGTTACCAATTATTATAAAAGCTGTTACTTTACTAAATAACACAGTTACATACCTTACAAAAAGCTGTACCTTCTTACCGGCATGGTCATGTGACTGGTGTATTACAAGTACAGTCTGGTCATTATTGATTGAGTACAGTAAACAGTTAAAAAGAGTTTAATGGCCCCTCATTGTATTCTTTAAGTTCGGTGCTTTCATTATTTGGAAAAACTTGTGGGTGTAAGCTAAAATATAATATAATACAATATATATATATATA
>Ga0131853_10018173_pt1 | contig 12794 bp, 5 predicted proteins | sample TergutLab28metaG_FD_92764 | JGI IMG/M metagenome (GOLD analysis project Ga0131853, IMG submission 92764) | Labiotermes labralis P1 segment gut microbial communities from Petit-Saut dam, French Guiana - Lab288 P1 (version 2) (version 2) | ecosystem: Host-associated > Arthropoda: Insects >...
AGCTCCTGAAGATGGACGTATTAACGTCTGAAACATGTTGAGCAATATATAATAAAGCAAGTGTCATCTAGTTGTTCAACCATTATTCAAATATCAAGATGATGCACGGTCCAATACGCATAAGAACAACTACGGTAGTATGGATTTATGACGGTATTTAAAAGCAAAAAATAACTACATGTATTTTTTTGCTATTAAATACCATCATAAATCCATACTAGCCTAGACGTGTTTTTATGACTGATATTTACCTCACCATTAGTCTTTCTATACACAATGGTTATGACACACCTCAGAATCCTTCAAGTATTTTTGTGTTAGCTGAACTTCGATATATAAATGAAGTGCAAGAAAATGTTAGCTAACATATTTCGTGTAGGTAGGCGTATTACAGGCTGCGTGGTCGTCATGGAGAGTAATATTGATGCTGAGTGTGAAGGCAGATGGATGAGGTTCTGTCAAACGTCCTAAAGTAGAGGTCAAATCCATGCGCAGCCAGTTAGCTGCAAGTGAAAATTTATTTACTTACTAACACATAAATTTCAGTGCTTGAACATGCTGAACTATAATGCGTGTTTAACTGTAGCACATTGGTTACCTTGAGAACAAACACACCAAAACATGTCATGTGTTAAAGAAAGAGATGTTCATTGGTGAGAACAGCTGAAAACTTAAACTTGTGTGGACAGTCCAAAACCTGATTTCATGTTCTTTCTAATCTGAAGATTTTTCCTATATTTTATTGTGTAAGACTTGATTACTATATTTGCACAATACAAATAAAATCATTGAATGATGAAGTAATGTGTTTATTTTCGTTGTTACACCGTGCATGTTGTCGAGTTACTCAACTATTATACCAACTACTGCACATCCGTAGCAGGGCACTCTTCGCAACATAACATTACACAACACGGTATGCTGCCACAATACCCAACTGGTACAGCGAAATTAATGTGACTTTGTATAGTGTGACTTTAGCAAGGACGATATAGCTCCCTGATGATGGTCCTAGGACCGAAACATGTCGGAACAGTTTTAGTGTTTTAATGTGTAACTTTTATATATGTGCAGTAGTTGGTATAATAATTGAGTAATGTGTTTATTTTCGTTAAGTTTCATAAGGTAGAGAGAACTGTAGTTTTATTATAGGTAATCCGTCTTTTTTTATAACTTCGTAAATTTAAGCCACGTTGATAACATATCAATAAAGCATAACACAGCCAGTACAGTGACTGGGTTACAGGCTGGAACTCCGACGTACAGCCGTGGTAAGGGACATTCCTGTCCACCAGAACTCACGCATGCTTTACGGGACTCACCTGGCTGCCGCCTATTTCAAAAAGCAATGGGGACTCCTTCACCAGCAGTAAATCGGTTGGGGTGTGAAACTGACCATTTATCTCGTTTCAGTGTCGACTTGAAGAACGCGAGAAGAAATAACGCGAATAGCCCACGTTTCTTAACGTAGTACAAGTGCAATAATTGCATTTAGCCTAGTCTATGTAAATACAAACTACTTTGCCTGACACGCCGTGTGACATTTCTGCTATCTTATCTGTTTTTCGTGTTGTTTTACTCTGATGTCACTATTTTAGTAAGAAAGCGTCGATGATAGTGTAAATAATAACTGAAAATTGGGGAAAAATTAGAAAGGAATTGATCGTGGCCTAATCGCGGTACAATTCTGACATATAACAGAAAAATTACGAAAAGTAACAAACACTTCTTGAGTTTAAGCTTTCGCCGTGTTCTATATCCAATATGTTTTCTTTTGGGTAATTCCCCGGCGTCTGAGTTCTAATAGCCGACGTTTCGGAACCCTCTATCAATTCCATCTTCATAGGAAGGTGGATGAAGTACTTCATCAACCTGCCTATGAAGATGGAACTGATAGAGGGTTCCGAAACGTCAGATATTAGAACTCAGACGCCGGGGAATTACTCAAAAGAAAACATATTACATAACAAACACTTCTCATGGCAGATAGTGTCAAAGTGGAGATTATAATCCGACATCCGGAATACAAGCCTTAAACTTTGCGCTGTTCATTTTTCCGGCTTCAAATTCTGTGTTTCTTTTGTATTGACATCCGGACAGATATACTTTAAGAAGTCAATAAGGATTCTTTTCTAACCGGCTTTTTTTTCCTGTGTTTGTCAATATGTGGGCAAATCTTGTGAACTTGGCTAAAGTAACTATACTCTTTGTGCCTCATATTAGCCAACACAACCACATAAGGAAGTTGATACGTTTCTTCTTTTCTGTGTAACTAAAGTGAGTTCCATTGTATTTTTATGTACTGACTACATAAAGTAATATTATCCTTCCGTTCCGTCCATAACAAACAACTGAAGTATAATAAATATGATATTATCTTTAAATTATATTAATTTAAATTCTGCAAAATTTATGCTTCAAGTAAAATTTGTTTATGTAACTCTTCTAAGTGATTAAAATTTCAATTACCCTCAAAACAAAGAATATTTTGTTCACAAAATTAAAAATTATCACACGGGCGCTTGTCAAGATGAAGATCGCTTAGGTTCTAGCACAGTGCTTCTCGACACATCAGTAGAAGTGGGAATAGGTTTTGTCCTCTTCTCGCCTCTGCATCTCTATTTGACGCGTTTGTGGCAAATTTATTGCATAACCGTAATCTGAATATTTCCTGCTCCGAATTACTTCATCTGTATTTGAAAAAAAAAGGTAATGTATTTTGGAGATGAAGAATAAATATCTCCGCAATGTCAGAACAGATATATCACTTCACAAGTTGTAGTAACTGGAAATGATAATATTCTGGTATTTCTCAAAATTCACGTTTTGTGCGTTCCATATTCTCTAATCTAAGTGTCTTTCAGTTTTGGTTTATGATTTAGTTATATTGTTATTATTACACCTGATGAATTCAGACATTCGGCAAACTAATAACAAATGATAAATTGAAAAAAAACCTGTCCATCTACCTATCATCTACTACCTACCTACCTAACTATATCTCTCTGTGTCCATCCATCCATCCATGCATCCGTCCGTCCGCCCACCGACCCACCCAACTTTCCATGTCTTGCAACAACAGCTATAATAGATGTTCTGATTCATGTGCGAGAGGCGCGGCGTACAACGAGCTTAACAAAGTCAAGGCGCAATAAAACACCTTCTTTTGTTGACATTGAAGAAAAGTATCTGACACCTGATGAAGAAACCGAAGCAGAGTGCGCAAGAAGAAAAGCTAATAAACTCAAAGCTATGTCTCGTTTCAACGCAGAGCTAAACCGACAAGCTGAAGATGACGTTCGGACAGTTCGAGAATTAAACAGAGATTACGCGTGGAAAATTCGAGAGTAAAACAATAGGTGTCGAGCAGAGCGAAGAAACGAATGACACAGGTAGAAGGCATTCAAGTTCGAAAAATTAATGCAATACACCTAATGGCGTCAAGAACAAGGCGTGCACTGCGATTTGTGGGTACAGCGATTGGTAAGCTGGAACTCTTTCAAGGATAAGTCCATGTTCATCGACTACTTCTAGTGGAAGAAATACGCTAGTTTTACCAACTGTTAAGTTGAAGGACGAAACAACAAATTGTTGCTGTTGCAGCCGAAACGTTGTGCTTGCGCGTTGACATTATCCTCCTCAAGAGCTCAAACATTTGTTTAAAGACCTACATTGTTTAGCCAAGGTCAGGTCCTAAAATCTCCTAATTGTGTTTACAGCCATAATTGCATAGTTTGCGCAAAATTCCCGGATTGACGAAAAACTGGCTTAAGTTCAAGAAGGAGTGTATCCTAGCTGTGTTTAAGGAACAGTAATTCGTATTGTCGGTACATTGCTACCCAATGAATCAAGAACAGCAAGCTCTGGCGACATTTGTATTTCCGATAGGGATATTTGGCTGGCTTGGATAAGGATATTGTGCAACATTTCATAGTGTCTTAAGTCATACAAACTCATGCTTCGAGCAGTAATGAACTCACAATACTGAAAATGTAAGAAAATTAAAGAAGGATAATAATGGTTTGGCTCTTAAACAACCCAGTCACTTGGACTGCTTAACTCTATTATCTGTACGTTGAGGGTTAAACATGTCAAGTGGAGCCTTCTCGGACGGCTTGAACTAGAAACAAATGAGCATACTACGTTTCGAATCTATCACCTTATCGATTCGGCGTAACTTTTGGGAAGAACTAAATTTTCAGGATCACCCAAATGACAACCTCAGAACTCTGTTATGCAGGTGAGTACTTTCAAGGCAGTAATCTGATTTGCATTCCACCTTACTTAAACCTCTCCACAACGCCGACACAGAAGGTACAAATAGTCCAGCGAAGTTACTAATTAGTGGGTGTCATTGCATATAGACACTGAGCAGGGTCGTGAATTTTATCAAGTGCCAATAGTAAATTAAATTGAAAAGTGGGATATTTTATTGCACGCATGCAATATGCAGGTAACAGTTTATAATCCAGACCAAAAAATGCGCAATATATATATATATATATATATATATATATATGTATGTTGTGCATTTGATGCTCTGTATAACAAACTGTACAAAAAAGCACGATAGATAGAACAAAATAATAACAAAATGCTGGTAACACTTTCACCATGTTACAGTCCAAGTTTTATTGAAGAGTGTTCTCACACGAAAAGACATCATCATCTCGTAATGTTGCTTATGAAAGTATGCATATAACATCTGTTGAAAATATAACGTCTATAGTTCTAACTATATAGGCACATCTAAAGGCTAAGGCTTGTTTTTCTATTCTCATATATGCTATCTGTCATAATACTTCGTAGTATTTACGAAAAAGTGCAGAAGTTGTCCGAAATTAACGGCAATAAGAAGTAACTATGACCCAACATTGTAGTGTCATCACTGACGAAGGGTTTCCTGACGATCCTCTCAATGCACTGTATTATTAACCCTTCAAAGACGAAACGCTGTCTGCTTTATTTAAAGACCCAGTTCGTACCGCGCTGTAAACACTTTCCACCTAGGTTATAAAAACCAATCAATACAAGTTATATGGAATAGACTTCGCTGTTTTTTTCTGAGATAATACATAACGAAAGAATAGAGTGTGGGCAGAATATCAATTCTACATTTTCAAACGTCGTGATTCACGCAACCAGTAGGCTTTAGAATGTTACTTGAAGCTTAGTGACCATCTCCTTTTTAGTGTAGTTGTTAGCTGTGTTTTTGAAATTCTCACAGTATTCATTACATACCAATGAAGAATACTGCCATGATAAGTGCAAATAGAAACCGTTTTCTCAATAGATATTTTCCATTGATATCTCCAACAGATTTAGAAGGTAATATAAAAACAGACACCTTCTTAATTGGATGTCAAACACATGACAGTGATAGACATGTGGGTTCCATATGTGTTAATTGAACACACATCGTTGCTTGTTCATAAACGCCATTATTTTACACATATAAACACCACTACATTTCCCGTAATAAGTTACAGTTTGTCAGACATCACCACGGATACGAGTTGTCACCTGTTGTCATTAAATTACTGTCGGGTCTGCAGTAACATTTCCACCCGCTACTGACATCAACAAACTCACATCAATCTTACGCCAAATGTGACACCGTACGCCACCTGCTCAGGGTTCGTTGCGCCAGTTGCTGCACTGTAGAAAGAACTAATATTTTGTTTACGTACCGCTGGATTATATTGAGAGATAATTTAAACCGCTGTCTTGTCATGTTACTTGGAGGGACTGAGGAATGCCACGCAAATATCAGTCAATATATTTGGCATGAGTTTCGAAGAAATAAGTCGGAAATTAGGGAATATGAAGGAGACGTGCTGGATTTTCAATAACATCTTTCAGTACTAAATATTTTGTTCACGCCAGCTAACAAAACGAAGTGTTATAAGTTGACGGTTTATTGTTATAAATATGAAGTATTTTTATTTTGTTAAAGTTGTGCCATCTTTAAAATCGTCGAATGCTATACAACAATAATTTATACTTTTATAAAATATGTTACTTTTGTTCTTTGGCTATCACGTTCCTCACAGGTCTAAGTGCCTAGCATGATTAGCACTATGTGTAATTCGTCTCTTTAATTTACACACTATTTCTACTCTTTAGTAATATCTGTGTCAATATAACCAACATAATTTTACTTAGAGGGAAATTCCTTCCTTTTCTTTGTTTAAATGAAATTAACAAATACTTTATTGATGAGTATAAATTTCTTGATTCTGAGCAAAACATAAATAATTCAAGCAAATATAGACATATTACAATACTGAAATAATAATACCCTACCCCAAACAAATAATCTTTGGACGAAAAAGGATCGGCAAAAGTATCATTTATATTGATATTAATATACTTGTTAACTGCAATTGGGTTGACACCCTATGGCAGTAGTACAGAACACATTTACACACAAACAATACATAGAACTACACAATTAACAACTTCAGTTGGAAGGTTTTTTGGGGGGGATTCGAACCCAGAGTGGTCAAACTAAAATTAACGAAAGAACTAACCGCGTAAAAATTATTGTCTAATTGGGAAGAGTAAGGGCTTTGTTCCGTCTTTGCGAGTTATACCCAGGAATTTGTCTTACAACTGAGGAAAAAAAAAACACGGTAAAACTTCAGTCACAGGATTGCCGAAGAGTGCAAACAGCGGCAGGTAGAACAGAAAATAACAATTTGTTATACCAAGGAAATAACGAAAAGTCGCGCTTACACGATTGGTGGCTAATAAGCAAAAAAAATTCTCCCTTTTATATACTTGACTTAGAAAATCCATACTTATTAATACAAAATACAAACACTTGTTTGATGCTGAGAATACAGCAACAACAACAACAACAACAATAATAATAATAATACGAAATTGAAACCAACCTATTAGATTACAACACAAGGCAAGAGCAGCCTTTCTCTTGTCCAGTATAATAATTTTGAAGAAAAACCGAGACAAAATTTGGAAGACCTTCCAACTCGGGCCCGAATGACAGAGGAACAAAGACAAGGGTACGTAAGAATTAGGATGCTAGAAACAAGCAAGATGTATAGAGCCAGGAATGGAGAGAAAGTTGATATCATGACCAATAAAATCCGACACAGAACGTAACTGTAAAAATAATAATACTTAATTTGATGTATAAACTGCAGGTTTTATAGCACAAGTGCCTGTTATACAGTCAGTACAAAAAATAATAATAAATAAAGAAGAATAATTTCTTACTTACTTACTTACTCCATGATGCAGAGTCCTTCTTGACAAGCTAACTGGTTTGCAGCTACTCAAGAAATTCCCCGCATTTCACGGAACCCGAAGGTTCATTACCGCACTCACAAGCGTCCGCCAACTGTCTCTGTCCGGGGCCAGCCCAATCCAGTCCATATACCCACGTTCCACCTGCTTGAGATCCATCCTAACATTATCCAACCATCTACACCTAGGTCTCCCCTGTGGTCTCTTTCCTTCCGATTTCCCCACCAAGACCCTATACACCCCCCTCTCGTCACCCATACGCGTAACGAATAATAAAAATAATAAATACTAATAAAAATAATAAAATACTAAGATTTAAATTGACCAATTACGCACTGAATTTCGAAACATATTTTGTTGTGTACTGCCTGTGATTTTCTCTAATTTTAATACATTTAAATACTAATTTTGGATATTCATGAGACTGCAATCATATTGAATTTGTCCTAAGACATGACATTTAGACAAAACCTTAAACTAAAATTGTATGCATGAACATAATTAGATAACTCCCAATCATTTTTAATTACGACAAAATAAGAGGAAATTAATTAAAAGGAATTCAGAACAGAATTCAAAATCTTTCATTATTATTCTGTCGTTTCTTTTTTAATTTTACTTCTTTATAAGTATTTTTATTATGTTGGAGTTGTTATTTTGCGTCGTACAGAGTTGTTGTCTCAATAAATATATACGATTTTCAAAGGTACATTACCTGACATCAATTAATTGATGTTAGTGACGCTACCGTCACAAATGGTGTCATGGTGTCTGTGCCATGTGTTTCTATAGTTAACTGCACAAAATTAAGATACACGGCTTTGGGAAGTGCTTCAATGACATGAATTGTAGTACAAAATTAATGAAAATCACTCAGTTTTTAAGAGAATTGAAAAGAAAACACACAGAGAAGATCATGCAGGCGTTATGTTTGCCTAAAAATTACACTTTATTCCTTGTGAAGATGAAAAATGACTGAGAAAAGGAACATTATCAAGAAGTGTAATAAGTCAAATATAAAAAAAAAGCTTTCGAAACTATGACGGGTTTCAGGTCAGGATTTTCCAATTTCTGATTTATTTTACGCGAATGGGGTACCTAAAAATTCTTCAAGAAATATTTGTAATTCTTAGCTATTACAATTTTGTCTACATATGATTTAAAGAACCAAAGAAAAAAGAGAGAAAAAGTATGGAGGAATGTTATTTACGGCGAATTGTACAGTGACACAGAGGAAGCGAATAAACAGCCTCCAAGTTTGACGTTTGTGTGACCGTACATCTCTGATACAACAGTATAAACAACCAACTCTATGCAACAGAAACAATTTATTAATAATTTAAATCAGCTCAACATGTTTCGGGCTGTAATTTTTCCCATCGTTAGGAGCACTAGACTGTGTTTACAGCTTGTGGTTGTTGTGGCTGTAATTTCGTTTTCTATTATAGTGTCGTGTATAATTATTTCTTTGTTGTTGGTTACTGTTGGTATTGTTTATAGTAAGATGGGCAGTAATATTAATGTGAATATTAGTATTTTGTTTGATGGCAAGAATATTTCTTTTGAGTCTAGTCTTGTTATGTATATAAATAGTACAAATATTCCTCCAATTATAATTATGAATAGGATAAATGAAAATCAAAATCTTCTGTGTATTGTTCCTCTGATTAGACATATTTTAATTGTGATCTGGTATGATAAAAGTTGCCTGCGGGTGACAAGATCACCAGCAGGCAACTTCTTCTAAGTATTATACCACAAGCTTTAAACACAGTCTAGTTCTCCTGAGGATGGGCGAAATTATCGCCCGAAATATGTTGAGCTGATTTAAATTACTAATAAATTGTTATTGTTGCATCTAGTTGATTGTTTATACCGTTGTAGCCTCCAAATGATCACGGAATAACCTTGCAAAGCATAAAATGGAGGTTTAGTTAGCTCTCCACTAAGAAACTCAAATGAGTAGAAATATCTCAAAGTATCCCACTTAAACAAGGAACTGATCTTCCATTATTAGCCTCTTAGGTTCTGAAAGGTCACATAAGCTTACAAAATGGTGATTTGTTGCTGTGGTTGAAAAGGTATCTCAAAAGAACTCTTAACTCTGAAACAGTATGTGAGAGTAACTTAGTGTAGTGCCTAGACTACTGGCTGAAGGACAAAGATATTCTTGTCAGATTAACTGCAGACGCAAGAGATTTCTCTCCACTTCAAAACGTCCAGACCACCTGTGAGACCCTCGTAATCAATTTAATGGATGCCGGGGTGATTTTCTTCAGGAGTAAAGCAGACACGACGTGAAGCTGACCAATCACTTCCGTCTATTGCCACGATAACAATGCGTAGATATTCACTTCTAACATCCTACATATAGAAGAACCTGGTTGTTACTTTTGTCTATTAATCACACAGAAAAGTCCATCGCGGTCGGGGTGGCTCTTGCGATTATTACTTACTTCAAATTTAATAATTTTCCATCAAGATGCGACTTATTCAGTTTATTACATTTCTGTAGGCAGCTCTACATATTAGGCTAGTAACATTCAATATGACCACTCTACAATTTTAAATTATATATTAGTATTAATATCAGCGCATTTTACTCATTGCAGTTAATCAATATCTGGAAGTAATTACAGTTGTACGAGCTCCTGATAATGGGTTTCGACACCCGAAACAAGTAGAGCTGCTTACAGAAATGTAATAAACTGAATAAGTCGCATCTTGTTGGACAATTATTAAATCGGATTCACGATGCACGGACCCATATACATATATATATATATTACTTTACATTCTCGGGCCGATACATTCACCCTGACTTTGCCCGCAATTCCATTCATTTAATGCAGACGAATGTTGCATTTGGAGCGTAAAATTCATGTTGGCCACGAAAAATTTCTTTCGCTTTAACTTTAAATCCTCTTTCTTCCTAATATCAATATTCGACTCTCCGGGTACGTATCAACTCTTAATAACATAGTTTAAAGTATTAAGAATTAGTCGAAATAAGTCCAATCGCACACTGCCTATTGCGAATGGTGCGTTTTGAGGTTAAATCATTTTAGCCAGCTCACGGCCACTTTTTGTTTAATTTTCGAAGGAGCATTTATTAAGCATTTGATTACTCTACGTTATATAGGCCCCACACTAATTACGGACGTTGCAGTAGAGTGGATAATTTATAGAAATGCTAGAAAGCTTCTCTTAACAAGTCATGAAGACTAAAAGAGGAGTATGAAATGCAGGTCTTGCATACTTATTTTCATACTTGGCACATCTAGGGGCGGCAGGATAATCAGCTCTAAGCCCCACCTGCACTTTACCTGCAAGATAGTTACTGATACAAATTTATGTTAGAAGCTGAGTGCAACTCTTGTCTACTGAAAGCGGACAGAAGAAAAGAAAGACTTGAAAACTCCCAACAATCCTACCGGGAACCGAAATCGGACCTTCCCGTCTTTTGGCGCAGTGCTTCAACCAACTGCTTCACCGCCTGCTCCTTAAACGGGCCTTTTCTACAGATTGCAGTTCTGTTGGTTGTCAAGTTATATGTTTTCTGCAAACTACTATTCTGAGTACGCACGTTGTGTCTAATAAATTTCAAGCCACAGATTTACACGTGTCGGCTCTTTAGCAGAACAATTACATGGTGTACACATACTGAGAAGCTTCAACATTTTTTAAATAACATCAAAAAACCCGATCTGTATGCTTCACGGTGCATGAATATTGTACACAGGACTCTCTACCCCTTTGGCATACCGTTCACTCGTTAGCTGTTACGTGTCTGTTGGAGTGAATTTCATGGCTTCACATTATTCTGCCCTACGGACAGCATGCTACGTGCTCGTAGGTATGTGCATTTTCCCTTTATAGACCTACACGCGTCAATCGACCACATCAACTATTCAATAATTTAGGAAACTCGAGCACAAACTACCATGGTAACTGTCTAAAAATCGCGCGTTCCACATAGCCTTGGTGTTATACCTATCCAAGTAACGGCGCTAAATTTTGGCGCGGTTTGTCTAAGGATAGATTGTATATTTTTTTATTAAGACACAATACAAACAAACTGTCTCGAGTGAGACTCTTACCGTTTGTGAAATAATTGATCTCAGTAACACAGAGCCTAGAGCAAAGACAATAAAAATTCTCTTTTCTGAAGCGTATATAAAGCAAGACGACGCAGCACGTGTATAGTACCAAATTTAAAGAAAATCTTATTAGTGGTCGTCGAGTTCTTATAGGCTATTTTTACAGTAGGACAGACTGACACAGCTCTTGAGCCCCCTATTATCTAAACGAGATGAAAATATAGAAAGTTTGAGCAAAACTATATTTTCCGCTCCTCAGTATCTTACGTCTTTAGTTAACCGATACTTACGAAGCTCACAATTACTCGGCGATATTGTGTAAAGACATACAATATTGAATGCAACCAAACCAGACGATAAATGTGGAAACTGTGTTAGACATTCACGCCCTTTAGTGAAATAGTGTAACTGAGTCAAATTGCACGAAAGGAAAACTGCGACATTTTAAACAACTCTTATAGCGAAATTCCATAATAAAAACTGATGAAGGAATTAATATATGACATACTAAGAGGCCAGAGAGAGATTAAGTGAATGAAGTGGCATCCGCGTAAAAAGATTTTTTAAAATAAGAAACGCCTAAAATGTGAGTAAAATTTGAAACTCATTTATAATTTCTTTACTGGAATTGAGATTTATTGTGGTCGATAAAATTCACATTTAGTTCTCACGGACGTACCGTAAATATATGTTTCGAATATTAAAACCAAAATAGAAGATCAAGACAGCTTTGAGCAAAATAGCGCCCTGAATCTTATTGCACATACAAAACAGAGTAACCTGACAAGTAGTTCAGCTGGGGTCCGACTGATTTAGGACTTGTGTGGATGACGTTTGAAATGTTACATTTTCTACTTTATTATTTTCAAGTTGAAGGGAGGTGCTGGTTTCTGTGCTACTAGTTGACACATGTAGTCTTCTGGAACTGCAAGGTTGTCACTCGACAATTCATCCCTCTGCATGAACTCATCGACCTATAAATAAAATGTGAATTGGAAATGCAACTGGAAATGTGTTTTCTGGATGGGACAAAATATTTAAATTCCAGAAATTCTTGGAATTCTTTATTATCTAGGATTCCACCAACTTCAGATAGCCTGTGACGTCAAAGTCGAGGATAGCCATGTGTAATATATCACCGTCAGTAACATCCGAAAACTAATTAGCTGTCATTAGACTGACACTTATTGAAGAGTCATATGTGAGGTAAGTCTCCGTTCGAGTAGAGTTCCTGCAGAGACAGACACTGTCGTTTCCACATGACTGTGCCTTCGTCTTTGCCTGAAATGTTCAAACCTCCTTAGAACCCGTTCGTGAAGCATTCAGAGCAGTATGCGGTAACAAATTAAATAAATGTCAAATAAATCAAAACTTAACAACAGAGAAACTGAACAGAAATTATCGACAGCTAGGAGTTTATTG
>Ga0131853_10018174_pt1 | contig 12794 bp, 9 predicted proteins | sample TergutLab28metaG_FD_92764 | JGI IMG/M metagenome (GOLD analysis project Ga0131853, IMG submission 92764) | Labiotermes labralis P1 segment gut microbial communities from Petit-Saut dam, French Guiana - Lab288 P1 (version 2) (version 2) | ecosystem: Host-associated > Arthropoda: Insects >...
CCTACACAATAACGCACCAAGTAGTCGCAAGCTCCTGAAGATGGATGTATTAACATCCGAAATATGTTGAGCAGTAAATTGACATAATAAAGCAAGTGTCATCAAGTTGGTCTACCTTTATTCGAAGACCTTTAATCCGTTAAATAAGGATTTTTGGACCTTCTGTGTCAAGCATGTAGATGGTCTACAAGTATGGGATTACGAAACAGAAGTCACAAGTAGCTATGTATTAGATTTACAACACAGCTCAAGGACAGACATGAAGAAAGTAAAGAGAACGACTGTCTAGAAGACGGCACTGGTACTGGTGCCGGCGGTGTAGATATAAGGTTAGCTCTTCCACTGGATAAAGACAAATATTTCATGGCATATTCATTGCCTCCGTTTGTTACCATACGTAATCTATTAATTCATACCCCTGTCTCTGAATTTGATTCTAGATTGCAACCGTTGTGTTTGCACGAGTTCTTGCAACACCGAAGTGACTTTACTCTGGCTGTCGCCAAATTCATGACGCTCGTGCTTTAGACCAGTAATTATCAAGCTTCGCGTCCCAACCGACTACAGAGCTGCGAGAGGCTCTCAATGGGGCATCTCTGTCTTTCACTTTGTACTTTCCCTGTGTTTCAGATTCTTTAAGTCCTCCATATTTTTTGCCGCGAATTTTATGTTTTTTCAGTCTCCCGAATTTTCCAGCTCTGACAAGGAGGTTATACAGTTTGAGGCCAACGAACTGTACAGTCTAGGGCTGAGAACTAACAGTCGCTGACCCATGACATCTTGCCAGAGAGACCTGCTACACCACACAGCTGCGTTCCGTAAATAGCTTTAAGTTTCAAGCTATCAGTCCAAGACCAACTCTATGAATCCAAGACCGATGCACCTTAAATTTCAAACATTCCCTCGGCTCACATTTTGCTTAGTCCTTCAAATTTCGCTGCCTAAGCTTTACATTTCTCTGTCCCTATCCACATCTGTTTGCCCTTGCCCGTTTTCTCCCAAGTAAAACTCTTGACTTCCATGCCAATGTTCGGATTGAACACCTGCATTTCTATTCCAAATTGCTGTCTTAGTCGAGTTACTGTTCTTCCTTCCGCCCAAGGATAACTTTTACCTTTGAAATAATTTATGTGTATTTCAAAATAATTTAACTGCTGTGAAGCTATTACAAAGGTTGTAATTGCTCACTTAAAATGGTCTGTGATTACATATGCAAATAGACTCGGATTGTGATGAGCATTTTTGCTAGAATTGCCTTCCAACTAACGGTAAAGGAAAAATAATGTTTTCCCCAAAATTAATTTTTATCTGATAAAACGACAGTCCGCCTTTAAACTTTCAAACTCCGAGGTTTCTCTGAAACAGTGAACCGGTTTTAGGGTTGCTGTGATTTCCGAACTTCCAGTTGCGCCTGATACAACCAACTTCCCTAACTGTTCAACTTCATGTAAAGCACCTAATATGAAAGAAGGGAATAAGAATCTTGTGTATGGCAGTGTACTAAAAATTTTCTGAATTATGGTTTCATCAAATTTTCAAAGCAATCCAGGATGCGAAATCCTAATGCTTACTTGTTGTAATATTCTTGCAAACGGAAGTTTAAAATCTTCGACGACAAAAAGACACTTGGAAAGGAAACAGAATGAACTTAATTATAAATATCTGAACTATTTGTACAGTATGAAGCAAAATTGTATTGTATCATCATAGATCATTAGTCGATCTATGTTTTGAGTGGCATAGATCAGTTTGCTTTTTATTTGATCTTGTATCTCTTTACATATAACAGGCGAATAAAATGTTATTTGTGTTGCTGTGTAAGGTAAAAAAGTGCACCCTGTACAGGCACTGAGGCTCTGTACAGGCCGTACGGCCCATAGGAGAAGTTGAGGTATAGCTCTACTCTTTCTTGACAACGGCACTAGAAGGGAGTGAGGGGTCAGCGTCACGCCCCGGCTGCTTTTTACCCCCCGGGAAAGACCTAATACCCATTGTAAAGGAGGTTGGGTGGGCCCCAGGGCCGGTCTGAACAGGTGCGGAAAATCACTCCTCCACCGGGATTCGATCCCCAGACCGTCGATGTTGCTGTGTACACAGGACTTAAAATGAGGGCGAATACGACGCTGAAAAATTGAAATCCATAGCATTTGTTAATAACAAGGTTTCAATAAAATTTGGTACCATTGAAGAAGGTTTAGAGGAATTCTTATCGCTCGGTTAAAACGAAACTAGAATTTTCTTTATCCAGACTCATGAAAGCAGACATATTCCACATTGTGCAACATTTTTTTTTATTTGTGTGAGATATGTGTTGCAAGGTGAATTTGTAAATAATTTGCTGTGTTCTTTCTCAAAAATCTCGAGAGAACTGAATATAGTCGAAGCCTTGTATAAGTGTGTGTGTGTGTGTGTGTGTGTGTGTGTGTGTGTGTGTGTGGTATGTGTGTCGTAGATATTGAGGTGGGCCGATTAGAAATGAATAAAAACTGATGTTGCTAAAAATATGACTAGAAACATTGAAGCAGTGAAAAATACAATACATTTATGAGCTAATATTACCATCAGGAATTACTGTTTTATTCACAGAAAAAACATGGACACAGTAAAGGGGTTATTTCTGATCTTATGACAACGGTGTAGGAACCAGCGACAATGGTGAATTTAATAAAATTCACTGAACAATCTGCTTTTTGAAGCTGTACGCTCTGAAATGTGTGTCAATCACAGGAAATTTTTGCTTCACTCATAAGTTGAAGGACTGTAACTATGGAGACTGCTGAAAAAGGGTCTACGAACTCAAATGTGAAATATAAATTTTTTTAGAGATAACACAAAAATACGGCTAAAATATTCCATATTAATAAATGAATAATGAAGTTAGCTATCCGGCTAACTATCTCAAATTCCAAAAATTTAATTTGAAAGTGCAAAGAAAGCTCACTGATTGTTGCAAACGTTGGGAATAGATTCAAGCATCATTAAAGTCATTAAAACTGTGACAAGCATAACATAAAAGTAATTGCCCAAACTGTTATATGTTTCCGACATTGCTGAAATTCATAGAGGAGAGAAACACAAATAAACAAAGAGTGGTTTTTAGATTCTTTGTACAGTCACAGTTGTCTGCGCTGTTAGACAGATTTAATAGCTACTTTTAGAGTGAAGTATATAAATATTTTAAAATATACTGCTGGGTTAGAGACGTGTTTGGTTCGAAAGTCCTGATTCCATAACTGCAACATATTTCTTATCTGACGAAGAAAACGAGTTCCAGTAATTAACACGCGACGCTACCTTGAGAAATTTCTACCAGGTCTTTAATTTGTTGTCATTTTGCATAGGTTTCCACAAAGAATTTCCACTACTTAGTAAGAAGACAGTACTGTTGTGCCATTTAATACAGCATAAATATGTGTTAAGATGAATATTTGACTTGACTTCGACACTATTCAAAACGAAAGAGAGAAACTGCCTTGTCTGTGTATGGAATAATCTGCACCTCTCTCATTTCGTACTGCAGATGGGGACAATATGAAAGAAGAGGTATTCGCAACAGTCACTCACTTAAATACATAAATATATAAAAGATTTGACGCTCTCTCTTGGTTACTTAAATTTCGTATAAAGCAAAAATTGCAATTATATAATAGTAGATGTGTAACTGCAGATAAATTACCATTTTATAATATTTTTCTTTTTAAATAGTCAGAACAACGGCCTCCGCCTCATTGTTTTTGCTATTATTATTCGCCAAGTACAGTCGTGTGGAATGAAGACACTTCCATTTAAATTGGATCCCGCTCTTAAGTATGGCTATTCATTTTTCTAGTGCTGTTAAGGAAGATAGGATAAAAAATTATTTCTTTGGGTTGCATTCCAAAATATTTTCCTTATGCTGGTTCGCGAGAAATAGTTTTAAAAACAGTGCTTTAGACGATTTTCGTGACAGCGTGCGGATACTTACTTTACACATGACATAGTCCACACGAAGAGAGCGTGCATGGCAATTAAGTACTTGTCACACAAAAACTGTAATTTTGATATCACGGAATTTAACTGTTGTTATAGCTTCTACTATTTATACCTATGCCAGATTTTATATAAACATATAAAATATACGTAACTATTACATGACTAATTACAGCGCATTCTTTTTCTAATAATGTGTTAAGTTGCGTGCCTGAATGTGATGCGGCAGTGTTGAATCGCCTAGCGTGCTTGTTTTCTGAATATAAAAGTAACAGACTTTTATTAATGGACTGCCATTTCAAAATGCACGAAGCCGAAATATTGTAGTCCATTGAGATATTGCCCTATTAAAGTAAAATCACAACATTTTTCTAAGAGAATTCTTAATTTCTTAACCGTTTTAGACCTCTTGGTAAATACATATAAAAAACATGTGAAAAAATGTGTATTTATGTGTTCTACATGGCTCTCAAAATAAGAGTGATAAATTCTCTACAGAGCATTAAGCGATTAATATTTATGTTTGATAAACAAATTGTTCTCTCTGAGGTACAAGCTACTGGCCTATAAATGAGATCAATTTTATCCTTCTAAATTTAATTTCCTTCATTAGTAGTTACATGACGACGAGCAGGAGATGGCCTAAAAGGCTGGAGAAGAAGATGGCATTTTTTATTTCAAAGGTCTACTCTAGCCTTCATCCAGAGAAACTGAAGAAAACCGTGAGAGTTCGCATTTAAAATATCTGATTCTTATGCTAAAATCAAGTGAGGAATTTGTATAATACTACACAGGAAATACGACCATTTGCTGCAATATCAGATGAGATGATGTAATCTTGTTGAAAGCGAGAGTGTAAAACTCAATACAACATTTCACTTTTAAAAAGGAACGGAGTGAAAAAGCAGAAAAAGAAAGAGGCGATGTGGAAATGAAAAAAATTCTACCGCTTTCGACGAAAAGCGACATAGTTCGAATGAAGAGAAAATGCTTTAGAACGTACTCTTTGGCAGCATACTTGATGCTGCAGGCGTAACTCCCTTTGTTGTGTAGAAGCTGTGAACGCTTAAGTAGAAAATGTGTGGTATAAACTTCAAGATAAATTTTACTCTTGCAACTTGGAAAGAAGTTCGTAAAATATTGTGTAATCTAAGAGGCACAGCAGATGCTAGGAATTCGAAGTAAACTTTTAACTTGCAGCGCGTTCGTTACTACAGATAAATGTTTTGAACACCATAACCCATAACAAGTTGGTTTCGAAACAAAAAAAATAAAACAAAGAATAGCCTGATAATCTCAAAGTAATAAACTTGTGGGTTTAGAAAACTTGTACACAAAATGGTATATATATTCAGAAAAATTATTCAAACACAATTTATTGTAGTGATTGTTTATTAATAACAAAATTTTAAACATATTTAAAGCTTTATTCTCTAATTGGATTAATGGACATAAGATAAAACCCTCTGGGGTACATCTAGTAATTCGAACATTGAAATATTACAGAGATATCAAACTAAAGTCCTCCAAACAATAGTATATGCTCCGTGGCATAGATCTAATAAAGTCTTACATGCAGACTTGAAGGTACCAAAAATTAGATAAGAAATTACAAAATTCAACGTCAAGTACAGAGATAAATTAACAACACACATGAACGAACTTGCATCCACATTACTTGAAGAAGAAGAGGCTAGAAGACTGAAAAGATTCAAAACAACAGATTTAACAACAAGATTTACGTAAATATCATTTCGCAGATATGTGAACATATGATTAGAGAATATTCATTGCGTCATAACTCTGCAAGACATGTACTAAATAGTGTAGGATATTAGGTTCGACTACATTCGTTGTGCTTATGGTCTTGTAACGGACTGATTGTGTAACAAAATGAGGCAAAAAATGGATTAATAAATGTAATTGTAAATTACTACTACAACCCTAAAGTAAGATTCTGTTTTGAGGGTGTGTGTGACTGCGAAAACGTTGATGTGGATCTGAGACATAAAATTCTAAATGGAGTTCGGAAGAAATCAAATTAGGTGCGTCTTCTTAAGTCATATTATGAATATATAACATTGCAAAGATTAGATCAAGGAAGAGACATGTACAGCGTTTGGGTGTTATTATAAATGCACACAACACTGTAGATGGAAGTTGGAAGAAATCAACCACTGAAAGAACATATTTGTAAACTGGATATTATTATAAATGTAGATTATACACTAAAATTTTGTGTTTATGTGTTATTCATTCATCTGTATTTAGTTTTGTTTCTATGGTAGACTATTGTTTATGCACTTGTGGATGTGATATGTAAATCCCGTTAGGTATTTATTTAAATGTCAGACGTAATTACACAGTCTCTTACTACAATAAATGGAGAGCAAATATTGAAGACCGGGCGAGACACGTCTGGAAGGCCATTCTTGTTAACTGGTACACTTCGTTGAGTGACGCTCATAGAATAATGAAACTTTGGGCTATATAATAGGTAGGGACTTCCTTGTACAACTGAATGCAAATGCACTCTTAAGGTGGGACTTTTTTGCATGGAGTTAAATAGGGCTACGTCGATTTCATGCTTTTCGAACAGTTACAATTTTATATACACTGTAAATGTAATGACCATGTAACACTAATCGCACTATTATCTGTTGCAGCAACTAACTAGTGTGGCAAATAAACAAAGAAATAAACAGTATAGTGTTGACTGTTGCAGAGGCCAGAGCCGAGATATCTGGGCCAGCAGAGAAGTACCTGAAACTGGGCAGCACCTTACGATTGGTGTGCACTCTGCTCTCCAGCACCGAGCCCCCGAGTTACGTTTTCTGGTACCACAACAACCGCATGATTAATTACGATGGGGACCGTGGGGTAAATGTTACCACGGATCGTCCCGCCAAGACTAGCACCTTGCTCATAAACAGCGCTGCGCCCGAGCACACGGGGAACTACTCCTGCGTACCCAGTAACGCGCAACCTGCCAGTTCTTACGTCCATATATTAAACGGTAAGAATTCAACTAGTATTTAATAAAATCATTGTAAATGGAACGCAGATTAAAGAGAACTTGTGCTTAATGAAGCATGGTAACATGACATACAGAAGCATGTAAGTCTATCTATAATATTCTAACAACGGCTGTACTAAATGGAAAATATTGGTTAGATCCATGCCGCATTATATTAATTTTGGGGGAAGAAACCACGGTTACCAATTGAATGGGAGCCCCAGTTCCAACCAACAAACAGAGGTGAGGGGAAAAATTCTTGCCTTCTCTAAATACAACCATACTTTTAAAACCTACTTCGTATTATAAATATGAATTTAAATTAATCTTAATATGTATAAGATTTCATTTCTTGCAGGGGTAAAAATTTATATACTAATCTTCTGTGCATTGATAATGTCTATTATGGCAGGTAGTGACCAAGTGTCCTTTATACCCCACAATCACACTTCACGATATAGTCGGTACTACTACAGTATAAATATTACAAAGTTATCTCTCAAAAGCGGATAATATATAATGTAAAATCAGAGGGGGAGAATAGTGATTCCACTCTGTGTAGATAAACACAGTAAAGCACTCAATTAGAATGATGGTGACATATACAAGACAACAATATAGTATAATGTAACACTGAGGCATTTTCGTGGAGCCATTGTTGCAGTGGAAATTGAATATGTATTAAATATTCTGAATATTTATCTGTGGTCCTAGATATCCAGAATGCAATTCCCAAGCGTCATATTGTCATCTTTGGCCTGTCCGGCTCTGCCATTCTTTTCCACAATATTCCATAGAGGGAAATATTTCCTTAAAAAAAAGTTCTGACTATAAAATGCATGTTTTGATTTTCTGCAAACCTCTTGTCTGAAATATTTCTTATTCTAAGAAGACCTGAGCGAGATGTTATCAAAATTGTATATTGGTCTTCAAGTAACGCAGCCGCTATTCTTGTCGGATTTTTATGAATCTTGAAGTTTCTAGACAGACTTTCGAAAAAAAAAAGCTAAGATATCATATTTCATGAAAATCCATCCAGCGGGAGCCGAGTTATTCCATGCGTACAGACGGACTGACAGACATGACGAAACTAATAGTAGCTTTTCGCAATATTGTGAACGCTTTCAAAGAATACTCAAAATAAGTAAATAAAAAGAATGATCTTCGGTTTTCAGTAAATCTTGATCCGCAATTAAGTGAACACAAAATTAAATCTCACAGATGTGGAAATACGAAGTAAGACAAAACCAGATTAAAGCTTTCTTTCCCCGCGTAGGAACTTCATTAGAAGAACTGGAGGCCGAGTATACAACCACAGGAAGCGACGGCAAATAAAGCAGAGCCCAGCAATTATTTGTTTCCTTTAACTCTTTCAGCTTGCCTTAATTGTGTGTCAAGATAAGTTCACGAGAAATACGAGCCAGCGTTCAGATACGAAGCGCACAATAAAGAATGACAGATTGGAGTCCTAAAAGTTGGTTAACATTTCTCCTACATGATGTTTCTCTCCTGTTCTACAACAAGACATCATACAGTGACAGACTGTTGTTTAACTTAACTGTGACATTGTAGCAGTATATGTTACACAACTTATAGGGCAATAACAACTCTGATTGTAAAATTAGAACAGACTTGGAAAAAATAAAAAAAATAGTTAAATGAGCTAGAGCAATGTAAAAATTCAGGTGAAAAAAGTTCAGAGAGAAATCCGAATAACTGACAACTAGAAAGAAGATTGTGGAGATGGTGAAGACGTAACGATAATATTGGTAGTGGTGATCATGTACTGTAAAAAATGTATTCTGGAATATTAGCTTAAACAGTTAAATTATTCTTCAGATTAGTGGTTTTACTGCTTAACTTCGAAACCTACATCTCGAGACAAGGAAGAACATGTCACAACAAATAAACTGTTTTAAAAGTGGACTTATTTTTATGATGAGTTGTTTGTGGTCAACAGATAAAACGTTAGTAGAACTATAGGCAAGTAGAGTTTATATTTAACCGATTTCAATCAGTGGTGTTTAGAGAGGACTTCAAGGTCTTATATAAATTTGATAGCCTCTTTTGGAAGGGAAAACAAAAAAGGGTGACCTACATCCATTTTGCGTTTTGGGATTCCAAAACACCTTCCACCGTTTGAGCGTTATAAGAAGTTACACGCATCGGAATGCACAGCGACTAACGCCGGTCGAAACAAAAATTAAATTTCTTCTATAATGCCTGTTGTAGCTCCCCGAACATTAAATTCAGCTGAAGACACTCATTTCTTTTGTCACTGGAATACATGTACAAAGAAATGCCCCGTATGCATCCATGTGCTAGTGCATTTTCCTCTTTCGTGTTTTCCAAGGTATGTGTATTTTTTCGTAACGTTTTGCTTAGGTGTCGCTCCTGTTAGAGATTAGGTAACTAGTGCAGAATATATGTGCTCTTCTGTCCGTGCTTTGAATTCACATAAATAATTTTGCCTGTAATTACTACTAAATTAACCTATGGATAAGAATACTATTTTTTTGATGTAGGAAATATTCAAAGAAACGCGAAGAAAATATATAGTGAAAGTTTTCAAATAAATATTTTGTAAGTCATTACAGCAATTAAAAATGTTTTTACTCCTTTGAAGGTTAAAATACATAAAACTAAAGTGCACAAAAATTTCGTTCCTACTCACAGATTGCACAAACAATTTTCAATTCGAATAGCTGCAACTTTGCAGCACAAGGAAATAATTGCTGTTCAAAGTGGCCGTCATGTAAAACACGTAACATACCCTGTGGGTAGAATGTGGAACATCTAAACGTTAAAGTCGGTGGTGTAGTTTATGTAAAAGATAATCAATTACAGGCTGTACAAGCAGTTAGTTCTCTAGGAGGTTAAAGTTTCCAGAATTTCTACAGAGTCGCAATATGAAGGAGGTAATATTGTCAGCCCTATACACCGGCCGACTTCGCACCCCATAGGATACACCTGTTACTCGCTCCTGCCAGAGGCTGAGACCATCACAGGACCATAGTGCGGACTTTTTTGTCATGAGAAGCGTCATGGACGCGTTGCGGTTCGAGTGGTTAGTCGCCAGCTTCTCGCCGCCGAGCCCCATTTTTAATTTCAGGCTAGTCCGTATGGCATTCGTGGTGGGAGCAGTGGCACTGAGAAAGGTTTCTCTCCTAGTCCTTTGATTTCCCCTTTTAGTATCACTTCCCTGTCGCTCCACGATCCTTCACTCATCTATAACTGACTCTGAATGTTTTCTGAAATTTATAGTGTCATTAAGTAACGCACCCAACAAGAAGATAACTCAAATATTAGCTAACACGATGTGGAGGTAGATGTTTCATACATCTACATCGTAAGCAGAAACATGTATATGTCGTAGAAATTTCTCTCTCGATCTGAAAATGAGCTTCTAATGTGTTCCAGCAAATTTTAAAACGAAGAAAAGTGGCGTTGAGTAGTGGTTTCCCTCTTCTAACTTGGCGTGGAATCATTTTATTTCTAAAGTTTCGCTTCTTCCCATTTCCCGCACCCCACATTTCTCACTCTTTCCCTCCCGTTGCTGGAAAGTTGCCCCTGACACTCTACCACCCACAGTGCCCGAGGTGGAAATGGAACAACGTTTTAAGCGCGCGTGACTAAGATACGCAATAGGGCCTATCAATATGAAATGCCACATTCTGGTATGGAAGAGTCTTTCGCAAATGTCTTCCACACTGGGAGATTCTAAAAAGAATGTTTTTCATGCCATTGGCACGACATTAGCTGCAGACCGAATATGATTTATGGATGCCTAGTGTAAATGGTGTCACACAGCTAATAGAGTTCTCCTTTTTGCATGTATTATTGACAAGTAACAGTTTCTGTTGTATTGTTCTGGGGACACAGCTTACTGTTGGAGACGCTTTGACGTGTCGACACAAACTAACATCACGTCTCCGAAAAGTATTTTACCATACTAACAGCCTGTGTCTGTAATGCGTGTCACATATTGTCTTCGTCTCCTTCGTCACTGTCAAAGTGTTAATGAATAAGTTCGGGCAAAAAGGAAACAAGTACATCATAAGATAAATTCCTAAATATTCACGAACGTTTACTTACGCGACATGCTGTGAAGGGCATGTGTGGAGTGAGTGTGAAGATTCGCTTACCCCTAACCTTATCTGTACATGCACGTGAATCTTTAGCTGCATTACCCTAACATCTTAAAACCTGGAAATTTTTCACTGTCTCCCATTAGATACAAGACTGCTTGTTTCATAAACAAGACTCGAAAATTTACAGAAGGGAGAATTAGTTGCCTTGCTGGACATAGATCGCCCTACATCATCCGTCATAAAACACACAGTTTAGATTAAAGCTTTTATTTTCTATTCCACAGTTTTGTCCTAATTATGCACTTTCTTTTTTGGAAGGATTTTCATAATTTGCACTATTCAATAAATCTCATACTGTAAGATGTTTAAATCAGGATATATGATAAGGCGGGATGTGATTCACGCATGAAACAAAGTAGAAATGCATGTACAATTCTATTCAGAGACTGCAGACCAATTAGAGGACAGAGACGCCATAAGGGAAAATATTAACCTTTAGACGCCTAATGTCAACTATAGTGGTCGTACCGCACCGCTAACCTCTAAAGTTGCATTTTATATATTTATTTAACAAATATAGGTACTGAATATTTTAAACATGGTGTATAGTCTCCGTTTTTTTCTCTTCAAAATGCAGTTTGTTTCATAATTCTAACGCATTTGGTTCCTGCATTATTCACATTTTATATACAGTGTGTGCTAAAATTAAAAAAATAATTCCGGCGCCAAAAGTTTAATATTGATTTAAGCGTGGGTGTGTGCACTGGAGTCAGCCGGCGTACGACAGGTTCAAGTGACGGGCAGCTGAGTACTTGGTAATATAATACAGCTTTCCGTAAAAGGTAGGAAATTACCTGGGGAGATGAGAGCATGTCAGATTCATGCTCCATGGGGTAAGTTATGGAACAGGAAGGCTTATTACGGCCTTTAGAGAACCCCGCCACCTGTCTCTATGCCAGAATGGTGCTACGGCTCGTCGTCTCAATAAACGACGTTTTGAAACGAACCATATTTAAGAAACACGAAATCTTACATCCGCTAAATAACATTTTTGAAAAACCATTACCCGCAGCATATGGCATTGAAGCATACAAGCAAGTCAACGACACTCACACATACACACACACACACACACATATATATATATATATATATATATATATATATATATATATGTAAAAAGTGAAGGAAAATTTGTCCCTGTGAACGCCAAGAAGATGAGTAGGAACAACAGCGGTTTAGTTCCACTCATTCTTAGCTTGGCGCTAGATGTAAGCTAATGGTCAGCATCACACTACGGCCACTTTTCTCGGAGGGGCAGAGACTCTCATATCCAAAGAGTAGACTGTTGGGTAGGTCTCTGGGTCAGTCTAGTCTTTTTGTACAGGTGTAAAACCTCTTCTGCTCCGACTGGAACCCGGGATTTATTACAGTTTTAATGTGCATATTTGTGACTACCAGGTCCTAAGTTGCGCAACACAATGTTTTGGTCCGTCTTATAAATTAGATTATGTGATTATATATATATATATATATATATATATATATATACAGGGTGTCCCAGGAGGAATGTTCCGGACTTCGGGAGGGTGTTTCTTATGTTAAAGTATACCGATATAACCCAAAACACCTATATCCAAAGTTGAACGGTTACGGAGATAATGGCCAGAGAAAAGTGTGGTCTTCTTGCGGGTCCACACACTGTACCTGTCAGCTGA
>Ga0131853_10018175_pt1 | contig 12794 bp, 6 predicted proteins | sample TergutLab28metaG_FD_92764 | JGI IMG/M metagenome (GOLD analysis project Ga0131853, IMG submission 92764) | Labiotermes labralis P1 segment gut microbial communities from Petit-Saut dam, French Guiana - Lab288 P1 (version 2) (version 2) | ecosystem: Host-associated > Arthropoda: Insects >...
CAATATTGTGCGGGTGATAAAATCGAGAAGAATGAGATGGGCAGGGCATGTGGCGCGTATGGGGGAGGAGAGGGGGACGTATAGGGTCTTGGTGGGGAAACCGGAGGGAAAGAGACCACTGGGGAGACCTAGGCATAGATGGGTGGGTAATATTAGGATGGATCTCCAGGAGGTGGGATGTGGGTATGTGGACTGGATTGGGTTGGCCCAGGATAGGGACAGGTAGCGGACGCTTGTGAGTACGGTAATGAACCTTCGGGTTCTGCGAAATGCGGAGAATCTCTTGACTAGCTGCAAACCAGTTAGCTTCTCAAGAAGGACTCTGCACCATGGAGTAAGTAAGTAATGGTGTGAAGTGTATTTGTATTGGTATTCATGGTAACAACATATTACAAAGTTGTGTCAGCTATTACTGCATTACTTCAAAATTCATACTTGTGATCACTAAGGATTTCAATGAAAGATGTAATGAACCTCAAAAGCAAACTATGTACAATATTTTTACTGGAATCAATTCTGTACACTTTAAATTTTTCACTGATGGAAGACAGCTTACTTTATGTTGCAAATATTAGCTTCATAATATAGTCTTTAAGAAATTTAATAAACCCATACAAGGTGACAGCTGGGTCACTAACCATGGCGATGACCCCATTCTTGTCCTTTTGTCCCTCCATAATATTATCTGCACTTTGCTTAATCTTCTTATCACAATTCCAATCCTTTACCCATCAACATAACACACTCTGTGCTAACACATTACCACATTTATTCACAGATCACCTTACTGCAACAGCCGAGTTGTTTCATGAATTCGTGGCAAATAGCAATTAACTTCCGGTTAACTTATCAGTAACTGAGATAAGACATTTGTATCTGCCTTTGCTGAAGATCCTTAGTTTGCTTATCAAAACAACAGTGATGCCAAGTATACTAGACTGAAGAAAAACTAAAAAATTTGAAGTGTATAATCAACCAACTGCTCTTCACTAAACTCTTCAGTGTCTAATAATTAATAAAGAGGTATAATATAGTCTAACACAACCTCCTCCTCCTCCTCCTACTCCTCCTTCTTCTTCTTCTCCTCCTCCTCCTTCTTCTTTTTCTTCTCCTTCTTCTCCTCCTCCTCCTCCTTCTCACCCTCCTTCCTCTTCTTCTTTTCATTCTTCTTCTCCTCTTCCTTCTCCTTCTTATTCTTCTCCTCCTTCTTCTTCTTCTTCTCCTCCTTCTCCTTCTTCTTCCTCCTCTTCCTCCTCCTATAGCGCTACGGCACTTTCAGTTTGGCCTAGCTTCCCTTATAATTGATGCCCATTCCTCTGTATTCAATGCTTTCATTCTCCATCATTTCACACCGAGCTTCCTTAAATCGTCTTCCACATCATTTATCCACCTGAGTCTGGGTCGTCCTCTACCTCTTCTTCCTTCTAATTTTCCTTCAATAATCTTCTTTACAGACCTGGGTCTCATTCATTCCACTTACATGTACAAGCCACTCTAGTCTTTGAATCTTTATTACCGTCACAGTATCTTGGGATTTAGATTTGGTTCTCAATTCTTCATAAGTTTTAATTCTCCACTGTCCATTCTCCTTTCTTGGTCCATATATTTTCCTCAATATCTTTCTCTCCCATGTCATTAACATTTTTTCAATTTTACCTTTCAGTGTCCATGTCTCTGCTCCGTACGTCATAGCTGATCTTATGATCGTTTTGTAGAGACAAATTTTAATTGACTGGGATATAGATCTTCTCTCAATTATTGGTCCTAATGAACACAACTTTATTACATGAACATTTCAGAGAACATAGCTACATGTTTCGGTTTCTAGAAGTCGTCTTCAAGCTTTTACTTACAAGACTGAATATTTAATTTCTTTTAAGTCAAAGCCTGAAGATGGCTTCTAGAAGCTGAAACATGTAGCTAGTTCTCTTAAATGTTCATGTAATGAACTTGTGTTAGACTATATTATACCACTTTATTAATTATTAGATTGATACACAATAGGGATGTTCTGCCTCATAACTACAGCAGTGTCTAACTGAATATAATGCACTCACCCTAAAGACGAGACATCATGTTCCTCCATACAGCTGGTAGAAACTTCTTGCATGGTGTCAGTCACAAAGTTCTACCATCTGACATATTTGCCAAGAAAAATGTTTACTAGAAACTAAACTAAATAAAATTAAACTAAGTTAAGCTAAGCTAAACTAAAGCCAGAGTCTTTGAGAAGTTAATAATTCTTCAGGTTTCTCCACCAAAATCCTATATGCATTCTTTGTCTCCTCCTATACATGCCACATGCCCTGCTCATCACATTCTCCCTGATTTGACTATTTCCACATTTGTTGAATGAGTAAAACCCAGAAAGGTCTTCATTATACAATTTTCTTCCTTCTATTAATTAATTCCTCCTCCCTCTTAGGCCTAAATATCTTCCACAGGAGCCTCTTTTTAAACACCCTCATCCCCTCAAGTTCACATCCATACAGAATAACACACAAGATTTTACTTTCATGTGGTACTTTAAATATTTACATTTTTGTACAGTTGACAGGAAGATAAAATGTTCAGCACTGAAAGGTAGCAGGAATCCCCCAAATTTAACTTGCTCAATTTCAAAATGCCTGCAGTTTTCATTGTCCGTTTAACTCTCACATTTTAGAACTTGCCCACATTTCAAGGGATATGCTGTCTATTTTTAAACACCATTTTCACAGGATCAAAACAATCTACTAACAAACTGCAGTCTACTTTAGGTGGCCTTCACATGTGGAGATAATGTTATCAAAGGAATGACTGAGTGTCCTTCAAAAGATGAGATAATATATCATTGTGCTAAAATTGGCTTCTTCTGAACTTAATAAGAGAAGAAAACTATCATTCATTAGAAGAGCTCTGTAGCTTCTGACAGGATTAAAACAGAGCATTGAACTAGTTCAGCTTCCAGTTACCTTAAGTGGGAATCATCCCCATAATCAGCTCAGCTGTAGCACTATGGTTTTAAGATACATCATGGATGTGAAATACACCATTTGAACTATGTGTAATGGAAATAATTACATACTACTGCAAAAAGAAAACTCTTTTTAACATACAGAAACATGTTTAAACAAATTTAGTGATAGTATTTGAAACTGACAAATTTTTTTAAATAAAATTGTAAATGGGCATAATTTTTCGATGCAACTTAAAGCATGAATAACTCTCCTCTTATTACAGGTGTTCCTTCTCAGAAAGTACGAATATAATGTATTACAGAGTGTCCCTGCACATGCCAACTGTCATGGTATGTTCTGGTGGAAGTAGGTTTTATACGAGATGCAGCTGCCATATTCAGGGACAAAATAAAAGTGACAGCCTGAATAACATGAAGCAAGTATATTTAAAATGCTGGACACACATTCTGCAGACAACTATTTTGAACTTCTACCATGTCACCAACCAAACCAAATCAGGTTTACATGGTGTTCCTCAGTTTCACCGCCTGAGCGATGGATGAGCACTGACATACGTTACAGTGGCCTACTTTCAAACCATCACATCCACCTATAATCTCGGTCTGGCAGAATCTGATGTAGGCTACAGAGTCCTAGTTCCAAACCATCACATTCCACCTATAATCTCGGTCTGCCAGAGCCTGACACAGGCTACAGTATCCAATTTCTGAACCAACGCATTCTACCTATAATCTTGATCTGCCAAAGTCTGACATAGGCTAGAGAGCCCGACTTCCAAACCATCAGATTCCACCTATAATCTCGGTCTGCCAAACTCTGCAGCTGAGACAGTACCATTATTCCCTTTACACAAAATGTCAAGTTGTCCTGCTAATTAAGCAGTGAGAAGTGTATGTACCACACTTGCCAATTTACTCCCAATGAATTAGCTGCTACTGCCCACTGGATGTGAGGGTTCCTGGGACTTACAGAATAGCAGTTGACAATTGCCATTTGCTTCAGTGACTGCCCTATTCTGGCTCATCAAACTTCAACATGCTTCTCGTGATTTCAGATCACTGTTCTGAAAGGACACTTGATGGTGAACTGTTGTCCTCCCCACCCAGCAGTATGGAAGGTTCCCCAGTGATATTCAGCCAGATGTAACATTAGCTGATTGTAACTGAACGGTGCACAAGGATTTTCTTCCATATTACACTTAAAAGACAGTCCAAGTTATGGGATTTGAAAAGTGTACTGGAAGGAAATTCACATTGCAGGATTTACAACCGTCACATGCAGAAAATACAAGTTGCTGGACTTACAAAATTCACACAAAAAACAAAACAGCACAAAATTTTAAAATGTTTACAATATGAAAAGGACGAGAATGGTAAAGTAGCAATTTGGAATTAAGAAGGATCTGCAGCTGGGCGCAATAATGAAGTCCAGAAGGCAGTGAAATTCCAAGTTTTATTTAACGAAATAAAAAAAAATCAAGTAATATGTACTCTGTTACCATTCATACTTCAAAGAAACTGTGAAATCACAATACAAACATTATACAATTAATATGAAATACTTTTCTCCCAACACCAATATCTATATGGACTCAAAAATATCAATATGCGCAAATGTATTGAAATTCAGTGTTTTCGTGGCAATAGCTTGCTTCCCATTATAATATAAAATACTTTACAAATTCTGTACTTCTGAATTTATTCATTTTTTCTTATAAACAAATACCACATTTTAGTGACTTCATACTCTACTTTGGCATAAAAAATTTGAACATGTTGAAATATGTATGTTAAGCATTTGACCTTTTTGAATCAGTCTTTCACCAGAAGCAATGAGTTGCATTAATCATGCGGTAAAAATGTAACAGATATAATTAACCCTATTTTCTACTCCATTTCAAAATTTGTAACATTATGCACCTAAATTTTGATAAACACAACACAGAAAAATTGCAAATCATTTATAAAAATTACCAAGCCATTTGCAAAATGGTAGTATGAGCAACCACAATTTGTTACCATCCTACTGCCTGTAACATCAAAATGCACACTATGCAATTTTCAATATAAATATGTTATCCAGTCTTGTGTCATTGGAGTTAAGTTTCTTACATCTTGCAAAGCAAGATCAAAAGATGGCATTCACTGGGAACTGCAAAAGAAGACTGCAGCATCATGCTCACACTTCAGTATTATATGGCCTTGTAGATCCTTGTGCATACTATGTCATCTACTGTCAGGGTCTGAAACAAAAAACATGCTCGTTACGTTCTCTTTCTTACAATAAAAATACTATGGGGGTATGCTAGAACAAACATAATTGGTTCTAGAACCTTGTTCGTTACAGCATCTGTTCATTCTAGCATACGTTGAAATACATGTATTTAGGGGTAATCCGTTCCAGGCCCACCTAGAACAAAGATACCATCCAACACAACCATTTAAACAGGAAAAATATAATACAAAATTAAAAATATAAGCGTAAAAATAACATAAAATTAATATATTTAACTTTCATACAGTGTGCCTGTACTGTTCATTTGGAAATTATTTCTTTCTTTCTTAATGTCTAAGTTAATTAGCTTTCTCACTCTATTTTGTCAGCTCATGGCTAATATGATGTAGAATAATTTTAAAAAAATATTTTCATTGCTAAAGGTGCAAATAAACAGATAACTGAACTAAACTGATAACTGAACCTTACAAAGGATGCAAAGATGATGACTGATGCTCTAATCGAAGCAGGAAGGCCCGACACGTCATGTGCATGCACGTGTTATGTCAGCCAATAATATTCCTCCATGTTTGTTGTAGCATCCTGATTTTATTGATAAAAACTGCTTCGTTGTAGCCATCGTTCATTTAGCATACCCCAATGTACAGTCAAACTCTGTTATAACATCATGATATGGAATGAATATTTTGTGTTGTCATAAAGGAGTGTTTTTTTAACCAAGCAGTACAATATTGTGTTTAACAGTGAGGGATAAACTGGTACCCCAGAACATATGAGGCCATAGACTTACCGCAGAGACCAGTGTTGTTATAACCAGGTTTGACTATTTTTAAAGGAAAATAAACTAATAAATACATCATTAAACGTTTTATTTACAGTATGCACCGTCATCTAATATTGGCTAATTTTCTGTACTTGTCCCTACATTCAACAAATGCAAATGCCAATACCAAACAGCTGAATAATAATGAAAATTTGTTTTTACTTTATTCCTATGCGTATTGGACCGTACATCATCTTGATATTTGAATAAAGGTAGACCAACTTGATGACACTCGCTTTATTATGTCAATTTACTGCTCAACATGTTTCGGATGTTAATACATCTATCATTGCAGCACAATACAGCCTACACGATAATGCACCAAATAGTCGCAAGCTTCTGAAGATGGATGTATTAACATCCAAAACATGTTGAGCAGTAAATTGACATAATAAAGCAATTGTCATCAAGTTGGTCTACCTTTATTCAAATACTTCATTCCTATTTCATCAGATATTAGACATTTATATTTCAATTGACACTGGTTGCCCAGTGGCTGAGAGTAGGTTTGCATCTCCAGCCATAACAAGTATGTATTTAACATTATTTCTTAATTTGCAGATGGAAACAAGTCCTATTCACAGAATGCACCATCATCTAATATTGGCTAATTTTCTGTACTTGTCCCTACATTCAACAAATGCAACTGCCAATACCAAACAGCTGAATAATAATGAAAATTTGTTATTAATTCATTCCTATTTCATCAGACATTAGATATGTATATTTCAATTGACACTGGTTGCCCAGTGGCTGGGAGTAGCTTTGCATTTCCAGCCATAACAAGTATGTTATTTAACCTTATTTCTTAATTTGCAGATGGAAACAAATCCTGTCCTTGAAACAGAACAGCTTCACTATTTTTTTTTCTTTGTTATTTGTTTTCCTTGAAAATGAGCTAAAGGGCAAAGCCCATAATGTAGAGGACTTCAAAGAAAAGAGCTTACTGTGTATTACTTTCAGAATCACTGCTTACAGGAAAAATTACTGCAACAGACAATTATCAAAGAACTTTGTATCTGCCAGAAGTTAAACATTGTGTTAAATTTGAAGTCTGACCTTTCAGCTAGGTTCCTTCAACTGGACCCTTGAATGTAATGAGATCAAAGTTTAATTTTCAATTACGGTACAGCAGAATCAAATGTTCAGCACCACTAACACAAAAGCCAACCTTCCAGATAACTTTCCGTTGAACTCACCATTTTCACCTCGTCCTCACTGAATTCTCTAATAATGGTGGTTTCCTTCTCACCCTTCTGAATATGGATCAATTTGTTGCCATCTTGCGTAATCACAGCCTTCACTTTGCGGCCATCTGGAGTCTCTTCCTCAAATTCTTCTCCCAACTTGAAAAGGGTGGTAGTGTTCTTGAAGGTGGATTGTGATGTGAGGGTGTATTCATCGCCACTTTTTGTCAGTTCAATTACTGGACTCGCAGCATTGCCCATTTTGCGGACTACCAACCCCACACCTGCAAAAAAAGCCACGAAGATATATTCTCTATATTTGGCTGAATTGGAATACTACCTACACAACATTCAAGTTTAACAGAACTAGCCCATTAGCCTTTTAAAGTTATTAATGTATATGACAAATATTAATTATGCATTCTATTATTAAAGGTTACTTTAAATCAGCCAGGTAATCATACACACGCAGAAACAAAATTCCAAGTCACATAATACACACACTAGTCGTTACACAACGAACAGCTGTTATGACATCCAACTACGTAGTACGTTATGGAGGGGGTGGGGTACATCAAAACACAACTGTCTCGTATCCTATTTATAAATGCTGACGATGACATATTTTGGCCACTGTGGGTCATCTTCAGGTCACGAAAATGTATACAGAGGAAAACTATACTATGATCATACTTCCTGTATATAGATTTTTGTGACCTGAAGATGACCCACAGTGGTCGAAACATGTCGTCAGCATAATAAAGTAGGATACAAGACAGTTGTGTTTTGATGTATCCCACCCCCCTCTCTAAATGCTTATAACACAACTGGAGTGATGCACCTAAAGATTATAGTATGTTATTACTTCTTAGCATAAAGTGCAAAAAACTGACTCATTGGGAAGGGCATGTCTTGTCTGCTGCTCCACAAATTTTGTGTTTGAAACTGCTTGAGGAAATTGCTTTGAAATTTAGTATGGGGGGAGAGGTAACTTCAGTCTTGAAGGTCACTCTCTTCTGAGATGTAACAACATATGGTTTGGTAGCTAAGTCCCAACAGTTTAAAAGAATCTGTTGTCTTCTCTTGCAGGAGAGATCACTCTGCCATCCTGAAGATGAGGATAGCATGTTATTCCAAAATGTCAGTACCTTCTTCCAGACTACTTGGGATCACATCTCAGAACACAGTAATCTTAACAGCCCACGTCGTGGACACATCAAATCTCACGGCTTGAATTTTGGTTTACGGTGGTTCCTTTTTAAAAGGAAGCTGTTACTGAAAACTACAAATTTTGTCACAGGTTGTACTCATTACAAAGAACTGGCAGATAACACAGTGCAGGCTGAATGGAATCTACAGTCAAACCTCGGTTCACAAATGCCTCGGATCATGAACAATTCGGTTTACGAACAAATTTTCTGAACACAAAGCGTCTCGGATGATGTACTGTGTCTCGAGTTATGAACACTTTTGAGCTTTGACAATGAAGATTCTGCTGTTATCGATGATATTGTGTCTCTAGGCAAAAACATGGGCTTGGAAGTTAACAATGAAGTGGGTCTGAAGCAGAGTCAAGTGGTGACAAGAGACAGAAAAAAGAAAAAGAATCCCCTTCCAAACAATAACATTTCACTTCCTCACTACCTTCCACTTACGCCGTCAACTCTCCCCCACACCACCTTCCACTTATGTCAACTCTCCTCCTTACAGGTACGGTAAAATTAAATTAAGTTTTTGTCTATATTTGATCTACTTAGTGTTGTGTTTATCTTTTTTGTGATAGATTTAATGGTTTCCATTTGATTTTGCGTTAAGAACTTGTGCACAAAGTACTGGTGTAAAAGTTTAAATAAGCAATCATCTGGGGTCCAGGAACGGATTAATCCATTTTACATTAATTCCTATGGGGAAAATAGTTTCGGTTTACGAACGACCTTCAGGAATGAATTAAGTTTGTGAACCGAGGTTTGACTGTACTTCTGTTTGAAACAATGTTGATGTAGCGAGCACCTGCAAGATTTGATTTTCTCATAATGGTGTTCTGGGGAGTTGCACAGTGTCAGTAGGTGCGCAGAACTGCTCATCCAGGGGGCATCAAATACCTGCACACCTGTGTCTTTGATATAAAATACAATTCAGGAGACAGCAGTCTCCGCTTAGCAAACATTACATCTGTAATGCGATAAAGTTTACACCTGCAGTAACACGTGTCCACAACACATAACAAATGCAAAGAATGAAATTCAAAAATATGTACAAGATTAGAATCATTCATGATAAATAATTGCAATGGAGTCTCAACCTGTCCATCAGATGCATTAAGACGACATTAAATTTCAAATTTTGGGGGGGGGGGAAAGTCACCATCTCAAACAGCAGGGATTGATGCAGTGACATATAATCAGACCCTTGGAGATCAAGAATGTTGCTGGTAACCAAAAAAAGTCCAAAATTGCTTTGAAAATACTTCTGTACACTTATTCATTTTACACAATGGAAGAGTACCTTAGTCAATCGTGGATTATGCACTGTATTACAAGATTTTTATTATAGTGCTATAATGATTTAAGATTCTATGTGCATTATGGAAGAACTTTTGGATTTTTTTAAGTTTCTGTCTAGGTACATTATGTACATATTCATTGACTGTATATTCTGAACTGATCACATTTCCTTGTATAAACTGGATTTGTCTTATTGATGTATTCTAATCACAAATTATTATGATATGTATTTTATTGTCACAACTCATTCTGTACTATGCCTGTTGTTATCTAATGACAAGTTCTATAACCAGAATACTAAATAAATAAATAAATGATGATGATGATGATGGTGATGACGATGACGGTGATGATGATGATAATGATGATGATGCCTTTTTCAAAATCTTGGGAATTCCATTCCAAATTGACATCGGTCATTTGTCATGATGATCTCATGGAGCATGTCTGTATATCCCCCATGTATACCTTTTCACTCTTGTTAGTACAGAGATAACTGTAATGAAAAACTTAACCTTTTGGCGCCGGAATTATTTTTTTAATTTTAGCACATCCTGTATATAAAATGTGAATAATACAGGAACCAAATAGTTAGAATTATGAAACAAACTGCATTTTGAAGAGAAAAAAAGAAGAGTAAATACCGTGTTTAAAATATTCAGTACCTATATTTGTTGAATAAATATATAAAAGGCAACTTTAGAGGTTAACGGTGTGGTACGACCACTATAGTTGACATTAGGCGTCAAAAGGTTAAATACACAAAGTCAAGAACCTCCCTAACACAAGCTACACATTACAGCAATTTCTTACTATCTCTTGTGATAAACAGCAACAGTATAACACTACATCAATCCCAGGTTTAAACGCCAACATACAGTTTTACTTATTTAAAGCCACATAACCTTACTACAATTCTTAAATGGAAGAAAAACTACAGAATGTATTCAGTAGCAGTGTAGCTGAACATACAGGCATAACTTTGGGGTTCGACACGGGGGGAAATGCCCCTCCAGTATCTTGGCAACCTAAGATTAGGTTTTTTTTTTAAACTGAGTTGAAGAGGGGCAAATAAAAAAAATATATTTTCTAAACATTGATTTGGGTGGTGTGAAGGCAGAAAAAAAAAAATGAAAAACCTGAATCCTTCGTACATGCAAGCTCCTAACACCCATGGTCATTCTTGACCCAGACCCCCCCCTCCCCCTGCCAGTAATATTTGCCAAGTTACGCCTATGATTGTATCGAATGGATCAGTCCTTAGCACTTAGTTATGGGCTGGCAAACCAAGGAACAGGAGCCTCGATTCTCCAGAAGGCCAACAGATCTTCAGAGCATCCAGGAGGGCTCTGGGGCTTACCTAAACTCCTACTGGGTGGATACAAGGGGCTATCCTCGGGGCTAAATCGACCGCGGCGTGAAGCTGACCACTCCCATCTAATGCCAATGTTAACAATGCATGACTCCATATTTCACTCCTGCATGTAACAATGGCATGGTACTTAACTGCATAACTTTTACGCCTAATTTTAATTTGGGGTCCAATTTTGCAGAGTGTATTCCAACGACAGACTCGTTTATTTATTCATTTGCTCTTAGGGTATTTAACGACGTCTATCTGCGGTACGCTGTGAACTAGTTCAGTGCGCATTATCAGAAAGGAGATTGCTGACAGGCGTCGTTAATTAACGGTTAGTGCCATAATCGCAGCAACTCTGTAGCTATCACCAAATGCATCCTGTAACGGACTGTTACACCAGCCATTCCATTCCACTCGCAATGGTCACCCAGTGTATAAGAATCACATGGCTCTGTACTGATCGACCCGCTTCGATTCCCGTTTTAGCCTCTACATGTTTCGAGCACATGTGCTCATCATCAGAAGGTCAAAATTGCATTATACAGCCTCTGGTATCATAACACTGAAACGAGTGGTCTAAAATTACTAAAATACAATTCTATAAATATGAGCAAATAGTAGTAAAATTTATATGTGAATTTTTCGGGTGTGATTACTGTGTATTACTTACTTTAAACATGCTGTGTCTTGTAGAGGTTATGTTTATCCAGTTATTAAACTTATTAGAAAGGTACTATGTCTATTTACATTTATGTTTGCTTAGTCTATCTAGTCATAAAATCGTATACATTGCTGATTTTGTATCCTCAAGTTTATGTTTCTCCGGTTGCTAGAATTGTTAAAAATAGTAATTTTAGACCACTCACTTGTTTCAGTGTGATGATACCAGAGGCTGTATAATACAATATTGACCTCCTGATGATGAGCACATGTGCTCGAAACATGTAGAGGCATGAAATAAACTTACCGCAAAACAAAAAGTTTGTGCATCAAGTTTGTTAATTACTGAGATGCACGGTAAGCAAAACGTAAAAATATGGATATTTGGGGGGAACTCTCCACATAATGCAAAACTTTTTAAAATACAAATGAATATAATTACAGTTATTACTGGATGAAAAAGTAGATAATCATGTGGAGACTTATTCAAGAATTTAAAAACTCTACTCCTTCAATCACAATACATACTATCGCCTCTTCTTCGTCTTATTAAAAATTAATTCAAATTAAATTCTGATGTCCATAATGTAAATACTAGACAAAAATATAACTTTTCACAAACTTTCAAAATTATTGGCGTATGAAAAATTTCAATAGTAACCCAAAACAATTTTAATCAGCACTAAAGGTTTATTTACATGCTCATTCGTTCTCCTCCACACACACACACACACTCACACACTCACACTCACACACACACACACACACACACACTCACACACACACACACACACTCACACACACACTCACACACACACACACACACTCACACACACACTCACACAAGTACTTTAATTTAAATACAGAATGATAAATCAAGCTAAATTAGTTTGAGGCTAATTGTACTGTACCAGCAACTAATGTGTACATATAATATTTTCTTGACTTGTTCTAATCTCGGATTTATGGAACGTAAATAAATTCAAATTAAATTTCAATTTCAAAAGAGCTTGATTTTTTCATTACTTAAATATAATACAATATATATATATATATATATATATA
>Ga0131853_10018176_pt1 | contig 12794 bp, 13 predicted proteins | sample TergutLab28metaG_FD_92764 | JGI IMG/M metagenome (GOLD analysis project Ga0131853, IMG submission 92764) | Labiotermes labralis P1 segment gut microbial communities from Petit-Saut dam, French Guiana - Lab288 P1 (version 2) (version 2) | ecosystem: Host-associated > Arthropoda: Insects >...
ACATGTCCCGTATCGGGAAACGGTGCCTGCTCGGCGCCAACGCCGGGACGGGCGTCTCGCTCGGCGACGACAGCGCCGTCGAAGCGGGCCTCTACATCACCCGGGGCACGCTGGTGAGCCTGCCGGACGGCCGCGTCGTCAAGGCGATCGAGCTGTCCGGGGCACCGGGCGTTCTGTTTCGCCGTAACAGCGTAACCGGCACGGTGGAAGCCGTGGCGTGGAAGTCTTCCACGTTCACCGGCCTTAACGACGCGCTGCACGCGTAGCGCGGGAGTAGTCTTCCGTATTCGTGAGCCAGATCGACCCGCTGCTTCTTGGGCCCGGTGACGCCGGCGAGATTCTGACGCTTCAGCGGGCGGCGTACGTGACCGAGGCCCAGGCCCACGATGACCTGGGCATGCCTCCGCTGACCCAGACACTCGAGCAGCTTCGCGCGGAACTGGCCGATCCGGACGTCACCGCACGGGGAGTCCGCGACCGCGGGCGGCTGGTGGCCTGTGTCCGGGTGCGTCTCGCCGGACCGGCGACCGCGGAGATCGGCCGCCTGGTCGTCGCTCCGGACCGTCAGGGCGAGGGCCTGGGCAGCGGGCTGCTGCTGGCGGCCGAGGAGCGCCTCGGACCCGGGGTCACGGTCATCCGCCTGTTCACCGGCGAGCGCAGCCACGCCAACCTGCGCCTGTACGAGCGTCTCGGCTACCGGGAGACCGGGCGCTCCCCCGCCGGCGGCTACGACCTGGTGCACCTGGCCAAGACCCGCGACGGTCAGTGACCGCCGGGGGCCGGGCTGGCCCTGATTTCGGCGGCGACCGCCGCGACGATCAGGGCGGCTCCGGTCAGCATGATGGGACGGAAAGTCTCGTGCAGGACGGCAACTCCGATCAGGTAGGCCACCACGGGAACGGCGTAGGAGTACGTGCTGACAACCGAGACCGGAGCGGTGCGCAGAAGCCAGTTGTAGAGGGCGAATCCCGCCAGCGAGTCGACGAGGACAAGGTAGGCAAGCGCACCCCACGCGCTGACGTGCACTGATGCCACGGCGAAGCCGTTCAGTTCGCCCGTGAGGCAGCCGACTGTCAGCAAGGCGATGCCGCCCGCGGCCAGCTGGATGACGGTCGCCGCGCGCGGAGCCGGAGAATTCCGGGCCCGCGAGGTCAGCAGCGTGCCTGCCGCCCACGCTACGGAGGCGCCGAGCACCGTGAGGGTCCACGGGGTCCAGCCTCCGGCGGCCCCGGAGCTGGCCAGGAGTACCGCTGATACGCCCGCGAAACCGGCCAGCAGCCGGACGGCCCCGCCCGCGGTGGGACGGTCGCCCGTCGCGATCCGCAGTACCGCCACCCAGAGCGGGATGGCCGCGGTGATGACCGCCGCGGTGCTGGCGAACACGTGCGTCTCCGCGACCGCGACCGCACCCTGCGCCCCAAGCAGGCAGATGCCGGGTCCCGCGGTCCGGGCCGCCGCTCCGAAGCTGAGCCCGCGCAGCCGGGACGGCCGGGTCAGGCCGAGAAGGCATCCGGCGAGCAGGAAGACGGTCCCGGAGGCGAGCAGCGGCGGGAGCAACGTCACCATGACGCGGATCGCGGGGAACGAGGAGCCCCAGCACAGCCAGAGGGCGGCCAGCGCGGCCAGCGTCCTCGGCCGGCTCACCGGAATCGGGAGAAGCGGGGCGCGGCCGTCTTCGCGATCACGGCGAGGCGGCCCTGGGCGGTGAGGACTCCGAGGATCACGATGACCGCTCCGGCGGGCTCGTTCCAGGTCACGGGTTCTGACAGGACGACGATGCCGAGGACGACGCCGGCGACCGGGATCAGGTAGGTGACGGTGGACGCCGTCGCCGCGCCCCAGGCGGCGACGATACGGGTGTTCCAGATGTAGGCGACGCCGGTTCCGAGGGCGCCGAGGGCCACGACGCTCGCGACGACCGCGGGAGACAGCCGGACCGGCGTGCCGCCAGCGGCCCACGGGGCGGCGACGAGCGCGATGACGGCGGCGATCGTCACCTGGATGGTGGCGGCCGGCAGCGCGGGGACGCCGCGGGGCGAGACGTGCCGGCGCAGATAGGTGAACCCGGCTCCGTAGCTGACAGTGGCCGCCAGGCAGGCCAGCTGGGCGAGTGACTGGCGGTGGCCGCCCAGCTGCCATGGGGCGAGAACGATGACGACGCCACAGAAACCGGTGACCAGGCCGGCCAGGCGCCCTCGCGTGAGCCGGTCGGCGGGCAGGAGGGCCAGGCTCCATCCGACGGTCATGAGCGGGGTGGCCGCGTTGTAGACGCTGGCCAGTCCGGACGGTATGTGCTGCTCGGCCCAGGCGAGCAGCCAGAACGGCACGTCGCACAGCAGCACTGCCACCACGGCGAGGTGAGCCCAGGTCGCGGGGGCACGGGGAAGCCGTGATTTCCGGGCGGCGCTGACAGCGGCCAGCGCCGCCGCGCCGGTGACCAGCCGTCCGAGTACCACCAGGCCCGGTGACAGGCCGCCGAGACCGATCTTGACGAACAGGAAGCTGGCGCCCCAGGTGATCGCGAGGGCGGCATACTGCGCGGCTGCCCGTCCTGCCGGGATGCCGGCGGACCGGGCCCGCGCTGTTTCCGATGTCATGCCGCTGGTTATAGGAGATGCTTGATGCATGAGGCAAACAAGCGCGATGACTGCCCCGCATGAGGAACGCTCATGAACCTGGCACAGCTGCGCGCGTTCTCCGGGGTGGCCCGGGCGGGAAGCGTCAGTGACGCGGCCGTGGATCTCGGACTGACGCAGTCGGCGGTCAGCCACGCGCTCGCGTCGCTTGAGCGGGAGCTGGGCGCCCGGCTGGTGGTGCGGGACCGGGCCGGATGCGCGCTGACCGGCCTCGGAACCCGGGTCCTTCCGGACGCCGAGGAGGCACTCCGGCGGGCCGACAGGATCGCGGAGCTGGCCGCCGCGGAATCAGGGCTGCGCGAGGGGCGGGTGCGCGTCGGCGTCATCGCCAGCGCGGCCGGGGTGCTCATGCCGCTCATCGCCCGGTTCCGGCGCCGCTACCCGGGCATCGCGGTGGCCGTGTTCGAAGGGCCGGACCCGGAGGTCAGCGACTGGATCGACCAGCGGACGGTTGACCTGGGAGTGGTCACCGGGGCACGCCCGGGCCTGGAGACGGTCCCGCTCGCGCACGACGAGATGCTGGCCGTTCTGCCGGCCGGGCACCGGCTGGAGACCCGGGGCGAGGTGGCTGTGAGGGACCTCGCCGCCGACCCGTTCCTGGTGTCGGCCGGCGGCTGCGAGCCCGCGATCCGGCAGGTACACGAACGGCATGAGGTTCCCTTCGCCCCGGCCAGCAGGGTCACGGACATGGCGACGCTCCTGGCGATGGTCCGGGAAGGCCTCGGGGTCAGCATCGTCCCGTCGCTGTCCCTGGGTGCCGCTCCCGGCGGTGTCGCCGTCGTGCCGCTGCGTCCCCGGGTCCCGCGGGCGCTGCTGCTGGCCGCCCGGGACACCGGTCTCTCTCCGGCCGCCAGGGCCCTCCTGGAGCACGTGGGCGAGGCGGGCCCTCACAGCTCGACGGTGAATCCGTCGGACGCGTAGCCGAAGCGGGCTCCGGCCGCGCCGGGCGCTTCCCCGAGGACGTCGGCGGACATGTGGGTCAGCACCACGCGGCGCGCGCTGATCTCGTCCCGGTGGGCTTCGAGGTCGGCGACGCGGAGGTGGTACGGGATGTTCTTGTCCCGGTAGTACGCCTCGGCGATGAGCAGGTCGCAGTCCGCGGCTGCCTCGGCGATCGCGCCGGTCCAGGCGGTGTCGCCCGTGTAGGCGACGGTCCGCCCGGCGAGGCTGAGCCGGAGGATGAGAGGCGGCGCTCCGCTCGGGTGGTCGCCCTCCCGCGCGTGCGCCGTGACGCCCGCCACGGTCGCGGTCGTTCCGGGGGCGAGTTCGGTGATCTTCACGTCGAACCGGCGGGAGACCGTCGATGACCCAGGGAACAGGCATTCCATCGTGTCGGCCAGCCGCCGGGTGATCCCGGGCGGTCCGGCGATCGCGAGCGGCGCGGTGCGGCGGGAGAACTGGGCGTCGAGGATCAGGAACGGGAGCCCGCCGAAGTGGTCTCCGTGCAGGTGGGAGACGAACACGGCGGCGATCTCGCCGGGGTCGAGGCCGAGCCGTTTCAGTGCCGTGAGCGACGTCGCGCCACAGTCCAGCAGCACTGGCGGCGCGGTCGCGGGGCGCAGGTGGATGCAGGCCTGGTTGCGTCCGCCGCTGCCGAACGCGTCGCCGCTGCCGGCGAACGTGACCGTGAGGGCGGGGCGGGGCGAAGACTCGGTCATCGGTCCAGTGTGGCCCCCTGACGCTCTGCCCGCGGCTGCGGGTCGTCAGCGCCACGCTCAAGGGCTACGACATTTTCGACGCCGCCGCTTGCGCCCGGCGCGGCGTGTGGCTGACGGTGGTTCCCGATTCGCGGCGGCGGTTTCGCGGGCTGGCGTCGGCCGGGGTTCGGCCGTCGATGACGTGCGGCGTCAGATGTCATTGCAGGCCGCGCGGCAGGTCCGGCAGGTTCTCGACGGCGGGCGGCCCGGCCACGCGGTCAACGTTCCGGTGTTCAGGCGATGAGCAGGCGGAGGCCGAGTTCCGCCGCGTCGAGGGCGGTGAGGCCGCGGTTACGCTCGGCCCAGCGGCCGGACGCCAGGTCCTCGCGGAGGGCGGCGACCGCGCGGTGCTCGGCTGCAGGGCCGACGCGGGTCCAGACGGAGCTCGCGCGGCGTACGTGCTCTTCCAGGTAGGCCTCGGGCCGGCGCCAGTACGCTTCAAAGAAGCCGTCGGCGCAGTCCCACGGGATGAGGACTGGCTCCGCGCGGCCTTCGACGGTGTCGGTCAGGTCGGTCAGCGCGGGCCAGCCGGCCTTGAGCTCGCCGGCTTCGGGCAGGTAGTCCCGGATCAGCCAGAACCGGTCCCGCCAGGTGGCGTCGCCCCCATCGAACGTGAAGACCACGACACGGCGGGCCACGCGCCGCATCTCGCGGAGCCCGGCGATCGGGTCCTCCCAGTGGTGAATGGTGGAAAAGGCCATGGCGGCGTCGAAGGACTGGTCGGCGAACGGGAGGCGTTCCGCGTCGCCGGCCACGCACGGGGCCGCGTCGGCCGGGCGCAGCGCCCGCATGACGGCCGACGGTTCCACGGCGGTGACGTCCCGGTCCGGAGGCTCGTAGGAGCCGGTGCCGGCGCCGACGTTCAGTACCGTCCGGGCATCGCCGAGCGCGTTCCAGACCTGCGCGGCGATCCTCGGCTCGGTGCGCCGGGTTGCCGGGTAGGCGTTGCCGATCTCGTCATACAGTCGCGATCCGAACATGGTCAGCTGCTCCTCTGGCGTCGTCGTTGTCCCGGCGGCTTGTCCGGCGAGTTCCCGGTCGATGGCGGTCACCATGGCGTCGGCCCGGTCGCGCTGGTCCAGTAGCAGGCCGCGGAGACGGCGCAGGCGCGCGGCCGTGTCGGTCGACGGGTCGTCGACCAGGTCCGTGATCTCTCGCAGTCCGAAGCCGAGCCGCCGGTAGGCCAGCACCTCCCGGAGCCGTTCCACGTCGCGGCCCGAGTAGGCCCGGTACCCGGCCGGTGTCCGGGCCGAGGGACGCACGAGGCCGATCTGGTCGTAGTGATGGAGCGTGCGGACGGTGACGCCGGATAGCTCGGCGACGCGTCCCACGGTCAGGTGCTCGTCCACGCCACTGACTCTGCGGCATGACGCCGCGTCAGGGTCAAGTTCCCTCCAGATGCAGGACGCGATCGCCGGCTTCGCCGCCCGGAACGACGCCTGACGGAAGATCATCCTCGCCATTGACCGAGTCCATCCGGCTCTATATCAAGGAGGCATGGGCGAGCCGCGGCGCGAACGCGACCCGGAAAGCTACTTCGGCGCCGGGATCGGCGGGGGCGGCGGCCTGTTCACCGCGGGCGGCACCCCGGACGGACGGCGTTCCCCGGCGCCCGCCGCGCCGTCTGTCGCGACGGTGACCGAGCCCGCCCGCGAGATCCCCGTGCATGAGGAGACCGACGTGCTGGTGGTCGGCGGCGGCCCGGCCGGCACGGCGGCCGCCGTCGCGGCCCGGCGGCTGGGTCAGCGGGTGACCCTCGTCGAGCGGTACGGGGACCTTGGCGGCCTTTCGGCGGGCGGGCTGGTGATCTGGATCGACCGGATGACCGACTGGGAGGGCACCCCGGTCATCGCCGGCGTCGGCGCGGAACTGCTGGACCGGCTCCCCGAGGGGGCTCTCGCCGGGCCTGGGCCCGAACTGTGGGGCTCAACCGATCCCGGGCAGGTGGCGTACTGGCGAGAGCGGCTGTCCGCGTTCCGCGAGACCGTGTGCCGCTCGCCGATGATCGACCCGGAATGGCTCAAGATCACCTCCCATGAGCTTCTCGTCGGGGAGGGAGTGCGCGTGCTGCTGCACTCCTGGGTTGTCGCCGCGATCAGCGACGAGGGTACTGTCCGCGGCGCGATTTTCGAGAGCAAGCAGGGCCGCCGCGCGATCCTTGCCCGCGTCGTCGTGGACGCCACCGGCGATCTCGACGTCATCGCGCAGGCCGGGGGCGCGTTCGTGACCGACGCGGAGAAGGACGGGACGGGCGGCAACGTGCAGCACTGCGTCAACACCGCCTTCACGTGGACCGGCGTGGACATGCGGAAGTGGCTGGAGTTCAAGCGCGAGAGCCCGGAGGAGCACTACGCCCTGATGAACCGCGGCCGGGAGCTGCTCGGCTTCGTGGACACGCCGCATGCCGGGTGGCGGGACGACGTCGTGGTGTTCATGGGGCCCCGGCTGTCGGGTTACAGCGGGCTCGACGTCGAGGACCTGAGCACGGTCGAGCTGGAGTCCCGCCGACGGATGGTCGCGCACCTGGATTTCTTCCGCAAGCAGGCCCCCGGGTTCGAGAACGCGTGGATCATGCTGGCGGCGCCGCAGATCGGCGTGCGGATGACCCGCCGCCTCGCCGGCTTGCACCCGATGACGTCCGGTGACTGGAAGGCGGGGGTTCGTCATCCCGACGAGGTCGGAGTGTCCCCCTCTCCGTCGCAGAAGTTCCCGACGATCTCGGTGCCGTACCGGGCGCTGCTGCCGGAGCGGCTCGACGGCGTGGTCGTCGGCGGCCGTCACGTGGCCAGCGATGCCGCCACCCAGGCGTTCATGCGCGAGATCCCGCAGTGCTGGATGACGGGCCAGGCCGCGGGGACGGCCGCCGCGCTGGCGGCCGGGTCCGGTGTCGCGCCTCGCGCGGTCGACGTCGGCGAGCTTCGCGCGGAGCTCCGCCGGCAGGGCGCGTTCCTGCACGAGCCGTAGGCGGGCGCTCGCTCAGCAGGAGAAGACCGACCAGCAGATGCCGTTGCGCAGCCGCTGGTCGTCGAGGACGAGCTCCCGGATCTGGTCCGGGAGCCGGTCGCGCTGCCACTGGCACTCGAGCCGTCCCGCCGCCTCGGCGTCGCCGGCCGGGGTGGCGGCCCGGGCCGCCTTGATCGCGTAGGCGGCCGCGCCCAGTTCGTGGGCGGCGACGTGCGCGACGACGGCGGCCTGCCCGGCCGCGTAGGCGGCGTGCCGGGCCGCTCCTCGCTTGTCGCGTGCCGCTCCCATGGCGTGCCCGCCCGCCGCGCGGGTCTCCATCATCCGGGTCTCGCCGCGGGCCCAGGCGCGCGCGTACGCGATGGCCTGGCGCGGGCGGGGGTCGCCGGGGTGGGCTGTTTCGAAGAGGTCCAGCACGTGCTCGGCGCAGGAGGCCGCCCAGAGCGCGAGCAGGTGATGGTCCGGGTCGGTGAGGGTGCCGCCGCGGCGGATCGTGATGAGGCGCGGGTCGCGCACTGCCGGGAGTATCATGGCCGGTGCCTCCCTTCGCGGATGCTTCCACGATACCGGTGAGCCGGGCCCGTGCCTGGCCAGCGGATCGTTAGGGTTGCTGCCCATGGGAGCTTTCCGTGTGCCGGTGGCGCTGGTGCGCCACGGCGCGCGGCTGACCAGCCGCCGCGCGCTCAATCCCGCCCTGCCCTGGGAGGTGCAGCGGCGGCGGCTGGACCGGCTCGTGAGCACGTGGCCGCTGCTGGGGCGCCCGCCGGCGAGGAGGACCGTGCTGAACGGGATCCCGGCCGACGTGGTCGGAGCCGGTGCCGACGCGGTCACGGTCGTTCACTTCCACGGCGGCGGCTACTGCGTGGGATCGCCCGCGGAGTCCCGGGACTGGGCGGCGCATGTCAGCGCCCGGGCCGGGTGCCGGATGATCCTGCCCGACTACCGGCTGGCGCCCGAGCATCCCTATCCGGCCGCCGTGGATGACGCCCGCGCGGCCCTGGACGCGGTCCTGGAGGAGGCGGCGCCGGGCACGGTGATCGTATCCGGCGACTCGGCGGGCGGGGGCCTGGCCCTGGTCCTCGCGCAGGAGGAGGCCGCGGCTCGGGCCGCGCCGCGGCTGGCGGGCTGCATGCTGATGTCGCCGTGGCTGGATCTGACGGCCGACTGGGAGGCCGATCCGGATCTCGTGCGCCGGGACGTGGTGCTCTCCCCGGCCTGGCTTGAGGCGTGCGCCGGCGCGTACGCGCGGGACTCCGACCGGTCCCGGCCGGGGATCTCGCCGCTGTACGGCGACCTGGCGGGGCTGCCTCCGCTGCTGATCCAGTGCGGCACCGACGACCTGGTGGCGCCGGACTCCGAGCGCCTGGCGGACCGGGCCCGCGCCTGCGGCGTGGACGCCGTCAGCGGCCGGTGGCCCGGCCTGTGGCACAACTTTCCGCTGCAGCCCGGGCTGATCGGCGCCGCGGACGCCGCGGTCGCCGAGACCGCCGGTTTCATCGCGCGCGTGTCCGGGGCAGCCGGGTAGGTCAGGGGGCCGGGTCGCGCCACATGGTCGTGACGACCGGTGCTCCCGGCGGCAGGGCGACGCGGCCAGTGCGGCGGAACCCGAAACGCTCGTAGAGGGGGACGCCCTCGGGCTTGCTGGCTTCCAGGTAGGCGGGCCGCCCGTCCTCGTCGCAGCGTGCCAGCCGTGATCGCAGCAGCAGGCTCGCGACTCCGCGGCCCTGGCCGGGCGGGTCGACGCCGACCGCTTTCAGGTACCAGTGGGGCTGCCTCGGGTGGGCGCGGGACAGCGCGTGCCCCATCCGGGCGGCGCGGATCTCTGCGGTGCTCACCGCGCGCCAGTGCCCGGGCGCGGCCCGGATCTTCTCCGTCAGGGTCGGCTCATGGCGGCCGGGCGGCAGCCAGATCGCGGCTCCGAGGATCTCCTCGCCGGAGCAGGCGACGTCCACTCCCCCGTAGGGCAGGGCCTCGATGCCGGCGATGGTGGCGAACAGGCGGGCCAGGCGCCTCAGGCGCGTGGCCGGGTTAGGCAGCAGCCACACGAACGGCGGGTCGTCGTAGAACGCCCGCGCCATGACGGCGGCCAGCGCATCCACGTCACCGGAGACCGCCTTACGCAGCGCGACTGGACGACTACGTGACACCCTCGCAAGGTTACGGCACGCCGCCGGACGCTGCCAGGCACCTGGCCGGCCCCTCCGCGAGCTCGCCGCGGGTAACGGAACAGCAGATCTGCGATCCTCGCCCTCCGCGGATGACCCCTTCGGCCCTGACCTGGGTAAGCAGGTAGTTGCCAGCGGGATGGCCTGGTCCGGTGAGGCGGCCACGGGGAGGGAAGCGGACTGAGGGACCTTACGAAGATCTTCGGGTGGATGCGCCCGCACATCCCGGAGGCCAGCGACGGGATCCTGACGTCCGCCGGCATCTGCGAAGGGTTCGCCGGCGCCGGCGTCAGCCCGGGCGTGCTGTTCTTCGCCGGGCTCGCCGGGCTGATAGCCGGAACCCTGGCGATGGGGACCGTGGAGTACTCCAAGCTGCGCGTCGAGGGTGACCGGCAGGCAGCCGAGATCGAGGCCGAGCGCGCTGAGCTGCAATCCGCTCCCGACGCGGAACTCGACGAGCTCACCCGGCTCTACGTGTCGCGCGGGCTGTCCCCCGGGCTGGCCCGGCGCGTCGCGGAGGAACTGACGGCCCATGACGCCCTGACCGCGCACGCGGAGGCCGAGCACGGCATCACGGACGCGTCCAGGGCGGCCCCGGTCCGGGACGCGATCGCGGTGAGCGCCGCCTTCGCGGGAGGGGCGATTCTTCCCTGGCTGGCGATCCTGCTGATCCCCGGGCCGTACCGGGCAAGCACGACGTTCGCGATCGTGGTGCTGGCACTGGCGCTGACCGGGTGGGTCTCCGCGCGCATGTCGCACGTCCGGCCCCTGGTCCCGATGATCCGGACGGCGGGCCTGGGAGGGGCGGCGATGCTGATTACCTATATCGCCGGGCACTTTCTGTACCCGTAACGGCAGATAAGCATTTTTCCCGGTATCCCGGCAGTCCGAGCACCGCGCCCTCCGCCGCGTCCGTCACGGGACGGCCGGCGCACCTCTGGGGTGCGCCGGCCGTCCTGGTGGAGAGGGAGACCGCTACGCGCTGCGCTGGCGGAAGCCGAAGCCGTCCGAGCGGGTGCGGGTCGCGGTGAAGGTGTCGAACCTGACCGGGGCCGGGGTCAGGTTCGACGCCGTAGCGGCCGGCGTGTGGTAGTAGGTGAAGGTCATCGTGGTCTTGTCGCCGGGGAACTTGCCGGGCTCCACGTCGAAGACGCCGATGCCCCACGGGTAGGTGGTGTCGGTATCGGTGATCGCCGCCCAGGGGGCGTCCTCGGTGATCGTGTCGGTGGCGGAGGTGTTGATGACCTCGACCGGCTCTCCGGAGGAGCCGTCGGAGTAGGTGTCGTCGTGGCCCTTGGTGCCGGCGGTGCCGACGACCATGTGGACCAGGCCCTTGTCGGTGTCGATGTTCGTGAGGTCGTTGTTGACGACCGACGGGCGGAGCGCGGTGCCGGAGTCGGTGCCGTGCACCAGGTAGCTGCGCTCGTAGCAGTGGTCGTGGCCGGACAGCACGAAGTCGACGCCGTACTTGTAGAACAGCGGCATCCAGGACTGGCGGATGCCGAGGTCGGAGCCGTCGGCGTTGGAGGTCGACATGGCGGGCTGGTGCATGAAGACGACGATCCAGTCGACGGAGGTGTCGGTGGACGCGGCGTGCAGTGTCTGCTCCAGCCACTTCTCCTGGGCGCCGCCGGAGTAGCTGGTCAGCACCTGGGCGTCGCCGGTGGACACGTAGGTGCCGGTGTCGTTCTGGTAGCAGACGTCGTTGTTGTCCAGGGCGACGAACAGGACGGAGCCAACCTGGAACTTGTACCAGTTGCCCTCGAAGTCCTTCTCGCCGTTCGAGGGCAGCGTGTAGCGCGTCTGGTAGGACAGGTAGCCCTGGGGGCCGTTGCCCGGCTCGTTCTCGTGGTTGCCGATCGCCGGCATCCACGGCCGGGCCGAGGACGACACCTGCGTGTTGTTGAAAAACTCCGCCCAGACCTGCGGCTGGACCGTCTGGTTGGAGTTCGCGTAGGAAAGGTCGCCGTTCACCAGGTGCACGACCGGGTCGAACTGCTCGACCTGCGCCGCGGTCGCGATCGCGTTCAGCGACGCCTTGGAGTACGACGTGTTGCCGCAGCCGAAGTCGCCGACGCTGGTGAAGGTGAACGCCGAGCGGCCCTTCGGCGCGGTGCGGAACGCGCCCGTCAGCTGCGTCGCGCCGTCGCTGACGATCTTGTAGGCGTAGTGAGTGTCCGCCTGCAGGCCGCTGATGCTGGCGTGGTGGGTGATCGTCTCAACGCTGTTATTGGCGTCGGTGTAGGTGCGGGTGCTGGCCGGGACGTTCCGGCCGTAACCGCCCGCCGGGGTTCCAAGGACCACGGTCGGCTTCGACACCGACTTCGGGCTCACCCAGGACACGACGACCTCGCTGGCCGGATCCTCGCCGAAGGTCAGGTGGACCTGCTCGGCGGTGGTCGTGGCGGCGTTGGCGGCCTGCTGCCACAGGGCCGGGCCGCTGGCCACCATCAGGCCGCCGGCGGTGATGCCCACACCGCCGAGGAACGACCGCCGCGATACGCGGGCGCGGTCCATGCTCTCCGTCATACTGTCCCTCCCGGGGGCAAACGTTTGCACTTAAAAGCACAGCGATGTTCCCAGCCCGGGGAGACTTCAAGCCGAACTGAAGATGTCCAGAAGCTGAACGATTAACAGTCGTTAGGTCCTGAACGCAACCACGCCGACAAGGAAAGCCACGCGAAGCAGGCGACGTCACCGGCGCCCGCGCGGCACAATGACAGGATGAGCGATCCGGTCCCGGCCCGTTCCCTGGCCGAACGACGGCAGGCCGCGGAGGCGAAGCTCCGCGAGTCCAGCCACTGCTGGCTCGCCACCGCGGGCGACGGCCGCGGGCCCCACCTAATCCCGGTGTCGTTCTGGTGGGACGGCACGCGCCTGACCACGGCGACGTTCGACGACAGCGTCACCGCCCGGAACATCCGGGCCCAGCCGAAAGTCCGCGTCTCCGTCGGGACCACCGCCGACGTCCTCATGATCGACGCCACCGCTACGATCGTGCCCGTAACCGGCATCGGCCCGTCCGAAGCCGACGGGTACGCGCGGGCCTCCCGCACCGATCCCCGCCAGGTCCCCGGCTTCGCCTACGTGCGGCTCGCCCCGACGCGGATGCAGGTGTGGCGGAACGCGGCCGAATTCGCCGGCCGCACGGTCATGCGCGACGGGAAGTGGCTCGGCCGCCCGGCCGACTGAAGCCGACTGAAGGAGCAGCCCTGATACGCGTCTATCACCTCAACTGCGGCACCCTGCGGCCGCTGGGCGGCCGGCTCGTCGACGGGCAGCCCGGACTGCTGCGCCGCGCCGAGATGGTCTGCCACTGCCTCTTGCTGGAGACC
>Ga0131853_10018177_pt1 | contig 12793 bp, 13 predicted proteins | sample TergutLab28metaG_FD_92764 | JGI IMG/M metagenome (GOLD analysis project Ga0131853, IMG submission 92764) | Labiotermes labralis P1 segment gut microbial communities from Petit-Saut dam, French Guiana - Lab288 P1 (version 2) (version 2) | ecosystem: Host-associated > Arthropoda: Insects >...
CAATAAGTCAAGGAGATTGGTTTGGGTACGTTAGAGAGAACATGATGATAAGGTCATAATGTACAAGTTTGGAATGGTTTGTGATGCTCGCGTTATTATAATAATGTGATGTTGGGTTTTTTTGCTTAATACGGAAGGTCATAGTTGTAATGTGAAGTTCACTTTTGGAGGTGCGGTGCTTTGTTTGCATATGAGAAACCGAAAAAAGAACAGGCATACAAGGGTGCTGTTCAAAAAAAAGAATCTGAAAAAACCGTTACACCTCCAAATGTAACAGGTAGCTCTGATGCTATGAAAATCCGCCTTGAACAAGCTTCCGGATTTTCTTTCGATGATGTGCAATTGTATACTAATTCGGATAAACAAACTCATTTACAAACTCATTTGCAATCATTGGCTTATTCGAAAAACACTCCAGTATATGCGAGTATGGGTCAAGAGAAGCAATTGCCTCATGAATCGGGACATATGGAACAAAAAGACAATCGCCTAGAATCGGCATCGTACGGCTATAACACAGAATCTGTTGGGATGATAAATCCAAACGGCTTGTCGGGTTCGGTTATACAAAAAATGCCTTGGCATTCGGACAAGACTTTTCCTAGAGGTTTGTTGACCGTCCCGGCGAGTGATGCAGTACCTGGTACTGCAATTCCTGGTTATATTTTTAATGGTTTTACATACCAAACGAGAAACCGCATAATAGGGAATACTTCAAGAGATTCTCTTCAAGCGTCGGCTGAATTTATCAGCCAGTTAAATTTACCGTCCGCGGATACGTTCCTAACAAACCAAGTCATTGCTACTAACCCGGCAAGTAAAGTAATGCCGGCAGCAGGCGTCGCGGGGAATCTCGGAACTACTCGGGAGGCTTATGATTTCATTAATCAGTTGTATGTGGCTTTGGAAGGAGAGAGGGCTAACGGGATAGCGGCAGTTAAACTTGCTTTAACGCAGGTGGCAGGCTATTTACAAAAGCTTGGCAAGAATAAACGAAACGCCATTCGTGATAGTACAACTATAGAAGCTATTGAGAATGAATTGGGATCCCTCGTCGATACTGCTAAAACTACTTACAAGAACAACATTGTTGGCGGTGCCAGCTCGCAGTACAAAAACGGTATGGATCCTTTCTTAATTAAGCTTGACGTTGGCGTTACCGGAAACGTCGCTGAAAACAAAGCTTTTTATTATCAGTTTTCTAGAAATAGTTATGGTTATATTGTGAAAATTGAAAAAGGCGGTTCTGATTATGAAATGGCGGTGGATGGTGCAGGAGTAGCTTCTTTTGAGAACACAATTGTTGCAAATATGACCGACCGTAAATTCTCAAGCACTCATGAATCAACTGAAAACAATACATTAATCTCAGATATAACGGTGCGGGATATAGATTCGTTACTCGGTACGGATACGGATGCTCAAAAAAGGGATAAGATTAGAAACAATAGCAAAACGATGGATTCTTTTACAAAAATTTTAGGCGAAGGTGCCCGTTGGCAATGCGTTCGTAGCCACTTTCCTAATTTGACAAATGATTCTCGCTTCTACACAATCGCTACGGCTAATGGCAGAGTACATTTTATAACATTTACCAACCTATGGAAAACATGGATTTTGTTTGGAAAGAGGTTCAATATACCAAATAATGATGTCAGTGAAAAACTAATCACTACGGCTCATTCCACTGATTTTCAAAAGGGTGAAAGTGCGGATTTAACGACTTTCAACGCGACGACTAACGATTACAATTTGGGGGCGTGGATCCCTTAATAGACTTATGTAATCAGGTCAACTACGTCAAATCTATACTATGTATCCATGATGGACTGTTCTATTTTAAGATATTTATCAGGCGAAAATGGCTATAATGCGAAGCTGATAACAAATTCTCAACTTACGTCACATGAAGTTTTTTAGGAGTAGATGGCAAAGAAATTTATATCTGATAACCCCCGTTTATTATCAGAGTGGCATCCTACCAAAAATGCTAAACTTGACCCACAAATAATTCAATATACTCATAGAGCTTAAAAAGCCCGCTCCAAATAGCCATGAGACCAGGATGACCGTCACTGGGCAGAATACCAGGTTTTTACACAAACAAACCAATTATTAGAAAAAGGGGTAATACTATTATGGCTGAAGTTACTATATATTTCCAAAAGGAATATCGGAGTTTATTTAATCCGTTTATTACACAGTTCCCAAATTCTTCAGAAATTCAATACTCGAAAGAATTAGTTGGCGGTAGCGAACTAATGGATTTTATCGCTACTATCACACCAGCTATGGCGGGAGCCTTGGCAGGTGTAATTATCGCTTTGTTGAAATCAAGGAAACTTCGTTTTAAATATAAAAATCCATGTACAAACGTCGAATTTGAATTGGAGTTAACTAACTTTAAAAAGAAGGAATCTCTTGACACCATTGATAAACTGATTCAAAATTCGAACGATCCTATTTGCAATGCATTACTAACAGAACTAATTAACAAAATAAATGATGATTTAAATTCAACCGAGGATGTATAGGTGATTTATGTCACAGAAAATATTTGATAAAATAAAAAATAGCAAGCTGCGCACATCGAATATCGTGAGACTTGATCAAAACAGCCATTTATATGCCATAAATAGTTTGGCTGGCATCTTGAAGAACACCTTACATGAAGCATCATCAAAATTCGATTTCAAAATAGATTTTTGGAGTTCAGATACATTTTCAAAGAACACAAAGATATTTTTTTCACTAAGGCCAACAGCAGATGAATCTGATGAAATAAAAAGTGTTGACGTTATTGTGGATAATTACCTAACTGAAACATTAAACGCTTTAAACTTACTCTATTTTCATAAAGCAAGCATATCTGATAATAAAAAATATATTTGCAAACTTGTAGCGGAAGAATTTTTTTGCTTAGGATTAACAGTAAATGCAATGTCAACAATAAAAAAATATACATCTTTGAAATATGGTTTTCAAGGCGAGTTGGATAAAGAAACATCGCGAAAAGCTGCTTCTTATACAGCTTTACAACAGATGTTTATTCTATTACATGAATTCTCGCATCTGCTGTTTAAATGCAATTTAATATCCGATAGCAAGTTCAATTGGTTTAAAGAAAATTTGATTATTATAATGAAAGAAAATACATCTGCTAATGAAGCAGAAATAGAAAAATATATATCCGAGAACAAAAAGATATTTGAAGAATGTTATTGCGATTCTTTTGCTGTTGAAGTTCTGTTTGAAATAATTAATGACCTTGAGGAAAGCTATAATTTCAAAGATATTTGTGAATCGATAGCTTTATCAATTCATCAATTACACATTTTGGAACGCATCAAAGAGGCTGTAAAAGGACGTGAAATAGACTTGTCATTGCAACTTATCATTAGACAGCTATTTCTGAACACCTTTATGTCAATGCAATGTTTTAAACATTCTAAAACAGATTTGTTTTCAAGTGAAGCCTTTAGGAAACAAGTCACTTCAACCGAAAAAGATATTATGTCACAAACCGATGTGTTCATTATTAATACCATAGCACCATATACTGACAATTTGATTTCCATTGCAAACTATTACTATAATAAAGTTACCAACGAATTAATCTTAGACGTGATTAAATCAACAACTACTCAAGATGAGACGATTGACTCGTCAGATCAACTTGACGATTTATGCTTTAATATATTAATGCAACTAATATAGAGTAAAATTAAGCGTGTTAAAGTTCAATTTTAAGCTTGAAAGGCACGTTGTATTGGATTGATTTATTGAAAGTTTAGCTATAAGACAATACCAATATAGGCTTTTAAATAAACATTTAATTATATTGTTAGGAGATGAATATATGCTAGAGGTCACTTTTGTATTTGAAAAAGAGGATAGAAATTTATTCAATCCTTTTTTAGAAAAACATTCTGATAATGCCGAAATTCATTACTCTAGCGGTTTAAGCGGGGGTAGCGAACCTTTAGAATTTATTTCGCAAATTGCCCCATCTGCGATTTCATCTATTGCAGGTGTTGTTGCCGAATTCCTTAAATCTAAAAAACTTCATATTAAATTTAAGAATCCTTCTACAAGCACGGAAGTTGAGTTGGAGTTAGTAGGATTTAGTAAAAAGGAATCCCTGGAAATACTAGAGGACTTATACCAAAAAACAAATGACAACGATGTGCGAAACATAATTATTATTACGAAAGAAATTTCGTCTAAGGACAACTCGATGAATAACTATCATGGATAAAATTGAAATAGAACTAAAAAATCGGAAATTATTTGAGGCTGAGTATAACAATGTTGCTATTTCGCCTCTTTTTACAAATTTTCTTGATATAAATAAAAAAATCGAAAAAATGTTGCGCACTTCTGATATGTGCGATAACAATCTTGATATACATTTTGTTGCCTGTAACACTTTTTCTCGTGAAACAACAACATTTTTCAAAATTAAACCTAGCTCTAGTGGTAAGGATATTATAAGGCAAATTGATGTATTATGTGATATGTCCATAATAGACTCATTTATAAAAATGAATCTATTTTCTGTTTCAAAATTATCATTTGATAATTATAAGAGATATTTGGTTAAATTAACTGCTGATTCATTTTTTGGTGATTTAGATATATTAAGGACTATGGTGATTGTTCAAGAGTATTTAAGCTATTCATATCCTCATGAATTAAATAAAAGAGAACATGAGATTAAAGCGGAGCTTTATTCTGAAATCCAACATATTTTTATTATTTTACATGAACTATATCATGCTTTAATTGAAATAGAACATTTTGAATATAAAGAGATGCGCCGAATAGTTTTGCATTATATCGAAACACAAATGGATAGTGACATTGAAAATGCGCCAGATCAATATAGCAATTATAGAAAAGAAACTCATGATGAAGGCGAATTGGTCACAGAGTGCATTTGCGATATTTGGGCTGCAAAAACATTATTTCAATTAATAGGAGATTCAATCCAACCAAAAGATTTATTTTCAGCAATACACCTATCGTTTGTAAACTTAGAAATAATTTCATTAGTTAAAGGTTTTGCTAATTTTTATTGTCACACTTTCAAGACTCCTTTCCAGTTATTTGTAAGGGGCAAATTGATAAAGCACTTGGTTGAATCCAAGTACATTAAAGATTATACTGGAACCCAGTTGTATAATGTCTATAATTATGAAACTATTTTAAGTAATATATTAAATACTGAGAGCTACTATTCAAATATAATTAGTCGCAAAGAAATTATTATTTTATTATCGGATTGCATAAAGAAAGCTAGATTTGTTGTGTCATCTGGAATAGAAAAGGATATTGAGTTATTTTTAAGGAATATATTGAAAAATAATCGATAGATATCTAATTTGAGTTTTCATGTGCATAGGGACATAAAAAAATCAGAGCTTGATTCAATCACAATATGGCTTTAATGGAACGCTCGAAGAACCGGATGAAAAATTCATTATTATATAATGCGATGTTGAGTTTTTAGTCTTAAACGGAAGGTCATGGCTATAATGTGACGCTGGTCGAGGTTCGGTTCGCCTTGCTGACAGATACACGTTTAGGAGTTATTGTTCTTAATGTTTGTACTCATTTTTGTAGAGTTTATAAATGGAGGCATATCATGATGGATTCACCTGATAAAAATTTATTGGATTTATCAAAAGAAATATTGTTAGATAACACCGATATTTATAAATCAATAGAATTGATACCGCCAAAGGAAATCTCAATATTTAATATAAATAGTATTGATTTTCATAATTTATCACCATTGTTGTCAATATGGTTTGATATGTTAAGTATATGTGATGATATCAAGGGCAATTTTACAAAGAAAAAGCTTCTTTTATTTTTAAAATCGCTAGGTGATATTAATATGTCAAATGACAGTGAACAAAATCAATCTCATACAATTGAGAAAGATTTGGAGTTGATATTAACTTTTATTGAAAAACAAATTGATTGTCGAAAATCTATTATGTTGGCTAATGCATGGCGTTATAAGCGATTTGAAAAAAAGAGTCATGAAGATTTTCTCGTTGATGTTTTAACAATAGACCAAATTTTCATTTCTGACATAAAAATATTAAAGAGATTATTATCGACAAAGAACCTTTCGCCCAGAGATATAAAGCGTGATAATCAAGATGGCACTCCTCCATTAAACAGATTATACTCTGTAGGTCTTGTGACTGATGGGGATTATAACGACAATAAATATAGAAAATTATCAGATTATGGACGCTCTTTTTATAGATGGATTATTTCCCCTTCTGAAAGTTTGCTCATTTCAAATATTTTTTAATATGTTGGAAATGAAATAGAAACGTCCACGCAGAGTAGGAATAACGATTGAAGCGATTAAAATATAGGTTGAAGAAAAAGAGTGACTTTAGTTGTTTTTTTTATAACAATGCAATGTTTTAATTTCAGGAAATGCGATAATATTTAATTAACAAGAATTTAATATTTTTAATTTTTAGTAAATATGAGTTAATATATTGGGATGGTGTTTATATGGAATCTTCTTTTGACCCAATTAAATATGTTAAATATTTAGGAGAAGAACTTATTACTGAATTCTCAAAGTCCAGTATAACAACACATCCTCATGCTGTTGGGGGTAGCCGTGAAAGTACTGCTAGGAGTAAATTAAAATCAATACTTCCCGCAGGTGTTGGTGTAGGAAGTGGTTTTGTAATAGACAGTTATGGAAACACATCAAGTCAATGTGATATAATTTTATATGAAGAAAATTTTTCAATGAAATTTATTAGGGCGTGTTCCCACAACTAAAACGTCATTAATTGCAGGAGCATTTTGAGGATTTTTTGACAGAGCGGAATACCAAAGCCAGTTTGATAAAGCCCATGTAAATGATGTCGAGTTTGTCAAATCTACAAAATATGCGGCGAAACCCTTGAATTAACCTAAAAAAACGCTCGACTTCATTGCGTCGCTTGTACAACTCTTTATCATAATCCCAAGGGCTGATACGGTTAGTTTTGGGCGGAACAACAGGTTCAAATTTAAGCATTTGAGCTACGAGGCGTGTAATGTCATCTTCGTAAGCTTTATCCATAAGTAGCGGAATAACCTTATCTTGCTTGCCTACGGTTTCCATTAATATTCTGCCTTCGGGGGCATCGTGTGCTTGCCCTGCGCTCAATGTGAGTTCCACCAAAGATTCTGCATTCGCAGTCATCGCATGAATTTTGCAAGTTAGCCCTCCTGCCGAACGCCCAATTGATTGTTCTCCGTTTTTTTTAACGCACCGCAAGCATCCGGATGAACCGGAACGCTCATTGAATCCATATATCTAATTTGTTCAGGTAAGTTCAATATTTCAGCAACGTGTAGTTCCTGAAATAGCTTGTCTATAACCCCTGCTTTCACCCACCGATTGAATCGTTTATATATAGGATGCCATTTTCAATATTCTTTTGGCAGCTTCCTCCATTTGCCGCCATTTTCGCAGACGTAAAGCACTGCATTTATGAATTTTATGGTTTCCGTTGACACATTTCCTCTCGGTACTGGTAGCAGGTGTTTGATTTTTTCGTATTGCTCGACAGTTATCTCCATGCTTTTCAGTTTATCACCATATGTCTACTTTTGATAGTGGGAACACGCCTTATTAATGATGATACAGCAAATACTTATTATAATTGTGAAAGCGTTATAGCCGTTGGGGAAGTAAAATCTGATGCTTCTATTTATGATGTAAGAGATTCGATAGATAAGTTGGTTAAGGTAAAGCAACTAAAAAGATATAATGATAATGGGTATGTTTTTCGTAAATATTTCTCACCTATCACAATAACTGATAGCCTAAAAGGCAACAAAATACCATACAATAGTGATGACAATAATTTAGCGCAAATATATACTTTTTTATTATGCAAATCATTGAATACACCTATTGATAGTATTGTAAAATGTTTAAATGAAAAGTGTACCAAACAACATACTTTTTTAAATAGAATCATTTCTACTACGGGTGATTACATTGCATATTTAGACATTGATAATACACAATATAATAGTTCATTTGGAAGAGTTAATTCAAATGCTATATATAATTTAAAAAATAACAAATACTCATTTAATCATTTTATATGTGACATTATAAGTTTTATTTCGCATGGAACAACAGTCCCAATAAATTATGATAAGTATTTGTCTGTACCGCTAACATCAAATGATATAAAAGAAATAATTGAATTATAATATGAACCCACTTGCACATTATCCATAAACCTAGGGGTAGTGTGGCTATACTGTGAAGTTTTAAACTTAGATGAAATGGATTATTTACTAAAGGGGTATATAAAGTGAACAGAATTTATCATTACACAACTTTACAGGCTTTGGGTTGCATATTATCCAACGCAACTCTTCGTTTAAGTGCATTATCAGGGATGGATGACTTAATTAGAAGGCGCAAGTTTAGATTTTGGAAGCATGGCCAAATATTATTATGTTAGCAGTTGGACAGATGATAGCATGGAAAACATTCCGCTATGGTATATGTATACAAACAGATTAAGGGGTGTGCGTATTGAAGCAGATTCAGATTTTGTTTCTTTAGAAACAGATGAAGATGATAGAATTACTAACATTACTAATAAAGATTTAATTGCTTTTCCATGTGTACATGAGGTATTGGATGACTTTCTTGTTCCTGTAAATTATGCTGACGAAATAGAGCCTTGTATTACTAACGTAAGAGGCTTTATAAATAGTGATGCTTACAATGCTATCGGGAGAACCAAGCCTACCGCTTGGCGATTTCAAAATGAAGTACGATTCAGAATACGTGGCATTGAAAAAAGTCAGATGATGAAATCAGGTGACAATGAGTTCATAAAATTTTCAAATTCAATAATGCATAACAAGCCTAATCGTATTGCATTTGCGGATATTGAATTTAGAATAAGTAATCTCATAAATGCGAATTTTATGCTTGGCCTGCCGCTGATAAAACAGATTTTTGAAGAATTGGAATCATTGGTAAATAAATATATACCCGATTTTAAAGGAGAACTTCAGAAAAGCAATATACACATGAGGTTCATAACTAAGAGTTGACCCACATTATCCATATGACGGATTGTTCTATTTTTAGCGATTTGTCAGGCAAAAATGATAGTAATGAGAAGTTTATGCACTGGTTCTACAAGTATAAGTAGGTGAGGGAATATATGATTATCATTGACGATGTCATAGCGTCTGTTGTTAATATAGGTGTTGTTGCTTTAAAAGACAAGATTGATAATAAAATGCAGAGAAGTGTTCTAGAAAAAGCATTGAAAGATTTTATTGTGCGACAATATAAATCTGTTTTTGAATATTCAAATCTTCATGAAGAAATTGATTATCATGCTTTATCGGAATATATGAAAGGACAAGCTATTAACGAAATAATAGCTTATATATTATGTATTGATGAACGCAAAATAATCAACACAAAATTGAATGTTATCAAAGCAAAGGCTATGGATTATGCAATAACAAATAATCCAAATAATAAAAATGCTGTTGAAAAGTTTGTGGATGATTCGATTAATATAGTAAAGAATTTTTACATTTCAACATACCTAAACGACAGTCAAAAACTGCTAACACGAATAATCATTGATGAAATCAACTCGTCAAAAGAGGAATCATCTGTTGGCAAGAGGCATATTTCTCAGAATGAAATTTATTCAATAAAACCTAATTTGCAAAACCCTCAAACGGAATCACACAAGTTGATTAAAGCTGCTATTGATGCTCAACACACTGATAACTTTGAAAAAGCTATAAAGATTTCTCGTGATGCTCTAAAAGCTGAAGAGTCCCGCGAGGTGCCGTGCGAAAAAACGATAACTTATATCAAATTTGTACTTGCATGTTCATTAACGTTCTACCCTCAAAACGAAGAAATCTTTACATTGATAGATGATGTGCTCTCTTTCCAAGATATAAAAAAGGACGAAGATACGTATTGTTTAGTCTTACTGGCGAAGGTAAAAACGCTTATTTTCAAAAACAGAACAATACAAGCTCGAAGTGCTTTACAGGTTGCGGAATTGGAAAACGATAAGATTCAAAAGGAAAATAAATATTTTGAAGTTCTTGGAGACGTTTTGCTAAAAGAAGGCAATATTGAGCAGGCAATAGAAGCATTCAAAAAAGGAATGGATGTTTCTATGCAACGCTATATTAAATCGAAAGACGAGTGGGATAAGAAAGCATCATATCAAAACTACTATGCTTTCGCTCATCAGCTCGGTTTATTATATCGTGGATTAGAGCGTCCTGATTTAGCCGCTGAATGGTTTTTAAAAGCTGTTCAAGCATCGGTTGAAATAAAAGCGTTTAAGAGTCAAGCGCGCACTTTGATTCAATATGCAGAATGTTTGGTTCAAATTGAGGAATGGGATAAAGCACTTGAATGTCTTGACAGAGCGTATAATGAAGTCAAGGAATCAGATGATTATTACAACATTCTACGTTCTCAGCATATTAAAGCTAATTTGCTTCTTCATCGCAATAATAAAAGTGATGCTAAAAACGCTGTTGTATGTTTGAGGGAACTACTGGAAAATCATGTGTTGCAAGCAAAAGATGTTTATTCAACCCTTCGGTGGATAGCTGATATTTTAGCAGAAAATCATAGGGTTGATGAAGCAAAAGATGCCTTAGAAATGTCCGAAAAAATAGCAAAACAATTAGGGGATTCAAGGCGTAAAAAAGCTATTGATAAGCAACGCAAAGGCATAGAACAAGTTTCTAGTTGGATAGGTGATGGGAAACTTCGGCATTTCCCAGAGTCATCTACAAAAAACGATGTTATGATTTTATTGGAGCGTTACAACCAAAGCGAAGTAGCTTTAGAAAAGCTGAATCTATCGTGGCGGATTGGCGGCGCATACAGAAGTATGAATGACCTTCCTGCGGCCAAAGACTGGCTTGCAAAAACAGCCGACTTAGCCGAAAAATACGGCAATCTTTGTCTTGCTGCTCGTGCGTTGATAGCCAAAGCAGAGATTTTATTTCAAGCAGAAACCATCGAAATGGATAACCTTGCCGAAATTGATATTCTTAAAGCTATTCGATTTACTGAAAGTTTACCATTTTGGGATATTCGAGCTAGGAGTATTTTATTCAAAGGGATGTTGGCTGCACAAAGGGAACAGTTCCAAGAAGCACATAAACATTTTTTACACGCAAGACAAATAATGGACAAGCATAATGTGCGAGACCAGATTCTTAGCGATTATATCAGTGATTACACGGAAATTTGCGAAGAATTACTTTCACTGCGTAAATTCACAGACTTCGATTTTGAATCATTAGTTGATGAAGTCAACTATTTAGATAACTGGTTTCCAAAGTATAAAAACGCCATGCGTAGTTTTCTTTGGTATAATCGACACGAAGATATTGAAAGGTTAATTTCATCAACTCACAGAGCTAAGGCATATATGATTTCAGATTCATCAGAAGAAATCCAAGAATGGATAGATAAACTCCATGCTCTGTTTGATATCACTTCATTTTGTTCGCAGACTGATTACTTTACAGAGGAAAATTGGCATTCCCATGAATCTGTACCTATCCCTAGTAATATGTGTAGCAAATATTTTAATGCTTTTGTTGTTTTGCATCCAAAATAAGAGTGAGGTGTTTATATGCCAAGATCTAACAAAAGGGGTATTATGAATAGAAAGTGGGACTACACTATACTTGCTGATGACTTTGCAAGTAAAGATAAGGACGCAACCAATCTGAATCCACCAGCGGGAACGGTGAGTTGGCACGGATATGGATTCCCTGATGTGGCATATAAAATAACACCAACAGTCAATGCAGATGGTAGCAGTGGTGCTTGGTGGGTACCCGCTAATTTTTGGCAGCAGGGCGATTTAGTTCTTAATATTCTCGTTAAATCAGTTATGCTAGGGGCAATTCCTGTAATAAAGGATGAGTTGTTAGTAGACAACGAATATGTTGAAATTGTGCGTTCCGAAGTGGTATATGTTCCTCTCATACCTAAATCTAATGAGCATTTTGATGATGTGGAAAATCTTCGTGATTTGATGCAAAAATTAAGTATGTGCGAAAACAATGAGCATAACAAAGAGTTTTCAAAATTGGTTTCTGCGCTGAAAAAGTATCGTGGTAAGTTTGATGAAGCATTAAAGGTCAAGTTGTGTCTATTTCGCTTCCCATGTCGTAGATGGATAGAAGGCCCCACCCATCACCGTATTCATCCTGTTATTATAATTCCTACGAATACAAGAAAACGATATCATCCAGATTAAATGAACGACCACCTAGCGTGAGTTTCAGACTTTCAAGAAAAAACATGAAGAAAATGGCGTAAATGGTCATTGTGGATAAGAAAACAAGAAAGGTAATATACGCCGCTTTTTGCAAAGGGAAAAATCATGATTTTAGGCTTTATAAAGAATCAAACGTTTTAGAATTGTTTCTGAAAGGTATCGCAATCGAAGAAAACGCTTTGGATTACATTTTACGTTAATTGCGGGTAGTTGAAAGAAGTCTACTTTGTAATTAAAAAATGAACTGCCCATTATAAGTATAATGGAATGGTAAAAAATAATAAAAGCTTTAAACAGCATTCTTAAATCCGAAGCTGAAATGAAATTACTGAGGGCATTATGGACTTTTTGCGTTGTATCGTAGAGCGCATCACTTATCTAAATAATGACAATGGCTACTGCGTTATCAAGGTAAAAGCCAAGGGATTCAATGG
>Ga0131853_10018178_pt1 | contig 12793 bp, 8 predicted proteins | sample TergutLab28metaG_FD_92764 | JGI IMG/M metagenome (GOLD analysis project Ga0131853, IMG submission 92764) | Labiotermes labralis P1 segment gut microbial communities from Petit-Saut dam, French Guiana - Lab288 P1 (version 2) (version 2) | ecosystem: Host-associated > Arthropoda: Insects >...
CGCCCCCGGGGGGGGGGGGGGGGGGCGGGGGGGGGTGGTTTTGTTGGGAGGGGGGGGGGGGGGGGGGGTACAGCGGCCGTCTAGTGCCAAGGTTATGAATGTGTGGTATTATACCTCCATTCCCCCATACGTCTTCATTACGCGGTGCTTAATCAAATGCAGGCATAAATTTGCCTTATCTACGTTTATTTAGAAATAACTGATATGAAACTTTTTTTAACACAAAAAGTGTAGTATCTGGTAATTCCAGAAGCTCTGTAGACTTGTAGCACGAACTACAGTGATGTTAATCCCGTCGTTAGTTATGTCACTATGCAAAAACGTTTCAAGGCTGCCTGATAAGAGCGATAAGATATCTTGAAGGTGATAATGGAGATTTTAGTGTCACTTGTCATATGTATTGTAAGCACATGGATTACATTTGGCGAAGAATTATGTAAGGTTTTGCATGACTTGACCTTAGAAAAGGTAACAGGTCACCCTGTAACATGACATGAAGTCAGATAGAGGAGGTAAAGCTATAGCTATAGCTCTCAACATACACAACCTGGATAGTGGCCAATACCACGCCCCGGCTGCTTTATCCCCGGATAAGAGACGCGGTACCCATTGTACAGGAGGCAGGGTGGGCCTCGGGGCCGGTCTGGACAGGTGGGGAAAATCTCACCGGGACATGAATCCCAGAATGTCCAGCCCGTGGGGAATCGCTATACCGACTGAGCTATCCCGACCGCCATGAAAGGATCATCATGCATTTTTAAAACAACATACATAGAATACGAGTGAAAGAGTTGGTATAAATGTTGGTAGAATACAGTTAGGTATGTCGAAATCAAGGATTGTGATCAAGAACATTTTCGGTCATTAAAGTGAATGGCATCAGCATGAATGGCCTAGCTTGGATTCCATTTTTACCACCTGCATGATCAGTGAGCGGTTCTGGCGCCCAGTTAGATTCTTCTTCAGTAGCTACTGTGACCTTCTTTCGGTGGCTGTCAGTATTACTGTTCGTATTAATTTAGTGCCATGTGTGTGTGAATGAGATGGGCTGGGCATGTGGCGAGTATGGGTGAGGATAGGGGAGTGTATAGGGTCTTGGTGAGGAAACCGGAGGGAAAGAGACCACTGGGGAGACCTTGGCGTAGATGGGTGGATAATATTAGGACGGATCTCCAGGAGGTGGAATGTGGGTATATGGACTGAATTGGGCTGGCCCAGGATAGAGACAGGTGGCGGACGCTTGTGAGTGCGGTAATGAACCTTCGGGTTCTGTGAAATGCGGGGAATTTCTTGACTAGCTGCAAACCAGTTAGCTTCTCAAGGATTCTGCACCATGGAGTAAGTAAGTAAGTGTGTGTGTGTGTGTGGAATGACTCGAATGCCATCTGTGCATCATCTTTACGCGTTAGTGGCATGGTGTTCAGAAACAGGGGTCAGTTTGCCATTTACTGCTTCTACATTTCAGTTTCTTGAACGAAGGATTTTCAGAAAAAGGGAAATTTCAAATTGGTTTCAAGCTTTATAGATTTAAAAATCCAGGTTCAAACTCACGGCTCATTAAAACTAATGAGCCGTGAGGTGTGTGTGTGTGTATATATATATACACGTACTTAATACCCTCAACAATGCACACCATGCTTATTCACACACACACACACGCACACACACACAATATATATATATATATATATATATATATATACATATATATATATATATATATATGGTGGGCCCGGTAGCTCAGTCGGTATAGCGACTGACTACGGGCTCGACGGTCCGGGATCGATTCCCGGTGGGACGAGATTTTCCGCCCGTCCAGACCGGCCCTGGGGCCCACCCAGCCTCCTGTAAAATGGGTACCGGGTCTTTCCCGGGGGTAAAGTGCGGCCGGGGCGCGCTGCTGACCACTCTCTCCCTTCTAGTGCCGCGGTCATGGAAGAGTAGAGCTATACCTCTACCCACCCTCTGGGCCACACCGGGCCTGTAACGGGAACACTTTACGTTTTACCTTATATATATATATATATATAGTGTTAGGTACGGATGTCCTTAAGTAGTACCCTCAACAAAGCACGCTTTGGTTTTCGAATCTTTCTTCAAGGCGAGCATATTTTGCTGATCACGTTGCCGGTCCCTGTAACTAACTGTAAGGGCCTTGAATTGATTAGTTCGGCTGATGACATCATTGATGTTCAGGATGCAAGTGTCTGCGGTGGATCGCTTCATGCTCTCGAATTTTATTACCACTCTGCTTTGAATATCAAACACTTCTCATTACAGTTCAGTGGTGTACCGAGGGGGGGGGGGTTGGGTGTCCCCCCCCCCCGAAATTCCGAAGGCCTTCCAAAATCGTGCCAAACTCAACCACATTGTGAAAACTGTTAGAAATTGCTGAATTTAGTACGCTCACACTTCAAGATGTTCGGAAAAAAGGCAGTAAAATTCTAAAACTACCGCCGGTTCGCAATTGTTTTATATTAGCAATGACAAATAAATTGGTTGTCATCATAAATAGTCTTAAAGTACCAAAAATTAACTTTTACTATATGAAATTTCTTGTACCACATTACAGCTGCTTCCAGAACCCTTGACTAGGTGGTAGGGGGCTACCGCCACCCGATCCCCGTTCTCTGTCCTCTGTCCTCAACTGAATTTGTTGAAACCTCTCCCCCCCCCGCCCCGGAACAAAATTCCTCGGTACGCCACTGTTACAGTTATGTTGACTTTTCCACTTCAACGTTTCTCAAAATCGGTATTTGTGTAGGAGGTAGGTCATAAATGGCGTATAATTTCGTAGTTAAATGTATAATGGGAATTCGTCGCTGAGGGATTGTGCTGTTTCCTTCACTGAAGGAAAATCTTGGCGACCACAATTTTAAAAGTCGTTGCGAGGAGGAAACTGTTGCGACAAGATAGCTGACAACACAAAATACGGACTTATATCGGTATGAAATAGAAATGTTCGTCCCATGATACGATAAATGCCTTAGTGTGGTGGCGAGGACTATGTGGGCAAGTAGTATGATAATAGTACATTAAAGCGTGGATTTTTCTTAGTAGAGTCGAAACTAAATAACCCAAGGCATTTGTATTATAAACTTATTTTATGACCGAACTTCGTATTTTTTGGGAAGGAGAAGGGGGTTGATCAGTTTCTATAAAACTTTTCCCTTCCCACACTATGAAGGCATGTAGGGGAATGGAGGTATAGCTGCACTTATTCTTAACCTTGGCACTAGATTGAGGTGTATGATTAACTTCTTGCCCTTGGCGTTTTGCCTCCGGGAAATAACTCGATACCCATTGAACAGGAGGCTGGTTGGGCCCGAGAGCCTCTCCGGACGTTTTGGACAAAAGTCTCTTGCCCCTACCTGGATGCGAATCCCTGGAATTTCCAGCCTGTAGCATAGTCTGTGTACCGATTACGCTATACCGGCTGCCACTGTTCATCGACAATACCAAAATTTCACGTGATTTTACAACACTGTTTTAGATCTTCCCGTCTGTTTTATTTGCGACTTGCAAGTATTCAAAATGGGGACCGCCGTGGCACAGTGGTTAACCCTTTAAATGCCGAATTAAATCCCATCTGACACATTTGCTGGCTTTATTAGGAGCTCACCATATTCTCCACATTAGCAGGATAAGGGTTAAGGTGCTGTGCTACAAATCGGAAGGTCGCTGGTTCGATCCCAGCTGGTATCATTGGAATGTTACATTGACATAAAATCCTTCCGATCGCACTATGGCCCTGGGGTCGACTCAGCCTCTAGCAAAAATGATTACCAGGAGCATTTCCTGGGGGTAAAGGCGGCCGGTGCGAAAGGCTAACAACCTTATCACCATCCTGCGTTGTCATGAAATCTGGGAACCTCAACTTCCCGGAACCCTCTAGGCCACTTCAGGCTTGTGACAGGACTGCTTTACCTTTTAAGTACTCAAAATTTCCCCATGAGAGATAACTAGTCTGTCAACCGTGGTAGGAAACGAAGCCAAGAACGACCCCTCAAAAGACTTCTAGACTGTTGATGGGACCGGAACAAGTCACGAGGCCTAAAACTGTGCAAGCTGTATGATCGTGACAATGCTGCTGCTGCTGATGATATATCGCTCTAAAATATTCTTGTGCTGGTGTGATAATGTATTTTTAAAATTAAAGTGACGCGGCCACTTAGATACATATACCTAAGAATAGGTGTCCTGTGATTTTTTTATAAGTGATTAGCTAATGAAAGACTATATATTTGGATATGGCGTCATGTATGCTGGTTGAAGTGTACTGACGTTTCGGGGGAACTTACTGCCTCCGTCAACAAGGCATCTAAGTTTTATTTACAATGATGATAAGGCAGCAGCTTGCACTGAAACGTCAGTACACTTCTACCAGACTACACGGCGTCATCACATAGCACCAATCTTTAGGCTTATGGGCGTTTAGGAGAAATGGATATTTGTTTGTGTTCCTATTCACCACATCCCGTACTCTACCTATATAAGTAGTATTTGGTAAAACCCTTCATTGTATAAGAAAGCTGCTTTCTTACGCCCGTGTCAAAGCTGCGAGATGCTTCGTTATGTAAACAAGTTTTCATATTAAAAGAATTTTTATCTCCAAGCGTCGCGACGCGCTGGTTGAGAATCACTAGCTTGTACAGGATGTATTTATCCTCCCATCCGCCATGTGTATTGCGTGTGAACTGAAATTATCATTACATTCACGCTCACGAAACGTTTCTGAGTGATTACTGCACAAGATAACTCTAAAAGAACACAAGGCGCAAGAGACGAACACAATTTAAATGGAAGGTTCTAAAAATTCAGTCGAATTCCGTTATAACCTGATGAAAGGAGCTGAATATTTCGTGTCGTTTTAAAAGGATCTTGTTATAAAGAGGAGTATAATGTTATGGTTAACAGCGATAAATTAATTGGTACCACAGAATGTCTGACGTAATAGACGAGGTGTCGTATAAACCGATGTCGTTATAACCGGCTTCGACTCTACGTTCATACGAAAATAGAGTTGCATTAAAAAAAGTTTCGGGAATTCAGATTTAAATTGTCGAATGCAGTGAGACAGTACAATAAAATGAATTATGGGACTTGTGTTGCACGGTGTTCCACAACAAACTGATTATATATATATATATATATATATATATGTGTGTGTGTGTGTGTGTGTGTGTGTGTGTATAGAGATTGCAAACAGTGACTGAAGTTGTGGTGACAGTAGTGTTTCCGCGAGGAGTGCTGTACCGCCAAGTGGGAGTGACTGAAGCTGAAGATGGAAGACGCTACGGCTTCTCAGACTTCACTTTTTGTTCGCATTTTACAAATACGACAGGCATTGTAGGTATAGCTTAACAATGGGGCGAGTTTGCGTAACTATTGTTGCAGAAGAAAAGCAATAAGTATTCCATATTCTGAGTGTGTGTGCATTACATTGCCGTCTGGGTAATGTCTGGCTCTACCATATATTTCCACCTCATAAATGTCACACTTTTCAGAAGAAAGTTGCTGAACACAAAATGTGTGTTGTAATTTTTTCTACAACATTTGTGTGAAATTGCTGTCATTCTAAGAAGAATTCAGCGAGATATTATCATAAAACTACTTAGGTCTTCAAGTAAAGTACCCGTTATTCTTGTCAGATTTTAATGAAACTGGAATTTTCTCGACAGATTTTCGAAAAATACCGAAATATCAAATTTCATGAAGATCTGTCCAGTAGGAGCCGAGTTATTCCATGCGGACGGACGGACGGACAGACATGACGAAGTTAATAGTCACTCTTTGCAACTTTTCGAAAGCGCCTAAAAATAAAGAGAATGAAACTGCCATTTTTTTTTCAGAACGGTCAGTAAACTACATATAGTGTAGGCTCTATAACGTAAGTTTATTTTGGCGTATATTACCCCTACACGAGCTCTGTGTGTAGCTTGGCATATGTCCAACATGTAATTCAGTTGTTGCATGTCAAGGCTCATACTAAATAGTTAAACGCAGGGGCACCATCTACTGCTGTAGGCTGCATGAGAAGCCATTGAACACAAGCATACCTACTTTGTTCCCAGCGTTGCTTGCTGAAGGCTTGGAGGTTTAGAAAGAACATATCATACTTCCATGGTAAAGGTAAATGTCGCCTCACAACACTGGAGGAGGACTGGGGTGTGGGTGAACAACGCCACGCCTAGGCCCCTTTACCCCTGGAAAAGAAGAGGCTAGATGGACACCAGGGCCTGCCTGGAAAAGATGAAACCTCTTGCCCCCATCGGGGTTCTAACCCCGAACCCGAACTAATAATAAGAGGAAAAATGTATTTAAAAAATGTAATGTACGTAATGAAGACCTCTGCATCCGTAAGGAAACAGCTCATTTTTTAAAACTACTTCGCTGCTCTCTCTCGGATTTACTAAGGAAAAGGATTAAAAAAGATGTTTTCGCGTTACAAATGTTTGCGCGGGTAGCGAAGTACTGTGTCGCGGGCAACATCTTGCTCGCGAGCTGCGTGTTGAGTGGTCCTGATCTAGAACACGCTATACAACATGTATGTGGGCTGGGCACAGCGTCAGCTCTACCGTGTTGTATGGTGTAAAGTATTGCGCTCTCTGCTTTAATTTGTTACAATCTGCTTGAGATTAGAAAGTTGAACGCTCTCGTCCCTTCCATTTCATTGTTACTTCGATCTACGCTGTATGGTGCGTACATGGGAGTGGATTAAACTAGCGATAATATTAATTGGTGTTCAAGTTTTTATCTCAGAATCGGGAGGGGGGGATTCGTGATAAGACGTGCTTGCATCTCCCGGGGGGCAAGAGTGGTGCGCGGAGCCTTTACCTGACACCATCACAGCTGGTGTTTGTCGATGGTCCGTCGGAGACCCATAGAAGTACAATTTATGACGAATTCCGCCTCTAGATTTCCCTTTCAGTGAATTATCATACGTCAGAACCAAATTAATAGTCAGGGTAACCTACTTTTACCGGCGACCCTTGACATTTGTTTGCACAGTAGCAAGTTAACGTGGCATATTCGAAATGACACTAACACTTTGGCGGCTGCGAAGAAGGAATGGAGTTTAAGACCTAAATGGAAGCACGCGTTTTGTTATCACGTGAATGGGATTTGCCTATCCTTTGCGTGATGTATTTGTGTGTGGCCAGTTGTGTGGCGCGTGTTTTCTGACTCTGAACTAATGTACAAATCCGATCCAGGGGGCCGTGCAGTCTAAGGCGCAGGTCTGAAGTCGCTTTAATGCTGGAATCGCGAGTTCGTATCCCGCTGAGGGCATGGATGTTCGTCTCTTGCGTTTTTTGTGTGGGTAGCGGCCCCGGCGACGGGCTGATCACACGTTCAGAGGAGTCCTATTGTGTGTGATCTAGAAACCTCAACAATTACGCGGCCTAGCCCGGCGGTGTGCTGTTGCGCCATAGAAGAAAAAACAAGACAGGCAATGAACGTATAAACGTAACATTACGGCGCTTTCGTGTGGCCTTGTTGCCGTGGAAAGGCAATCAGTATTACATATTTTTAATGTGTGTTTGTATTGTCTTAGTTATCCGGCATGCAATGCGCATGCGCCGTATTATATTGTCTGGCTCTACCGTATTTTTCCACATTATTTCATAAATGACACGATCTTTGGGGAAAAAAATGATGAACATAAAATGTGTGTTTATATTTCATCTACAATTCTGTCTGAAAAACTTCTCATTCTAAGAATCATTCAGCGAGGTATTATCATAAATGTATATAAGTCTTCGTGTAAAGTATCCGTTATTGTCATATTTTAATGAAGTATTTTCTCTACAGATTTTCGAAAATCCTCAAATATGAAATTACATGAAAATCCGTCCAGTGGGAGCCGAGTTGCTCCATGTGGACAGACGGATGGCCAGACATGACGAGGCTAATAGCTGCTTTTCGCAATTTTGCCAACGTGCCTAAAATCGAATCTATATTTGGTAGTTCTGAGCGTCCTTAATGACACAGGTGGGAGCTTATACGTAATTATTGCAGTCACAATTGTTACAGGTGGCTGTTTGTTCAGAATCCGATAGCACATATCTGTGATAGTGAAAAAGAAGACAGAATCTTTAGATATTGGTGCTTATTTTAATTACAGTGATACATTATCGAACCAGGTTGTCTGGGGGAAGGGGAGGGGGACGGTTACGGCGTGTTGGGCAATACCGCGTTCCTGAAACTTTCTTTGAGAAAAACAGAGTTACGTGAACGCAGATTCTTACGTCACCCCTACCCCGTCTCCCGTCGCTTAAAATACATACATTTTTGGACATCAAAACTTTACACTAGCTGATGCTGCGACTTGCCGCGACTGTTGAGTGAGTACCCATCTGCGTTTATATGCACGTATTTAAATTTTTAAGCGTTTGGCAAAATTTTCCCACATATTTAATCATTTTTGACTGCGTATAGTCAGAACCAGGCTGGGCAAAACCGCTCTGCGCAAGGGGTTACGACGTTTCTTTCACTGTATCAATAGAATGAGCCTTAGTTTGGAAGATTAGATGGGAAGCCTGCAGTCTGTGAATAAAGTGCCTTTTACAGTTGGATAGAACATAAAGATTGTGCCTGCATATAGTCTAAGAAATACCTTAAATAAACATATATTCTTATAATAAAACCAATGAGATGCATCAATTTCTCAAATTTATTTTAGGAATAGAAATCTACATGTTTCGGACAGTTCCCCTCTCCATCATCAGGAGTCCAGTACTGCACACACGGCAATAGGTATATGTCATACAGATTAGGCTGACTGCTTGCTAGCGGGATCAGGATGGAACCATCCTGATCCTGTGGATTTCTATTCCTAAAGTAAATTTGAGAATTTAGTGCATCTGTTGGTTTTATTACAAGAATATATCACGATGCACGGTCTTCTGAATGTCAAACATACGCATCTCGGTATTTCGAAAGCTAGGGTGGTTCCAAGAAACTTTGCCAAACTGAGTGTGGAATGCTGTTTACAGTAAACAAGAGCGTGCTGTCAGATGTGGAATGCTGTTTACAGTAAACAAGAGCGTGCTGTCAGAGAGTGTGAAGAGGAAGGTACACGTAATGGTATCTGTCGTCAGTCTGTGAGAGAAGTGGGCGCACTCGAGTTACGAATGAGCGTCATGTTATGATGTTAAAATAAAAAATATTTATCCTATACTAAAGGCAAGATGAAGTTGTGCTTGTGATTAAGTGTTGTGTTGTTATTTCTGAAAATTGTTTTTAGCTTCCCATATATAAATGTGTTAGAGCACATTATTCTTAAGCAATGGAAACTGCTTATGCCAGTCTTGCTATGAATTTAGAAAGAAAGGGCAAGAGAAATACATCTTATCATTATGTTTATGATAGTAGGAAACACGTATTAAATGGAAATCATTTGTTTTTGCAGGTGACAGCACTGGCCTGGATATCTGTAGTATCCACAGCAATGCAACTTTGTTGCGGTATTATTCCAGTGTTATATCGTATGGTTACCTGGGTGATGTTGTCAGGGACAGTGAGAAGTTCCGCTGGATGGGACCAAAACGATATGAATTCTCTGGTAATTATAATTGTACTTAGCAAAATCTTCACAAGATTTTGAACAATAATATATTTCACATACTTTGTCCATATTCACTCACACCATTTACAGCTAAATTTTTAGGAGAGTATGGGCTTTAGTGCTTTATTGTTAATTTTTGTTGCAACCTGTATGAACTGCACTTCCTGCCTAATAAAAAGTCTACTTCATTTAAAAAGAAAGGCTGCAACATTTTAGGACACATAACTTGTTTTCCTATTGTGTGATGTGAATGCACTTTCACTCAAGAAACCACACAGCTGGGCCAAGAACATGTAATGAATTTACTGAATTAAACAACAAGCCATGTGCACAGATACATGTGTTGGAAAACTCTGTCAGTTATTCATGAGGGTTCAATAATTGATTTACCATTAGTAACAACATTGGCTAGGTTAGGGTGTCCATGTTAGAGAAAGATTTAATCTTTTCATTTCTTGCTGTCATATTCTCATTCCATAACTTTTTCTTTCACCTCATTTGTAAATACTGATTAGAAAGAATGAAATTAAGTGCATGTCATTGTTATACTCACATGTTTGATGAATATCTTACATGCATTACACAAAAAATGTTTTAAATTTGTTTCGAAATGTGACTACTGTTTCATGAAATAAAAAAAAATTTTACAGATTATGTCAAGTTATGAATAGATGGGATAATCCATACTATTTCTTAGGTAATTTTGTCCCTGATGCTCAGTGGGCAGTTCATTGTTGACAGCGATGCTTATCATGGATCGAAGGTTTTAATTTTAGCTTGTATACTCTTAAGACTTGCAAAGTTATGTTATTCTATTTGACTGGTTTTTAGACAGTTATTATAGTTTATGACTTTGAGTTTTAGCCATCCTGAAAATGTAAATTTAACTGTCTGATTTTGACGAGATTTTTACTGACCAGTGGCAAGTCATATCCTTGTGACTGTTATACTTAGTTTCTGACCAAAATCATATTATGTACAATTTTGATGAGCATAAATTACAGTGAATACAAATAACTATTACAAGACATTTATATTAAATTTGTGGAAATACTTGCCCTGAATAATAGTGAGCATGTACCAATACACGTTAACCATAATCATTTTTTATGAAAGGAAGTCAAAATCAGGGTATTGAGTAACCAATTCTAAAAGAATATTTTAAGAACAAAAATGTGAGAGACATATCCTTACAAATTACAATCACCATTTTCTTACTTGTAGTCTGGGGGTATATGATTGTTTTTATATTTAGATTGTGGACAAGGATTATGAATCTGTCACTAAGTTGAGTACTCTGTGTACAGGACAAAATTCATTCCTCCTGAACATTAAATAAAGACTGGAACTGCAATTAGATGGATCCGGCGCAATGTGTGATATAGTTAAGACTGTGACCACTTCAAGATCCAAGTCTTTGGGATGTGAGGCTGTGACAGTCGGTGAGCTCGCTGCTTCCATCTTCTGTGTCCAAAAAAGTCTAGGACTTCTAGAATGCTGAAGATACAGGCAGCAAGATTCTCAGAAACATCAGTAATTATAAACCACTCGACATGGTGTCATATCCCCAACAAAATGAGTCTTTATGAGCACCACTGTGAGAACCTAAAATCTCACATGCAGCATGTTGTTAATCATTTTTCTTAAGATTGTGATCTCTGTATAGATAATGACAGACCAACATGAAGATAGAGGCAGCATTCCAGAACGTTGGTAGCTGTCAGTAAATTTATGAAATCATATCTCACAAGACCACATTTTACATTGTCACCACTAAAAAAACTTCAAATGTCAACCAGTTTATTTAATTTTATGTTCAGGCTACAGTATTGTACCTTAAGAAATCTATAAAACATGTCAGAAACAGCTTTTAAATCATGTTTCAGTTAATATTTTTGTTAAAATAATTATTTATTTTACAGGCTTCAAGAAATTTATGGCAAATAATGGTTATGAGGGGGAAGTAACTTTGCTTGCTGACCCTTGTAGTCCATCAAGTGGCTCAAAGTGTTTGGAGAACTGTGTAAGATGTCAAGCCCATGCAGAAAACATACCAAACAAGAAAACTCAGATTGAAGGAGGTGAGAAAATTTAGGTACACAGAGGACTAATTAACACTGCAAGTACTAGGTATTGATGTACTTTGGTTGTGTAGAAAAGTGGCATATTTGACAATGAATTGTTTCAGTTCATGGAGCTGTGTTTAGTTATGTGAAATATTTTGGTATTACCACAAGTGAACTGTGAGTGGCATCTCCCTTTCTGTATTCCAAATTGTGCTGAATTATTTATTTGAACAAATATTTCAACATGATGCAGGGGAACATGATGCTTTACTCCATTTTGTTTTGTGTTTACATGCATTATTTCAGGAAAGATAGAAGTTCTGAAAAGCAATAATGAATGCATGCAGTGATAAAATGTATCCCATGAGTACTGTGCTTGTTATGGTGGGGCTTGCACCAATATTTTGAATGATTGACTAACCAGTTGCATGATTTGTTCAACTTCATTGACATCACTGCATTATTGCACTTGGAGAACTGTCACTGTCATACAACATTCTTTACATCATTCCAGTTCAGCCACCTGTAATTAGGTTTATCATTCATTTGCAAATTCCTGTCTATATTAGTCATGTGCTTGTATGATTTGGGTATGTCCTTATCTCTGTTGCTGAATGTAACTACTCTTGTCAGTTGAGGCATGGATGTTGTTTGTTACTTCCTGCCGGAGTGTATTGCACCAGCCTACCATAATTACTTTTTCAAATCTGAATCAGTTCAATCCATTCGCAGTAAAATATTGTGTGCTTTACAGATTTCTTTGTTACTTCCATATATTTAGTTATACAGGAAGATACTACGTTACCCATAGTTGTCCCTATGCACAACATAAAGTTGTATGGAGAGGTGGAAGAATAACTCCACTCATTCTTAATCTCGGCACTAGATGGAGGTAAATGGTTGGCTTAACGCTGCTGCCGTTTTACCCCCCACCCAGGGAAATATCCCTGACCACCCATTGAAGAGGAGGCTGGGTGGAACACGAAGCCAGTCTGGATGTTTCAGAGAAGTGACAAGTCTCTTGCTTCTGTCAGACATACAAGGGTGTATCCAAAAGTTCCAGGACAGTACTTGTAAAAAGAAGTTTGCTTACCTTGGATGTTAAATTCCTCCATCACCTTCAAAATACTCCCCTTTTGCACGAATACAGCGGTCCCAG
>Ga0131853_10018179_pt1 | contig 12793 bp, 5 predicted proteins | sample TergutLab28metaG_FD_92764 | JGI IMG/M metagenome (GOLD analysis project Ga0131853, IMG submission 92764) | Labiotermes labralis P1 segment gut microbial communities from Petit-Saut dam, French Guiana - Lab288 P1 (version 2) (version 2) | ecosystem: Host-associated > Arthropoda: Insects >...
AAGAGACCACTGGGGAGACCTAGGCATAGATGGGTGGATAATATTAGGATGGATCTCCAGGAGGTGGGATGTGGGTATGTGGACTGGATTGGGCTGGCCCAGGATAGGGACAGGTGGCGGACGATTGTGAGTGTGGTAATGAACCTTCGGGTTCCATAAAATGCGGGGAATTTCTTGACTAGCTGCAAACCAGTTAGCTTCTCAAGAAGGACTCTGCACCATGGAGTAAGTAAGTAAGTAAGGTAAGTCTAAAACTTTATACTTTTCTGAACATTTTAAGATGCAAACGTGTAAATCCATCTAGTACTTTTTAAGTTATAGCAGTTTCAAATCCCGTCCATCTTTTTCAATGACCCTGTATTAAACAGATACGTAACCGTAATAGATAATATGGCTATTGGATATGAAGCCCTCAGTTTGACTTAGGGTTTTCACGCTAAATGCATTTACTTTTCAAGCATTTAATACTAGCACTTAGGTGGAACATATTCCATGAAAAACTTTACAACTTAACACAATAACATTTTATATTCCATACTGGATTGAAATTTCCCAACTTCAAAACAAAGGGCCAGTATTAGATACTGCCTTCATCACACACCAAATGACATGTAAAGTACTCTGGCCTTCAGTTCCTAATGTTAAGCAGATTACTTTGCCAGTAAGGCTTCCGAGTGACCTTCCCTCTTGCTTGTGACAACAAATCAGAACTAAACTACACATTTAAATTCACCCAAGGACATACTAGAGAACAATCAGTGTTCCTCCCTCACCTGATTTTCATTTCTGCAAGGAACCATATTTCTAGACTTGACTGGGTTTGCAAAATATACAGTTTTGTAGAGTGAAGTCTGTAAAACAAATGTTCTCCATTTGATCTGGAGCAGAGTGGAGAAACTCCTGTCTTTCTGCACATATCTGTGTCTGTTATCCAAGACAGAAGAGAACAACAATCACAGGGTATCACATTGAGCATATTTCACAAACATCCTTTTAAGTAATGAGTCTTTGTATACATAATAGGCAGAAATTCACGTTAATTTAAGACACATAATTTTAACAGTCACACTTTCATGTAGAGGAATTGTGTGTAAAAGAGATTATTAACCTTATCATTGGTCATTAGTGCAGATTTTCACAATGTCAAGAGGTGCTCAGATTTGTGTCATAAATTTTCACAGACAGAATTTTCTTTAAAAACCACATTTTCTTTCTCACAACTTAAATTTTATTGGGATGATCTTTTTTGACAACAAACACATTATTTGAGAATTACTCTCCTTAAGTAATACATAAGGAATAAATCATATTTGTGATAATCAATCACAAAATTGTATACGTATATGGAGTTTTCTTCTAGGTATTCTAAGAAATTGAAACCTGCATTAGGAACCCATAAACTGATTTAAAGAAAATAACCAGATTTTCAGTTTAGAACTAGTATATTACATGGTACAGTTAATAAAAATATAGTAGTATTAGTAGTAGTAGTAGAAAAAGAGCGAGTGGTTCCATTATGGTCTCTAATGACACATAGATCTTTCTAGTTCCAGTGTACCTTCTCGTTATTTTAAATGGGGTTAAGGTATCATGCCAAGCCTGGTACTAGCTACCAGGCTTAGTAAGCCATTCATCCTCATGTTTTCTAGAGTCTTGGGCTTGAAGAACATATGACCCACTGTTCTGCATCTTTTGCATTCCAGTACTGGATAATGACATATACTACATACAATACCTTATGTTTCTTGCACCATGCATTGTAATATAATCATATAACATAAACCAACAAATGCACCTTTGTTAAACTAATATTTTAATTTTTATGATTTCTACTGCATGTTTCAAAACCGAGGGTTTATCTTCAGGAAGATGACTGTACATACAGTATGGTATAATTTGTACTCTTTTTTTTATGTTCCATGGGATGGATGGAGGAGAAATGTACTGTCATAACTGCACAGGTGGGTTTCTGTAAACGTCAATATCAAGTACAGTGTGATCTGCAGAAAGAACACCACCACCTTACTTGGGTGGTGTTACAACACATACAGCATGTGAACACTTCTTACTCATGTAAATTTAGCACACATAATTTTATCTGTACTTAATATTTTAATTTATATTATGAATTACATATTTAAAACTTAATATCTTTTAATTGTGCATTTGCTTGGTTGTCTTTGTAACATAGCCTTCTAAAAAAAATACCTGTCTGAAGATGGCTACAAAAGGGGACCAAAACATGTAGGAGGTTTATGATTATAATGTAACAAATTCTTATATTTTCATATGCACTTGTTGGTTGTATTCTCATCATTACAGTTCGACCTTTGGTCTCACACATCTCTGTACTACCTTCAGGGCACCAGTTATAAGATCCCTGTGAGTATTAAGGAAATTCCCACTGACTAATATCGCTATGTTATCTGAATAGCCATAAACTAGAGAACCTTCTTTTTGTGACAACCTTTATATCAGGTTTGCCTTGTATGGTTGTATCCCCCTGACAGTCAAGTACCTGTCTGCTAACATGTTCTCTGCTGAGCCCATGAGCATTTCAAGAATTTCCTGTCTGATCATGGTTTACTGTTTTGCTTCTGTTGAGGTGCTATCAAGAGACCCCTCAATATCTAAAAAGCTGCCAATGGCGTATCCTTTATGGCTGTACTTCCACCTTGCTCACAAGGTGATGTAAAGCAGTCTTAGTAGATCTGCCTTCCCTGTAGGCATACTGGGAGGCATCCAGTATGTGTTTAATTAGTGGTTCATTTTGAAGAAATGTATCAACCAATAAAGTTTTTAGCAGAAAAGATGTACAACTGATAGACCTAAAGTCCCTGGCTTTAATATGGCCATTTTCATCAGGTTTGGGTATAAAGACTACCTTAGGAGCCCTGCAAGCCTGTGGAACATACCTTAGGGCAATACCTGCCCTGAAAACTCTAGTCAAGGGGCCTGTCAATATAACAAGCCCCTTCTATAGTACAATGGGAAATACCCCATCTGTATCAGGAGGTTTGTAGGATTGAAATGATTAATTGCCCATTCCACTCCATGCAGATAAACTACTTTTTCTGCTAGTTCCCAGGCCCTGGGCTTATATTTTTTCCTAGTCCTTTGTCATTCCCCCAAGTCCTAGAGAGGCCTCCGAAAACCAGGCAGGTGAAGTTCCATAAGATCTTTCAGAGTCCCCTCCATTGGCTTGGTATAGCTTCCATTAGGAAGCTTAAGTCATTAGTTTCTTTGCTCAGAATTCTGTGAGATCTGGATGCCTCTGGAGCAATCTCAGTGCTTTCACAGAATGTTTTCCAACTGTTGCTTTTTGTGCCATTTGCCTTTTTGTAGATGTGCTGGGCCTCTTGAAACCTCTCACAGTCACAAAACATATTTGTTCTCCTAGCCCTCTTACACTGTTTTCTCACCCCAATCCTGAGTTTAGATAGCTCTCTATTCCACCATGGGACACAGGTGGGGGTGTTTTTCAGTCTAACAGGGCAGTTCATCTCATAGAAATTTCTGATGGCATTGCTTATATATTGTGATGCCACTTCTAGGTCTTCCTTAGTTTGAAATGTGGATAGGGTCTTACTTAGTTGGCATAATAAAAACATCAAGTAGCAAACAATTAGTAAATAAAACACATTGTGATATATAAAGTACATTTATTTATACTTCCCCTGTATTTATATGTGCATCTAGATCACATTGATATCTTAATGGTCAAGTAAAGAACCTACATCATTTAGCCTTCATTCAGTCATCTTTAAGATGAATGTTTTTAATTGCTGTGGCTGCAAAACTGGATAGGTTATCACTTCTTACTATTTTGGAATCATCTACCTCATGGATGTCATCCAGCGTCTCATGTTAAAAAATAACTGTTTTTAATATGAGACAATGTCCATTAAACATTAAAAGACTACTGTGTTTTTTTAAACTGTAGTAGTGGTACGCCTAGTCGGCCCACTGTGGACTAAAATGCATGGCCAAACACAGAATTAGCATTTAAATCGGGCCGTCAGGGAATACAGATCTTTATATGCCTGGCATTTTAAAGGTTAAGTAAATTATTCCAAACATGATATGTCATTATCAAAAACCTTAGAGAATAGTATTACCTTGCTACTTAGGTTTCACAAATTCCAGTTTAAGTTCCAGAATACATTTATTATCTATATCAGTCAATAGGCCAATATCACTTGTATTTGTTAATTTTAATTTTCTACATTTACACACTTTTATAAATATTTTCTTGTATAAAGTAAGTTTCCCTTGATCACAGTAGGAACCATAACGTTTTATTCCCTTCCAGACTAATGTCTGTTGTTTATAAATTTGATCATTGCCTCCTCTTCAAACCTTGTTTTCAAGGAGTTTTGTGTAAGGCAACTTACCTCAAAAGAGAAGCTCTTATAAATTTTTCATGGAGACTGAAAAATGGGAGTAGTAATTCTATCATCCAACACCATGGTACTTTTCTTTGCTGTCATAACACTAGCTCCTCATCCCTTTTGTATCCTTCTGCAGGTTATTAAAATGGTAGTATCTTTCTTGTCTTAGCAGTGGAAGGAGTATGTGTCTGTAAATGCTTACAGGAAAAGTGGTACAACTAAGCACAGTAATTCTAAACACATATCTCTCTTATCATATACACACAAAATTTATTCCACATTCTTCCCTCAAAATTAACTCCATTTACTGGAGTTCATCAGTGTGGATTTTGACATATTAAATCAAGTACTGATCAGATATTCAACATTCATCAAATACTAGGGAAAAACTAGGTATACAAAGTGGCATCACATCAAGTATTTGGGTAGATGACAAAACTTACAGCTTGGTTAAAAGGGAGGTTTTGAATATATTTTGCCTTGAGTTTGGTACAGCCATTAAACTAGCTAGGTTAATTAAAATGTTTAAGTGAAACCTAGAGTAAAGTCTGGGTAAGTGAACATTTTTTTGGTACGTTTCCTACTCATAATGGTTTTAAACAATGTGATTCTTTATTGCCATTGCTCTCAAACTTTGCTTTAGATCCTGCCATTGGGAAGGCCCAAGAAAAGGAGAGATTCAACTCTTTACTCTCACAGAATTGTGTTCAGCTACCACAATTAGAAAAATAATATGGCTAATGAATTGAGGTTAGTTCTCAACATACATTGTGTGTGTTAGACTGAAATGATCATGTTCTCACATTTTTCTCCTATTTATGAAGTGTCTTCTTCAGTAAAGACTTACATGACACTGGTATATTTGTGCAGATATTCAGAGAGCTCCCTATCCCAGTTCCTAAGAGTTGCCTTTCAGTGTACCACATTAAAAGAAAAGAAGTTAAACACTTGTACCATGTCTACAAAAATGAGAGACAAACTACATAAGAGAATGCAATATCAGCAAACTGAATTGCTGAAATGTATTTCTGATATCCCCAATTTGAGATCACAACCAAAGAACTGTATTCTTCATTATGAATTTGTTGAATGAAAACCACATTTATATAAGGGTATCCATGTTTATGTGTAAATAAGTACCATCTGTTTATGATAAAGCTGCATGTACAATTAAATCTCAGGAATAGTCTTTTAGTGCAAAGAAAAAACATAATTTCTTCACAGACCTCTGGACATTTGAAGTTAAACACATAATGCCCTTTAAAAACATCAGCAACCGAGTACCGAGTATGTGGCATCATTTCCCAGAAAAACAGAGTTCTCAGTCACACCGCCATCAAAATCTCAAGACTTGCATACAGTTTTCCATATATGAATAGTTAATTTCAGGGAACTGATTAATACTGAACTTGAAAAAACATGTCTTCTCATTATGGAAATACATCTCATGGTGCATTTAAAAGAAAGAAATTCTGAATGGCATTCCAAGTAACCTCAATCATTTTTCACACTTTTCTGCAACTGTGGGCAATTGGAGAGTGCCTCTCATTTTTATTTTAGACCCTTCAATTACAATTACTGATGTTACCAGAGATCTAATGTGCATGGTCCAGGTAGCAGAAACTCCAACTCTGAAGAGGAACTGCAGCCATGATCTTATTCGTGCCGGCACTATGCTTGCACCATCAAAGCACGAGATGTCCAACAGTACGGCCCTCCTGCAAGGACATTCTAAGTCCATAAGTTCTGGCTCGCTCAGTGGAGCTATCCTCTGTGACACACATTCAACAAATAGAAAAAGACCATACAATGAAGGGACAGCTTCAGTCAGCACAACCAAGTATGCTACTGGCTCTGTGCTATCCAAATGCATATGTGCTTGTTAATATATCAGGTAGAGCACATATGGCCAAATTCGTACTGGTTCTGTGCAGTCTCAAGGACAATGTTACTGGAGGATTAGATAAATACTGGCTCCATGCCATCTTAAACCATTTCAGCTAGCTAATATATGTACTACTGCCTTTAAAAGATCCATTTCCTTGTAGAAATTCTGTATAAAATTCAGGCCATTCTTTCAGCTTTTATACCAAAAGCAGTAAAATCGAACTTTGTTCACTTCTTTCGTTATGTAATTTCGCTCATGCAGTTCCTCTGTTCACACTGTACTAGCCTCAACATAAGCCACAGCACCACAACTGTAAGTGTGACTGAAGTTGCTTACAATTATTATGTTTCTTAAAGCCACAAATGAATTTTCAGTGTTTATGATGTGTTTTAAAGCCACTGTTCATTTTTTTCCTTCATTTGCAGTAATTCTGTACCCCAAACAAGTGGTTAATGGGAAGTCACCTTCATTTTTGTGCATTTGTCTGGCCACAGACAACAAAGCAAACACTTTGCTTTCAATTTTGTCTCAGAAAAATGTCCATGCCTATGAGCCTATGAAGTCGAAATTTAAGATTATTTTAAATGAATGTTGAAACAGAGCAATCAAGGTTTCCTTACCTAATGTTAATTAATACTTTCCCTTACAGAGAATGGTTATAGACCGAACAACTCAAAGAAAATAGAATATTCACAACATAGAAAAGCTTTCTGTTGTGATATGACTACACAAAAAGACACAGAATAATAAAAGTTTTGTATGTTTATAAAATAATCCATGGGTTGGCATTTTGGGGGGGTGGGGGGTAAGAGTGGGCCAAAATAGGAAGTGGGCCATACATACTTGGGCTGCTTACAGGTTGCACAAGTCATGTGCTGGGATTCGTGGTTATGGTCCAGAAAGGCATGGTGTGTTGGATCAGGCAAGTCCATCATTATGGCTGAAGGGAAGCTGTGCGTCATGACATGAAGTATAGCAGACAGCTGTGAAGTCCTGTTTGGTGTGATGTCAGTGAATAAGCTGTCACAGCCAACTGAATTTAAATACAAATACTCGTATGACAGATGCTGTATCATTCTGAGGTTGTAAGAAGAACACACTGGAACATAATTTTGCCAACCCCAGATATAATACACATTTCTGTCCCTTCTGAGCATCTCATGACTACAGGTCCGAACTACATACAGTTCTCATCTCAGTGTGATTCTGTAATGAAAGACATTGTATATCCCCTGCATTTACAGAAAGTAGTCAGTGATATGCCCAAAACTGTGATCCAAATATCTTTCCACTAAAATAAATTCAGACCACAGCTCAGTAACACATTAACTATAAGAGCATGAGCAGTGAATGTGCATAGCCAGAAAGGTTACCTTGTTAGCGTTTATTTTTATAAAATGTATACACTACACATGTTACTAGTCAGTCCAACAGGCAACGTTCATTCCTCTCCCATTTCTTACAATAATACTGATACATAAACACCAATTGTGAACATCACAACACATGGCAGTATCAACACACTTTCTCAGTGATGCTTAATTAGCTCCAAATACATACCACCTAGTTCAGTTAAACACTCTTTTCTCTCATTCCAATTTTGTTAAATACTATCTTATAATTATGACATAAAATTATTGGAAACACAACCATCTATGCTAGCCACATTCTCATTCCGAAACTCAGCAGTCAAGAACAAAAGCAATATGCTTTAAACAATGAAACTGTTGTATAAGGTACTCCTGTTTTATGCAAACAAGAATATACATTAATTTTAGAAGGTACACAGATATATGATACAAAACAGTATTAAAACTTAACACATATTTGTATATTACGTATATAAACTTGCAATATGAAAATATAAGTGTACAAAAAACTGCAGATACAGATATTAAATGAACATACCATAACAACAGGAAATCAAGGACAAAAACAAAATGTTTTATTTTATAGAGAAGACTCCACCTGCAAAGGTTCTTACAGGAAATTGCTCTAATACTGAGAAAAGTCTGCACTTTGGTGAAGTGTTTTCTCACTTTGCACTTAAAGGTTTCAGCATTATGGAACATTCTTCTGGTACATAATTCTTTAACCAAATGCTACAATATTTACATCATTTAAACAGGTCTTATAACTTCACATACTGTCTTTAGTTGCAAAATGTTTGCGAGGTTATTGCAACTTTCAGTCACATTAGGAACAGGAGTCTTTTCATGGTAGTTGATAATAAACCTATCTTCTATAAAATAGAAAAACCTATAATTAATCCACTGTGCCCTTCATTAACCCTTTGTTGTACCTTTCACAGCAAAATTAAATGTATCCCACCACACTTGACACAATAGACTAGTACATGGAAGTTATTTAAATTAACAGAACTGATAGTGTCAGGATACTGTCCACTAAAATGGCACAGCAAAAGGTTACATAACACAAACATATGTGATTACATAGCTAAGACTATGTACAAAATGACAGCCATTAAAGGCATTGCCATTTCCTGTGACAATCAGTCGGTCTTGATCTCAAGACACAAGGAAGTCATGCAGTGCAACTTGTCACGATGCTCCATTCTTTTAGAGGATTTAAACACTTAGTAATTGATCTAAACGTTGCTTGGATTTAGCAACAAAACAGACTTGTGAATGCACAACACAGTGGTAATATTTCAACTGTCAGGTCCAATTCAAGTCATTGTGATGCCACGTGTTTGCAACCCCTTTTAAACAAAACATTATTGAATTCATCAGAGTACAAGTGATATTTCAGTCACTTATAGAGTATTTGCGTTTCAAAATAGTTAGCAAAAGACTTTGCAAGTCATACATTGTATTTCATTATGTCATACATTATTCAATGGAAGCATATCAGCTATGTAAAGTAAAAGAAGACATGGATGATCATGTATAGTAACTTTCACAGAATGGGTGATAGGTACTGCTGTATTGTGGTATTTGCGTGAACAAACCAAGTACAGCCATGAAGGATCTATGAGTGTCCTACCATTATTCAAAATATATAGTTCAAAGGTTTTAAGTCTTGTTACTGATGACCTAGCTTGGTCAGTTTGAGCTTCACTGATCTCCACGAAAAGTTTCAAGCTGCTTAACTGAAAAGTGAAGACTAATTACAATGAAGGGGATACTGCAGGGACCTACTGCTGCTGTATACAGAATATGACAAATTAACTCACATGAGCATTTGTTCCAGCTATCATCTTAATTTTTATTGCAACCCCATGAATCATAAACTTATAATATGTTGCTGATAATTTCTAGTTTATTATTATTATTGTGTCAACCAACCTAAAATATGCCAGTCAACTCTGGCAGCCACCAAAATTACCTACATTATCTGGTTGACCTTCTCACCTAATACAGCCGAGTAAATTCACTGGAAACATCCAACACATCTAAGTGCAGACACTTACAAATAATACCTGCATCTGCAGATGGAACAGATTCCTCTACAAATTAACAAGTGAGAAAGCTACAACTACCAACAATCTGCATTAAAATGGAATCCATATGGAAGTAAAGAAAAATGCACATGTAAATAACTTGTTGAAAGGAACAAAACAAGCATCAGTATCAAACATACAGTATTTAAGGTAGAGTATAAAGTAAAAATTACATTGTCTTAAATATGAAGACCAACATGCTAGGTTGAAAATGTAAGAGGCTTTTTCTAAAACATATCTGAGGGTACATCACACTTTAAGCAAGCAACTGCAAGGAAGAAAAGTTTTTTGACATCTTCTGTCTTGGTGATACTGGAAACAACTATTTCTGTGTTTCACAATTAATACAAACCTTCATGAAATTAATAATAAATTTATGCCTGTCAATAATGTTGTCAGACACTGCCTCACAAGGACGAAACAACAAAAAATTATATAAGTAATCTTGGATAAAATAACAAAGTATGTGTAATTTTTGTTAATTTTTTATGATTATACCCTATTCCTGTGATTTTTCTTTCCTCTGTTACTGTGCCAGTAACATCACCAACCCCAGCCAATTCTACTGGTGGCCCATGAAAATTTAGGAAACAGGCCAGTTTTAGGAAACATAGTAGTTCCTACTAAGGTATTAATTCACCGTTTGAAATTCCCACTGACATATGGATACTGGAAGTATGGTCAAAATATAATCTATGACCTTGATAATGGTGACACAATGATCTATGTCACTGTGTAATAATCACATACCATTAAAGAAACTTAAGACAAAGTTTAGCATAAACAGTAGAATCTTCACACAAGACAAAACTGCACACTTCCACATTACAGACTAATAATTTTAGTAACCTTCTTTATTTATACCCCTGGACATAAATACTTAAACGTCACAAATATTTAATTGTGACAATACACTGGGATCCCCCTGCTCTCTACGTCCTTCACTTCACAACTATATCTCACTACCATATTTCACAACTTGTTTAAAAACAGCTTACACTGTTTTTTTTTAAGGGGGCCATCCCGTTGTGTATCGTCAACTATTTATTGTATTAGTACCGTCAATACACAACATATGCAAAGACCAGATATATCAGTACAACTGGGTTATATCTGGCGACATGTTTCGGCCGTTAAACGGCCATCCGCAGGCCAACAAAAAATAGTAATGTTAAGGTACAGGCAAATTGTTTGTCCAATGGGACCCCATTGTTTACATTAAAACTTGAAACATTATGAAGTACTTAGTTATGATTTTAATCATAACTAAGAACTTCACAATAATCAGTTAAATATTAAATATATTAGTTATGATTTTAATCATAACTAAGAACTTCATAATAATCAGTTAAATATTAAATATATTAGTTATGATTTTAATCATAACTAAGGACTTCACGATAATCAGTTAAATATTAAATATATTAGTTATGATTTTAATCATAACTAAGTTCTTCATAATGTTTCAAGTTTTAATGTAAACAATGGGATCCCACTGGACAAACAATTTGACTGTACCTTAACATTACTATGTTTTGTTGGCCTGAAGATGGCCGTTTAACGGCAGAAACATGTCGCCAGATATAACCCAGTTGTACTAATACATCTGGTCTTTGCATATGTTGTGTATTGATGGTACTAATGCAATAAATAGCTTATACTGTGTTTGTGTCAATGACAAATTAGATAATGACAATTAGCATTATATGTTTGTAAGTTTACAAAATGCATATTCTGAAATGTTCTAATACTAACTTCCTACACACCTTACAAAAAGTTCACATATCAAATATATGTCATTAATTATCATCAACTGCACTAACATACTAATATGTTAGGACTTTTTTAGAAAGAGCTCTAAAACTGCACACTAATTGTATTGCTTACCTCTTTAAAGGGTATCAACCACTAATTTAGCTCTTAATACTGTATCACAGCAGTTTTATTCCTGAATTTCATTTGGTTCTCAGAATAAACAGTTTATTTGACATAAATGATCTACTTTTTGGAACACAGGTATATTCCATTTTCTTGGAAGAAGAAACAGAATCCAAAGAGGGTTATTTACACAATAATAAACACATTTTATCACCTTAGTAACTGCAAAATTAATATCAATTATATAAAAGAGGAGTTTTATTTGTGACAAAATGTATACAACCCTGCAAGTCAGTATTAAAATAGTGTTCAATCATTAACCCCAGTGGCACGTAAATTGACTTCCTGGCTTAGGGAACGTAACACAGACACCACACCTCCAGTGGGCGTAAGCTGTTCAAGAATGTACCTATGTACACTGAACCAGCTTGAAGGGTTCATTATGTCATGTGAAAGAGATCCCATGAACTACAATACTGAACAGACTCTAATATAATATTTCTAGTGGTGATTACTGCTAAAAACCATGTTTACTTATAGAATGTATTATTTGCATATGAATCAAAGTCTCATGGTAATCACCTTATTGATACTGACTAAGGCTCTCCACTGCTGTCCTTCCTTCTTATCCGTAGACATTAAATCTCTGACTTGCATTGTGATGGTAGTTCTCTTTTCCTCCCCCCCTCATACCACATCACCCCTTTCCAACAGCACATAATTCGACTGTGTCTGGACTGTATTATGTTTATGCTGAGCCTACTGGGCTCACATGGGAGTCAAATGAATTGTTGAAAATTATGTTTGGCTGTTGGTCTTTAAACTTGGTTATGACATAAATTATGAGACCACTCTCAGGTTCCAGAGTTGGGTTAATATGGCAAGTGGTGACTGTCTGCTATGTTTTTGTTTACTGTGTATGTTCTTTCAACCCACACGGTTTGATCTGCTAGCATGTTACTGGTGCAAAAAGAAGGCCAAGTGTCTACATTCTTAATTAAGGTGTTTGTGGTTTGTATCACATTACCAATTTTAATTATACAGGCCTAATTATATACAGGGTGTTTCACGACTTTAGGGCATAACTACAGGAGGTGATTTCCTAGGTCTTTGTGATCAAAAAAGTTCATATAAACATGTGTCCGATTTTGGACGGTTACGGAGTTATGACCG
>Ga0131853_10018181_pt1 | contig 12792 bp, 9 predicted proteins | sample TergutLab28metaG_FD_92764 | JGI IMG/M metagenome (GOLD analysis project Ga0131853, IMG submission 92764) | Labiotermes labralis P1 segment gut microbial communities from Petit-Saut dam, French Guiana - Lab288 P1 (version 2) (version 2) | ecosystem: Host-associated > Arthropoda: Insects >...
ATTTGCTGTTGCAGGCGGTTTTGGCTTTGGTGTTTGCTTAACATCTGACTCACTCCCTGTTGGGTCATTATAACAAAAAACCCACGATATGACTATACCGTGGGGTTTGTCTTCACTCTGAAAGGAGCTGACGTGACAGCTCCTTTTTTGCTCTATTCTATACAGTAATTTTAATTATTCGCCCGTACCGTAATAATATTCCTCTTGTTCCGGGGTCAGTGCGTCTAGTCCAAGCCCCATTGCCGCGCATTTCATAAGGGAAATTTGACGGTCTACGTCTTCGGGAATAAAGTATAACTTCGGCTCAAGGTTTTTACCATTTTCGGCAATATACTTACAGCCCATGGCCTGTAGTGCAAAACTCATGTCCATAATATCTGCGGGATGACCGTTACCTGCAACAATGTTTACCAGCTTACCTTCTGCCAGCAGGTTCAAAATCCGCCCGTCTTTCATATGGTACCCGTCTATAAAGTTGCGGCGGTTTTCCACTTTAGTTGCCATTTTGCGCAATGCTTTCTCGCTAACTTCTACGTCAAAATGCCCGGCGTTCGCCAAGAATGCGTTGTGGCGCATGACTTCAAAGTGACGGTCGGTAATAACATCGCTGCAGCCCGTTACAGTTACGAAAAATTCTCCGTATTTAGCGGCTTCGTCCATTGTTTTTACTTGGAAGCCGTCCATTACAGCCTCCATGGCGCGCCATGGGTTAATTTCTGTTACCGTTACCCTCGCACCAAGACCTTTGGCGCGCATGGCAACGCCCTTGCCGCAGAAGCCATAACCCGCAACAACAACGTCGCGGCCTGTAAGCATCACATTTGTCGTGTACATAATGCTATCCCATACAGACTGCCCCGTGCCGTGTACATTATCGAATAAATGCTTGCTGTCCGCATCGTTTACACGCATCATCGGGAATTTTAGCGAACCTTCTTTTTCGCGGGCCTTTAGGCGGGTGATGCCTGTGGTCGTTTCTTCACAACCGCCCAGCAAGTTTTCTGCGTATGCGGAACATTCGCCATGTAAAAGCCCTACAAAGTCGCCGCCGTCGTCTATGATGATATGCGGTTTAAACTCGAGTGTTTTCTTCAAGTGGTCCCAGTATTCTTCTTCTGTTGCGCCATGCCATGCATACACTTTGTAGCCTTGCGATGCCAAGCCTGCGCAAATTTCGTCCTTCGTGCTTAGCGTGTTGGAACCCGTTATTGCAACATCTGCGCCACCCGCGGCAAGCACTTGCCCTAGATACGCCGTTTTCGCTTCCAAATGAACGCTGATGGCTATGCGCATGCCTTTAAACGGCTGCTCGCGTTTGAACTGTTCCTCAATTTGGCGCAGAACAGGCATATATTCCTTCACCCATTCAATCTTTTTGATACCTTCCGGTGCCAGTGATAAGTCACGTACGATACTCATGAGTGTACCCCCTTTAATATATCTGCCATGTCTGTTCTTTCCCATGGAAGATCCAAGTCCGGGCGGCCAAAGTGGCCGTATGCTGCTGTTTGCTTGTAAATTGGGCGGCGCAGGTTAAAATGTTTGATAATAGCGGCCGGGCGCAAGTCGAAATGTTTATTTACCAGTTCGACTATCTTTTCATCGGGGATTGCACTGGTATTTTTTGTGTTGATGTGCACAGATACCGGATGTGCCACGCCAATGGCGTATGCAATCTCGATTTCGCAGTGGCGCGCAAGCCCTGCCGCTACAATATTTTTGGCGATATAGCGCGCCATGTACGCAGCGGAACGGTCTACCTTTGTGGGATCCTTACCGGAAAACGCGCCCCCGCCATGCGAGGCGTACCCGCCATACGTGTCCACGATAATTTTGCGCCCCGTAAGCCCTGCATCACCAACCGGCCCGCCAATTACAAAACGTCCTGTTGGGTTGATATAGTATTTTGTATCGCCGTTTAAAAGCTGTGCCGGGATAACAGGCTTGATTACCTTTTCCATCATATCCGCATGAATTTGTTCGTTAGTAGCTTCTTCTTTGTGCTGGGTAGAAACCACAACGGCGGTAACAGCTACCGGTTTGCCGGTATCGTCATATTTAACGGTAACTTGCGCCTTGCCATCCGGGCGAAGGTAGGGAATTTCTCCGCTTTTGCGGGCTTCCGCAAGTTTTTTAGCAAGCCTGTGCGACAGGGATATGGGAAGGGGCATAAGCTCTTCCGTTTCGTCGCAAGCATAGCCAAACATCATGCCTTGGTCACCGGCACCTGTGTCTGCCTCGGCACCGCTATTGCGGCTTTCCAGGGACTTGTCCACGCCCATGGCAATGTCGGGTGACTGGTCGGACAGTGTGACAAGTACGGCGCAGGCGTCTGCGTCAAAGCCCATGTCACCTTGGGTATAGCCAATTTCGCGGATGGTGTCGCGGGCTATTTTTTTAATATCTACATAGCAATTGGTGGTAATTTCACCCGCAACCAACACCATTCCTGTGGTGGTTAAAACTTCGCATGCAACACGCGCAGCAGGGTCCTTTGCCAAAATAGCATCGAGCACCGCATCCGAAATTTGGTCGCACATTTTATCCGGATGCCCTTCTGTTACTGATTCTGATGTGAATAAATGCATAATTGCCTCCTTCGTCCTGTAAAAGCGGCTCCGGCGCTTCCCGAAGGAAGCGTAGCAGGAATTCATTTCCTGCGGAGCGGCGGGGCTTCGTGCGAACACGCAGCGAAGCAGAGTGAGAGAGGGGCAGAGCCCCATTGAGCGACGGAAATTGCGAATGCAATTTCCTAGCAAATAAAATAAGCCCTAACAGGGCTTTTGCAAATGTGACATCTTCCGGTACTGCAAGCGCAATACCGGGGGAGTTAGCACCGTGCTTTGCCGGTTGCTGGGTTTCGCAGGGCCCTGTTCCCTCCACCTCTCTTGATGTTGTATGAAATTGTTGTTGATGCGATGGAACCACCCCGCCCGCCGCGTAATCCGCAGCGGCGGGGCAATTCCTATAGCCTTAATCTTGTGTATAAGGCATAAGTGCCATATGTCTGGCACGTTTTACGTTTTGGGTCATTGTGCGCTGATGCTTTGCACAGTTACCGCTTACACGGCGGGGAAGAATCTTACCCCGTTCGGATACAGATTTACGCAATTTTGCGACATCTTTATAGTCAATATGGGTGGCCTTGTCTGCGCAAAACAGACAAACGCGCTTTTTACGGCGGCCACGTCTTTTTTGAATCATCTATTATACCTCCATCTTAATGGGGACGCTGTCCCCAAACCCCGGCGACGCTTTAAAACGGCAAATCGTCGTCTTCGTCTATACTTTGGGTTATGGCAGAAAAACCTTCCGGCGCAGCGGGTGCACCGCCAATTTCCGGCGGCATGGCAGAAGTATCGTATCCGCCGCCGCCTTTTGCCATGCGCGCTTCATAAGCAGCACGGCTTTCGGCAAAGTTTACTTCTTCTGCGCTCACTTCGGTTATCCAGCGGCGTTGGCCTGTGTTATCGTCGTAAGAACGCACAGTCAAACTGCCACATACAGAAACCATCATGCCTTTTTTGATATACCGCTCTATAAATTCTGCAGTGCGACGGAACGCAACGCAGTTTATAAAATCGGCATCCGGCTCGCCCTCTTTTTTGAATCGCCGGTCTACCGCAACGGTAAAACGCGATACACAAACGGGCTCTGCACTTTGGGAGTAGCGTATTTCCGGGTCTTTGGTTAAGCGACCTAACAATATGACCTTATTCATGCATACTCCTCCTTAATTATTCGACAACAGGTTCTTCTGCTGCAGGGGGTTCTTCCACCGCAACAGGTTTTGCTGCAACCGGCTCTTCTGCCGCAACGGGCTGTTTCTCTTCCGGCTTGCCGCTCTTGGCTTTTGCAGCTTCTACCTCGTTTAAATTGATTGTCAAAAACCTAAGCACGTTTTCCATCAGTCTAAGGCGGCTTTCCACCTCACGTGGCGTGCTGCTTGGGGCAGTGTAAGTGATAAATGTGTAAACACCCTCTGTTTGCTTAGCGATTGGATACGCAAGCTTACGGCGGCCCCATTTGTCCTCTTTTTCGACAACCGCACCAAAACGGTCTAGCAGGCCTTTCACACGATCCCACTCGGCTTGCAGGCTTTCCTCGTCTAGGTCAGCTCTTACAATTACGCCCATTTCATACTTGTTTGGTTCCATTACTTTTGCACCTCCTGGTCTATGGCGCACTGTCCATGCAATGCGCAAGGTTTGTTTTTACGGGGCCATCACCCCAAGTGCGAACATATTCGCACAGCCAAGCAATTCTACCAGACAAATTCCATAAAGTAAAGAATTTTTCTTGTAAAAATGTCAATAATCATTTATAGTGATACTATATGAATGGTAGAAAATAAATACATTGACAGAGGGAAGCCGAATGCCAAAGGGCATGAGGCGTTTTGACCGATAGGCGATGCATATTATTTTCACCATTTATATATATTCTCGGGGATGTAATGGTCTCGACGGGGATTTTGAAAATTTGGATAGCCATCCGTAGACGGTGCCTACGTTATAAAAACCGAACCTTAAAAAAGAAACGACAATAATAATTTAGCATTTGCGGCTTAATTAAAGCCGCCATCGGGCCTGATTTTCCTGTAGGTTAGGGAACCCGGTGTCGATTATACAGGGAACTTTTTCACTTAAGCTTTGCGGTGGAAAAAGATTCTATGAAGCTACCGGAGCCATGCGCGTGTTGGTTTGCGCAGGCCGAGGGAACCGCCCTAGGGCAAGATAATCAACTATGATGGTAGAAGTTCTTATCTAGAGGTCTTCGGACAGGGGTTCGACTCCCCTCATCTCCATAAAATGGAAGCCTCGATTTAAATGTTGAGGGTGTATGTTTATTGGGATTTCAGCACTTCAAAAATAGCCCTGTAATTTTGCAGGGCTATTTTGCAACAAGGTATGCTAGAATCGTCGGTAAAAAAATATTGTGAGGTTGACATGAAAAATAAAATAATTGAAGAATATTTTGAAGAAGTACTAACACCAAAATTAAAGTCTTTTAGAATTTCCGATGAAGATATCTATTCTGCGATTTCATCGGTTCGTGAGCAAATGTTATCTTGTATCTATCGTTGGAATGATTTAGCATTTAGAAATACAATCCTTTTTATAGGTGAAGAAGAGGGGGCTTATTATTTACCAAAGGTAAGTAGTGTTGTTCGAAATTTCATTGTTGTAACTCTAAGAAATTCTGCAATTGAAACTATTCACTCCAAATATAATCAAAATGACACTAATATAAGAGAAATAACTGCCGCCGCTTTAAAGTATTTTAGGCATGTGGATTTTGCGAGCATATCTAACAGCATTGTTGAGTTCGAAAATGATAAATATGGGAAGTTGGCAAAAAAATATCCTATTATATGGGCGGCTCTTACCGAGCTTGCCAACTCTGATAACAATACGGTTGCTTATAATCCAGCTTCGCCATCACAGCTTTCAGCTATTGGTGTCGGTTATAAACAGCCAATACTTGCGAAAATGTCGCCCTCCAATATTGGTAAGGATAGCTTATCACGGGTGGTTGTCGAAGACGGTTATTCGGCGGTACTTAATTGTGAATTAACGAACATACTTAAAGGAGCAATAGCCCAAAAGGCTCCGTTGGTAATTGATGGATTTAAAACATTAAGCAGAAATGTTGATGTGTTTCTTTTTGTCGCAGAACACCTTTTGAGTAATGGTCTTATGCTAATCACAACAAATTACCTTATTTCTAATGGATATGTTGAGCGCAGAAAAATTCCCCTAAGACCAGGTAGTACTGTAAAAGAAATGGAATCGAACGCTTTGAACGAAGAAGGAATTTCTGAAGCACATAAGCGTTATCTAACGTCATTTAAAATATAAGATTTAATTATGGCAAAAATGGTAAAAATAAGCATCGTTTCTGAGCCCAAAAAATATTGAGGGTGCATGGATGGTACGCATTGTGCCTTTACAAATAAAGACGGCGAGCTTATAGGCTATATTTTCATTAATGGGTTAATTGTTTTTTTAATTATGGCTTAGCCTACGCACAAAAGATGTTCCATGCAAAAAAATTTCAATAAATTTTGTATTATTTATCAAAGGAGGATTTTTATGGCACTCAACCACAGGCTATGGTACACCCACCCCGCCCCAGACAGCAACGAGGGCTGGATAAACCACTCGATACCAATGGGCAATGGCCACATGGGTATTAATCTATTTGGGGGGATAGAAAAAGAACGCGTGCAAATTACCGAAAACAGCTTGCAAGATTCCAACAACAAAATTGGCGGGCTCAACAATTTTGCGGAGGTGTATATAGACTTCGAGCACTATAATGTATCCAACTATCTTCGCGAACTTTTATTGGATGAAGGAATTGCCCGCGTTTCTTATGAATGCGACGGCGTTAAATACACGCGCGAATATATCGCAAGCTACCCAAACAATGTCCTTGCGGTCAAAATATCCGCTTCCGAGCCGGGCAAGCTGAACTTTATCCTACGCCCTACCATCCCATACTTATGCGAATACAGGAGTGAACCCGGCGATAACCGAGCCAAACGCGGCACGGCTACAGCCGATGAAGATACCGTAACACTGTCCGGCATTATGGAATATTATGGTTTGCAATATGAGGGACAGTTCAAGGTTTTAGCAACCGGCGGGGAATTAACGGCAAAAAACGTGGACAGTGCAAACGCGCGCATTATTGTTTCGAAAGCAGACTCCGCGGTTATCATTATGTCTGTTGGCACCAACTATGTATTTGACCCCAAAGTAATAAATGAAAAGGACAGGCTAGCAAAGCTTGCCGGGACCCCACATCCTCACGAAAAAGTTTCCGCCAATATAGCGGCAGCGGCTTCACTTGGATGGGACGGGCTGCTTGCGGCACATCAAAAGGATTACAAATCGCTTTATGGACGGGTAAGTTTTGACTTGGGAGCCAGTGAGCCTACAATCCCTACAAACGAATTGGTTGACCTGTATCGTGAAGAGAAATGCGAAAAATATTTAGAAGAAATAATTTTCCACTTTGGCCGTTATATGCTGATATGCGCCTCGCGTAAAGGTGCGCTTCCTCCCAACTTACAAGGCGTGTGGAATGTTTATCAAGACCCGCCATGGAGAAGCGGTTATTGGCATAATGTAAACTTACAAATGAACTATTGGCCCGCGTTCCCGGCGAACCTGCCCGAACTTTTCGACTCATATATCGATTATTTCAATATTTACAAACAACAAGCGCAAGAAAACGCAACCACCGCAGTTGAGAGAAATAATCCCGAAATGCTTGATGCAAACGGGGACAATGGCTGGGCCATGGGCAATTCATGCTGGCCTTACAACATAAGCGGTAGCTCCAACCACTCCGGTTATGGTACGGGCGCGTGGACGGCCGAGCTTTTCTGGGATTATTATGATTATGTGAGGGATGAAAAACTGCTTAAAGATACCGTTTACCCGGCAATATACGGCAGTTCTAAATTTCTATCGAAGATGCTGCACGAGTTTGATGGCAAACTGCTTACCTCACCATCCTATTCGCCAGAAAACCAACACGAGGGGACGTCATACAAAAGTGTAGGTACGACCTTTGACCAGCAGCAAATTTACGAAAACCATATAAATACGCTTAAAGCGGCAGAAATTTTGGGAATAAAAGACGACCCTGCGCTTGAAGTATTTAAAGCGCAATTGCCGAAACTGGACCCATTTATTATAGGCGAATCCGGCCAGCTTAAAGAATATAGGGAAGAAAATAAATACGGCGATATAGGCGAATGGAAACACAGGCATATTTCGCACTTGCTTGGCGCCTATCCGGGGCAGACAATTAATACTTCAATGCCCGAGCTTCTTGATGCGGTAAAAGTTTCTCTTACAAACCGTGGTGCGGCTGCTACCGGCTGGGGAGAAGCAGAGCGCGTAGCCACATGGGCCAGGGTGCAGGACGGTGAACAAGCGTATTTTCATTACAATTTCCTTATAAACAAGCATTTTATGTACAACCTTTTCAATAACCACAGGGAGTCGTACACGGTTAAGCTCTTCCAATGCGACGGCAATTATGGCGCAACGGCAGGCGTGTGTGAAATGCTGATGCAAAGCAATGAATACTTTATCTCTCCTATCCCCGCCATTCCGGCTCAGTGGCCGTCGGGTAGTTTCTCTGGCCTACTGGCGCGCGGAAACTTTGAAGTCTCTGCGAAGTGGGCAGATGGTAAGACAACTGAAATGTCGGTGCTTTCGAAAAGCGGCGGGGAGTTGAAAGTGAAGACTGGGAAGTCGGAAGGTATTCAAGTGACTTCTGACGGAAAAGCGATTCCTTTTGAAGCCATCAGCGGCGGTTTAATATGCTTGCCTACAGAAATAGGCAAGACTTATACTATTGCATTTTAAATCACCCATAACATCCCCAACCCCTGCTTAATCGGCATTTAAGCAGGGGTTTAATCTTGTTTCCGCCCTAATTAAAAGAATAAAAAAATTGTAATATTTTGCGCAAACCCCGTGTAATCCAAGTAATTCCGGTGTTGAGGTGCTCAAGCCTGACTATACAGATTTGACAACAAGATATTTATGTGATATAAAATGATAGTATAGATGGGCTTGTACTATGTCTGAACGTCGATAGTGTAAGCGTAGATCATTAAAAATTTAATATTGGGGGGGTAGATGTCATGAAAAGAGGCATCGTACTATTATTGGTGTTGCTGTTGGTAATCCAACCGCTTTCCACACCAATAAATTTTTTTGCACACGGCTACCAATTAGCTGCTGAAGAAAGTACAACAGAAGACAATACAAGTGAAGAAGTTACCGCAGCGGACGAAGATAAACCTGCTGGTGAAGATGGGGTATTCCAAGGAATCGTGCCATTTTCACCGTTTATTGTTACATTTGCACCAAATGCAGTTGATGCTACAATACCGCCGGAACATAGCACACGTATTGTAGATGTGGCTGGTGACACGATTGGCAATGCGAACATGCCGCCACCGGCACTGATACAGCGCCCCGACTTCCGGTTATTTGGGTGGAACGAGCAGGCGGATGGGAATGGCGCTTGGTTTACCGGATACACACCTGTTATCGACCACATGACCGTGCATGCAATATGGGGAATAGAGGTAACTTTTGCCGGTAACGGTATTGACTTGCCCATGGCCAACAACGTGAACGATGTTGCCGACTACTCGCCCCGTATTGTGTTGGCGGGAACCAGTGTAAACGACACAGATGGTATGGTTTGGCCTGATGACCCAAGCAGGCCAGGCTTCACTTTTGTGGGCTGGTATAATACTACAGCGCAGGACGGCGGAACCAGGTTTTACGGTCATAGCCCTATAACCACAGCCACTGCACTTACAGCACGCTGGCTAATGAACCCTATTTATACGCTTACATTTGACCCCGGATCAGGTTCGCTTGTTCCCGGCCAGGTAGCCGTACGGCAAGGGGTTGGCCCCGGAGCGGACGGTAGTCCTGGTGTAAGCATTGCAGGCTCTCACCCTGGTCCATTCTGGTTGAATCGTGACCAGCCGGGTACACCAAACAGCCCTGCGATTCCAAGGCACAATAATGCACCACTGGCAGAACATCCAACCGCGACACTGCATAGCTGGCGATGGGCCCCGCACGGCGGCGGCGGTCTGGTTATTGCAGGTGTAAATGACCTTACTGCCCAGTTAAATTTTGTGCTTCCCTATGATAGAACCGCCCATGCGAACTGGGTATACAGAATAACATTTCAACCAAACTTCCCGGGCGGCGGTACACCTGCCGTGCGCGATATTCCAACTTATGAGATGGTACCATTAGGCCCAGGGGGAGCATTAATACCGGCAACCCCGCCTGCCCCCGTTATAAACGGAACCGTTCTTACCCATGCAACCGGATGGATAGGGCTTCCCGGATACCCAATGCTATGGCCGCAACCGGGGTTGCATACGCAGCCATGGCCAAGCGACCCAGTTAGACAAGGTTATATATTTGGCGGCTGGTGGTATCCTAACCCGCACCCATCCCAGGCCGAGATTAACGCCGGTGCCCCGGAATGGGCCGCCCCACAAGACCCTAATAACCCTCCTTCGCCATTCCAGCAGTTTTTTGGCAATACACTGGTGAACGCTTCACGTTCTGTCTGGGCGCTTTGGATTCCGGAGTCAGGTGTCACAGTAACATTTAACTTAGATGGTGGTGTTTGGATAGGCGCGGCGGCTGATTTACCCGTAGGGATGCTATCAGGCTCAGTTAACCCGCAAACCAGAACAATTCCTTCAGGTTCCAATATTCGCAGTTCACCCTCCCCTCCGGGAACAAGCCCAAGATATAACGTGCCAATCATTCCAACCCGTACAGATTATGTATTTATGGGCTGGTATACGGCACCAAACGGCGACGGCACACAATTCCGCGGCACGGCCCCTATAACGGCCGACACCCATTTGTATGCGCGCTGGCTGCCTGCTGTTATCATTAACCTTGATTTTGGCGGCCTTCCCGGCACTGTAACTACTCCCGCAGGGGCAAACCAACGCCGTGGTGTGCCTGGATACACGTTGCAACAAATTGCCCAAATTTGGCGTGATACTAGGGGCGTTGCGACAGCGGGCTCACCAAATCATCTGCCAACATTCACCCGCCCGGGTTATACAGGGCTAATCGAGCATATGGGGACTTTACCGGTATATGGTTTAAGCGGCTGGAGCAACCAGCAAGCCGGTGTATTTAGCACGGTGGCAAATGGTCAGGGCGTTCGTTTTGGCATGGACACCGTAGTTACGCCGGAAATGCATAACTCAACCGTACACGCCGTATGGACAGGAAGGGTAACTTTCAATAATAACCACCCAACTTATGTTGTGGCAGCAAATATTTATACGGTTAGGCAAACAACATCCGGATATTCCTTTGCGGATAACACCGTTGCGGCGCATCACCAAAGCCCGGCGCCTCTCGGCCCGGATCTTACGCCCAGCCAACAGCCATTGGGAACGGAATGGCCAACGCTTGATAATTGGCAACCGCTCAATTTGGATGGATATATCTTCCGTGGCTGGAACACCTTACCCGATAGGTCAGGCAATTGGTATACCATAAACAGCACAATAACAGGTGACTTAGCACTGTACGCCATATTTTCGCATGGTCTTGTGTTCTCGCCCAATGGCGCACCGGACGACGGTACTGTTATTCTGCCGGAGAATGAATACCGCGAAGTACTGCCGCCTTTGCCACACCCTTCTTTAGGCGCAGGATGGCCTCCAGACCCGGTTTGGACATTACCTGGCGGCGGACAGGTCGGCTTCGTGGGCTGGAACTCGGAACCCACCGGCACAGGTTCTTGGTACACGGCAGCCAGCCAGATTATTCAATCGAGAACGTTATATGCGATATGGGGGATTGCTGTATCTTTTGATTCAAACGGCGGGCAGTTCGCCAACGGTGTAATCCAACACAATGTAAGTATTGTTACGGAAACCCTTGGCGCGGCTGTATTTGCGGGGATACCTACCCCAACGCACCCGGATGGATTAAGATTTAGACACTGGAATACCCAACAGACACTTGCAAATGTAATAGCCGCTCCGGGCGTTGTTGTTGGTGCAAATGCGCCGCAAATCACCGGCCCTATAACTTTCTATGCACAGTGGGATGTACCGGTCACCTTCAATCCTGGCCTTGGTACTATGCCCGGCGAAAATGCAGGTGTTAGTGTCACCCGTTTCACACCTAAAAATGGCTCATTTGCGACTGTATTTCCAGCTCCATTGCCGGCAATAGAAACCGGCACAATGCCAGGCAACCCGACACGCCCTGGTTTTACCTTTGTCGGCTGGCTCAATGCCGCAGGGGTTAATTTACAGCCGGACGAAGTAAGAGATATGCCTCGTACCATAGCTGCGGTCTATACTGCACAATGGTCTGTAATTCCACCGACTATGCATGATGTGACATTTGAACTAAATGGCGGAAATGTAGCCGGTGATATGTCAGACATTGTTAACCAAAGGCCGGAAGATAGCTTAGTGGGGACTCCGCCACTCCCGGCACGCCAAGGTTACGTTTTTATAGGATGGGTGCAATATGGCAGTGCAGGAATATTGACAAGCGGCTATGTAGCAAATATGCAAGTTAGCGGGCCGTTAACTTTTGTTGCACAATGGGGGCTGTATGTCCCTAGCAACGGTGATAACGGCGGGGACGATGATGACGATAACGGCGATAACTTTATCCCTGGCGGCAGTTCCCCGCAGCCACCATTGTTAGAACCGGAACAAGATATACCCAGCGAATTATATGATTTGCCGCCGGTTTTGCCTGGTGACACTACAACGGGCAGTGACGGCAGCGTTGGCCTGCTAACAAGACCGGAGTCAGGCAACGAAACAGGCCAGGCCGCAGGCTATGAGCCACAGGCTACAACCGGCACAGATATAAGCACTGAAACCGGACGTACCAACCCACAAACAGGGGACAACGCTGGCCGTATTGGAATCTTGTCGGCAACAGGCTTAGCGATATCACTTGGCGCACTGTTACTGCTTGGCAAGCCCAAAAAGAATAAAGCTGCTAAATAAAGCGCGCTTGCGCGCATGATGGCAAGAAATACCGACACTATAAACTGGGTGGAACCCTTCTATTATGAAATTAAAAACCCCCGTTTCAAGCCAACATGTACAGCCCCAACAAAAGCGGACAGGAAACAAAAAAGTCCTATCGTAAGAAATATTAGCCGAACTGGCACCGTAATTCAAGCGGTGTCAGTTTTGTTTTGATTTGAATCCTTTGATGGTTG
>Ga0131853_10018184_pt1 | contig 12790 bp, 5 predicted proteins | sample TergutLab28metaG_FD_92764 | JGI IMG/M metagenome (GOLD analysis project Ga0131853, IMG submission 92764) | Labiotermes labralis P1 segment gut microbial communities from Petit-Saut dam, French Guiana - Lab288 P1 (version 2) (version 2) | ecosystem: Host-associated > Arthropoda: Insects >...
GTATGATTTTTGGAGAGGCGTGTGGCTTGGTTAGTGTGGTTTTCTGGGCTTGGGTGTGGGTGTGTGTGTGCTGAATGACTCGAGGTGTTGGGGTGGCGGGTGGGGGGGGGGGGGGGGGGGGGGGGGAGGCCTGCTTGGAGACTTATCACTCACCTGACCACCTTTTTCCAGGTCTCCATTTCTTCTTCCTTGAGGACTGTATTCTGTTACTGACATGCAGTCTGTTATCCACCCTTGCCACGTGCATCCTTCCTTGTCTTTTATATTTCTCTTCCTGATCCTCCTCCTTCACCTCTCTTTCTTGCTGGTATAACAAGAGGAAGAAGTAGGACAGAACAAATAAATTTAAGAAATATGTTGCACAATTAAGAGGAACATATTAGGCACATAATGCAATTATCTGTTTTGCAGTTAGTTCCGGCCGATATATATGAACAGCACTTGGCAAAATCTGTAGCTCAAGCTGAAAATAAGATAGGGAATGCATTCCATTGCAAAACTCCTGACTGCCGAGGCTGGTGCATTTTTGAAGATAATGTCAATGAGTTTAGATGCCCAGTTTGCAGAAGAACAAATTGTCTTACATGCCAGGTAAGTCTTCAGTTTTGTCATGTTCATATTGCAGCAAAATGTTCACACCATCGCCATGGTGTAGCCTTTTCAAGAACGAAGTAGTCACTTGGTTAATGTGTGTAGTATTTTATACTATAAAAATTATGTATATTTGTGTTTTTGTTATTTGATCCACATCCTGTTGTTTTTGTGGCACACTTATGGATCCATGGGATATAAGTGTGTATGTGTATATAGATCAGTAAACTTGTTAAGATGTACACCTGACAACAGATCTTGTCCAAGGGTAATAACAGGAAAATGGCTATTAAAAATTAAAAATTAACTACAGAGCTCAAAAATGAAACCTGGGCCAATCACAAATTAAAACCCATAAGAGAAGCCATAAACTCGGACTGAGCAGACCACAAATACAACACGATAACCAGGCACACATACTTAAAATTGTGAACACAACTAACACCATCTGTGAAGGAAATTATGAATCATCTTCTTGTTTTCAAGTAAGTCTATGAAACAAGAAACATAAACATGTCATTTAGTCAATTCGTTACTTATCCGGGAAACCGGATATGTCATATGTCTAGTTTGGGTTGATTGATGGGATTTTTTAAACATGACATGTGGGCCACTTCCTTATATGTTTTGTGTACACAATTCTTATCAAGCTGTAAGATCTTGGCCTGATTCCATACCATATGGTGATACTCTTCAGAGGCATGTTGAGTTAATCGAGATCTCTCCAAACAACCTTCTAAATTTTGCCTGTGTTCCCTGAGTCATATGTCTTGTGGTCTTTCTATGGAGCCCTTATTGGCCTGGTTCTCACAAGAGAACTTCTAAGGGTATGTCTTGTCTTGAAAACAGTTCTTATGTTGTATCTGTTCACAATACATTTAAACTTCTCAGAAACACCCCTGACATATTGTACGGATATCAAATGGAGTGGTTTAACTTTATTCTTTGGAGGAATATTTCCCTTTGATCTGTCAATAACTGAACCAATAAATCAAATGGGATAGGCACTAAGCTGTAGGTCATGTGTCAAAATATCGGCTTCATCAGAGCAGTCTTGTTTCTCTTGGCATATGATAGTAGCTCCGTGGTATAGACTGTGCACATCTCCTCTCATCACATGTAGTGGATGATTCAGTTAGAAGTGGAGGTATTGACTGCTGTGTGTAGGTTTTCTGTAGACTTTGGTGCCCAGTATAGATCCCTTCCTGATGACCGACATGACCAGAAATTGAAATACACTGTCTGTTCCTGTCTTAACAAGTTTATTGATGTGTGATGCCCAGTAACTGAGAATAACTGTATCTAAGGGGTCTACCAGTTCAGATGCTTTCCTTACCTCAGGAAGGCAGCAGAACTGGCTTCCAAAATATTGTGCTTCATTAAAAAATTGGAAAACGAACAAAATCCAAACGAAGAACGTTATGTCAGTGAGTCATATACCATCATCAGAGCTGTATAGATTAGTTGTAAGTGTTCAGTGTTAACAAAGATAAATAAAATGTGCAATAGACAGTGCAGCAAAATTACCTTAATCCAACTCATACAGGTACAGACAAGTGCTGAAATGCCAAGTATTCCAGATTATCAGAAATCTCCTTCATGTACTCTTTCAGGATCATTAGGGTCCTGTTCTGTATTTTCTGGTGTCTTCATAGCTGAAGAAACTGATGGAATGGGAGGCATGGGATAGGAGATACCGCAGTCTTAAGATGACTCATCCCTGTCATGTTATATTCAAATGTTATATTACAAAACACAGTCTTATACAGCACATACGTTATACAAGTTTTCCAGGTTACTACTTTTGGTTTCGTTAACATGCCATCATCAGGTCTTTGTTTTATCAAGAGCCGTGCAGTGAAACTTATACTTGCATGGAGAAGGATAAGTTTCAGGGGCTTGTCTTGTTAACATAGCCAAAACTAGTAACCTGGAAAACTTGTATATTTGCTGTTTAAGACTGCTTTTTAATATTACAGGTATGTTTATGTACAGACACTCTTGGAGGACTTTTTGAACATGTTTCTGAGATATGTCCATTTCATTTATGAATCTTTTTTGCTGGTAAAAAGCAAAACTTCTGGCCTTGGTACTGGTCTCAAGTGCCAGATTATCAGGATTTCCAAATTGTAAGATGTTGGATTAACCTTTTGACGCCTAACGTCAACTATAGTGGTCGTACCGCACCGCTAACCTCTAAAGTTGCATTTTATATATTTATTCAACAAATACAGATACTGAATATTTTAAACATGGTATATACTCTCCGTTCTTTTCTCTTCAAAATGCAGTTTGTTTCATAATTCTAACATATTTGTTTCATGTATTATTCACATTTTATATACAGGGTGTGCTAAAATTAAAAAAATAATTCCGGTGCCAAAAGGTTAACAGAATTTTGCTGTGTACCTATGCAGGATGACACTTCTGTCACTAATGCAGTGTTTAGTCACAAGTATTCAGCTAAATCCATTATTAAACTTGAAAGGTTTTTGAATTGTATCTTGTAAAATATTTTCCTGTTTTAAATTCTTTTTCTACTTTGTATTTATACTTTCTTAAGTTAGGTAAATTTAAATTAGTGAAACAGACAAATATTGGTGCGTGTCATCGTGAGTTATGTTAGTGCACCGTGTTATAATGCTGATGCTGATTGTAAACTAATCTGGAATATGTATTATTCTGTATGAAAATGTGGTTGCATGATCATGACAAGTTACAAAGTGGACCACAAACTTTTTGTGTTTCTGACTACTCAGGCGATCCATGATGGTATGAACTGCAAACAGTATCAAGAGCAAGTGAAACAGGAATCTGAAACAAATGCTGAAGCTCGCCGAACTAAGGAGATGCTGGAGGTGAGGAGATGGCTATTTATGTTTTGTTTCCATTCTGTGGAGCAATTTGGTTCTCCAGTTTCAATTTTTGTTGCTTAAAATTATTTACTTTTTCCTTGAGTGCCATACTTCATAAAGGTGTTATACCAGAATAGTTGTATCAGAATTTCTCCCTATTTTTTCCATCTGAAAGTATGTACATTATGTATGAAACAAATTTCTGGAAGTTATATCTGTTTTGCCATAATTGCTTCATAATCATAATTATTTACCAACTGCAGTAGAATTCCTTTAATCTGGCTACTGCCACCCATTATTATAAATCCGACCTTAACTTTGTGTTTGATTACCATGTTAGTGACTAAAAAAAAAAAAGTTACCATTACAAACATGACATATTCTTCAAAGGTCTTTTACCACACAAAGTTTAAGGTTCCTACAGTAAGTATTACTAATGGTGCAAGGTGTGAGGTTCATACAGCAGTGTTGCTGCAGATTCACTTACTCTAGATGTTACACTATGTTGACTGTTGACATTTTTCAAAGCACAATCTCCCACCCCCCTGTTTCTTTCCCTCCCCCCTTCTCTCTCTTCCTATAACTGTTTACTAGGCAACATCTTGTAACATCTCAAAAGACATGGATCTTCATTACATCTCAGAAGACATGGATCATTTCTGTTGTTCCAGCTAACACAACCTATTCCACCCTTTTTCTCTTAGAGACTTCCAGTCTACCCAAACCTCTTTGCAAAGCCAGTATTATAATTTCTTTTTGCAAAATAGCTGAGAGAGAAGATGAAAAGAGTTTTTACTCTTATGTATTCAGGAAATGGTTGAACGAGGAGAAGCAATGAACTGTCCTACATGCCAAGTAGTTCTGATGAAGAAGTGGGGTTGTGATTGGCTGCGCTGTTCCATGTGCAAGACTGAGATATGCTGGGTGACACGAGGCCCGAGATGGGGCCCAGGGGTGAGCAGAAAAGTTTATCTTCCTCTGTCATATGTATTCAGTATACAGAAATAACCACCACTTTGTCTTCAGGATTTAATTCTAAAACTTAAATATGGTGATCTTGAGTGTCTAGTCTAGCATATTATGCAGGTACATTATTTTATCTGACAACTTGCATCATTACTTCACTCAAACTGTTTCATGACAGCAGGTGGTGCAGCACTTGCTGCTGTTCAGATTTGTTGTGAGTTGGTGTCCAAGCATTTTGTTTCAATGTATGGCAGTTAATATTAGGTTTTTGTTCACCATAAGTAAAGGTGCTCTAAATGTTTTCCTTATGCCTGCACACACACACATGTCACATATGGTCAGTATGTTGTTAATTGCGTATTGAAGTTTTATAAGTTAAGCGAGTGGACAGGCAATTGACTAGCAACAGTGTCCACATAATACATGTCCCTATGATAAGTGAGTGCAAATATGATATTTAATTAAACCATACCATTTTATCAACACATCTATCTTTGTAGAAAGTATTTGTCTTAATTACATTTAAATAAGTAGCAATTTCAATTACTTTACATCATAAAGTACCCAAACAAATCGCAAGTGAAGTTTCATTAACCTTTGGTAGTTAATATTCTCATAGTTAAACAGGTGTTATTTGAATGAAGAGGATCAGAACCAAATTGTTTACCTTTCTGGTAATTACAGAGTTAATAAAAATATGACTCTGATTTCTTTAGCTGAAAAATACAACTGATAACTTTATACTGCTTGCTAAAACTCACTCACATGTTGGACACTACGTCGCAGTGAGGAAGTTTAACTTATTACTGTATTTGTGCACAGGGCAAGGGAGACACCACAGGCGGATGTCAGTGTGGAGTGAACGGTGTGAAGTGCCATCCGCGCTGTAATTACTGCCATTAAGAGAAGACTTATTCTCTGTATGTGTGATATTATATAAATGTTATTTGAAGTTGCTGTGTCTCAATTTTTGTATTTGAAAGGGTGAATATTAATTTTGTTTTTTTTCATGTTCTAGTCATATACAATGAAACCACTCTTCTTTTCTAATTTCCTGATACTGTAATAATAAATATTCTATCCAGTAATTATGCCAACAGCCTGCCTTATATGTGACAATAAAGTTAAAAGAATATTACAATTGTTGTTCATTTCATTTGCTTTTGGGGATGTAATAAATGAAATTCTTGTCAACAGAGTACATTTGTAGGAAGAAACATATTTTATAAGAATGATGAAGACAAATCTGGCCATGAATCTTACAGATTTTTCCCTTATGTTCATTTGACCAGTTTCTCTCTCCATTATTAATTTACTTTGAACTCAGTTGCCGTATATAAATATTAGTTTTCTGAATTTAATAGTAATATTCCTACAGTATTATATATGGGTGGGGACCGTGGTGGCACAGTGGTTAAGGTGCTGTGCTACAGATCGGAAGGTCGCTGGTTCGATCCCAGCTGGCGTCATTGGAATTTTTCATTGACATAAAATCCTTCTGATCGCACTCTGGCCCTGGGGTCAACTCAGCATCTAACAGAAATGAGTACCAGGAGCATTTCCTGGGGGTACAGGCGACCGGTGCGCAAGGCCGACAACCTTACCACCATCCTGTACTGTTGTCATGAAATCTGGAACCCTCTGGGCTACTCCAGGCCTGTAACAGGACTGCTTTACCTTTACCTTTATTATATATGGGTATATCTTGAATGAGCCAGTTAAATGTAACCAACTAGTAATACCTCAGGCACATAACCTCTTCTAGTCAAGCAGCAGACAGCACATAACCTCCCTTTAAAACCTTGGGACAGCTACATAATGATTGGGTGTAATTTAGAAGTCTGTATGAATGCTGTTATATTCTGTACATTCATAGCATATTTTATTGTTGATTATTGAAGTAAAGTATTCCTTGGTAATTTCTTTACATGTTTTTAACAGAATAGTAAAGTTGTATTAAATTTGTTTACAAAACAATGAAGACTGCTAAGAAAACAGGCAGTGTGTTAAAATTCCCATTCGGTGATAATGTATTAAGCCAGTCAACAACATTTGGATGGTAAACTTTTTAAAAATGGTCTAGAACAGAATGAATAGAACAGTTGTTCCTGCTGCCCATGAGAATTGCTATCTCATTAATAAATCAGTGCAGTCAATACCATATGAATATTCATACGATCATGTTCCACAATTTTGACTGAAAATTTAGGCATGTGGCATGTCTGTATGAAATGTATTTCACACATTCTCGTAGTTGAACAATATGAGAACCAACTGAACATTTGTACAATTTTGCAAAAACTAAAGCAGACGTGAACTTCATTAAATTAACTACTACAAGTGTTGAGAAAAGATTATGGGGACAGTAGTGAAATGAAGAGTAGTCTTCAAAATGAAATTCAAAATCATCCCACAGACAAAAAATAAAAAGAAGAGTAATATGGCATGGTAAATATGAAATCTGTGCTCGTTATTTGTTTCAATTATAAAAGTTGAGTGTATGGTGATTTCATTCTAGAGGTCAAACAGTGAATCAGGAATTCTGCCTGACCATTATACAGTATGCATGAGATGCAATGTGAATGAACAGCCAGAATTTTGGTGGCAACATACCTGGTTTTCTCACAGTGATGGTGCTTGTGCACACACAGAACTGTGCATGGGGAAGTTTCTTATGAAAAACAGAACTTATTGTCCCACAGCCCTTATCTGCTTCCTAGAGATTTTTTCCTTTCCTCAAAATTAAAAATTATTTACAGAGAACTTTGATTTTAATCAGTAGAGTAATACAAACAAAAGCCATAACAGCTAACAGAGATTTCTTAAAAATCGTATATGGAATGTTGGAGTAAATGGAAACATAACTTGATTCTGACGTTTTGCTGACCATGCATCTCAGTATATTTATGTCGGTAATTAACTAGATTGATGCACAAAATGTTTGTTTTACAATAAGTTTATTTCATGCCTCTACTTGTTTCAAGCACATTAATGTAAAGTAAATAGACACCGCACAATCTTAATAACTAAATAAACACAACTTTTCTTTAGATAGGTAATGTAAATAGGCATTGTATTTTTAACAATTCTAACAACCGGACAAACATACCTTATAGATACACAACTAATCAGCAATTTATACAATTTTATGACTAAATAGACTAAGCAAACATAAATGTAAATAGACATACTACCTTTCTAATAAGTTTAATAACTGGATAAACATAACCTCTACATGACATAGCATGTTTATAGTAAGTAATACACAGTAATCACACCTGAAAAATTCACACAAATTTTACTACTATTTGCTCATATTTATAGAATTGTATTTTAGTAATTTTAGACCACTCACTTGTTTCAGTGTGATGATACCAGAGGCTGTGTAATGCAATTTTGGCCTCCTGAAGATGAGCACATGTGCTCAAAACATGTAGAGGCACGAAATAAACTTACTGTAAAACAAAAATTTTGTGCATGAAGTTGGTTAATTACTGAGATAAATAACTTGATTCATTGTATTAATGCAGAAGAAGGATCTTTGTAAGGGAATACTCTTTTTATAGGTACAAATGAGTTGGGTTCATTTGTGCCTTCACTCCTTTGTTGGTAGGTTGCCATGGCAACCATTGTTGCTGTGTTCTCTGTATGGTACATGAAGATCATTGAGCATGGGTACCAGGTGGGTTTTCTGTGAAGTGCCTGATGAGGCAGAAGAAAGAGTTTAGCACCAAACATAATTGCATGTTCAACCATAAAATCAGTCTGTCCAAGTCATATGGCATTATGCTGTTAAGAAAGCCAAGGAGCTATGCACAAGATGTATATGACAGAATGCATTTGCTTATTTGCTAGCAAATAGAGCATTATAATGATTGTCAACACAGGCGCGTTAATACTGCAGGGAGTATTCATGTGTTTTGTGTTATCCCATATAGTCAACACAGAATGCACGTTACAGAAGTACAAAGCATCTTGAAAAGTATATTGTGTTAAATAATAAAAGGAGAATCAGATATAATTAGTTTTTTATTAATTTCAAACGAAGAGCTTTGGGAACGTAACTACAGACATCAGATGTACACTTTCCGTCTCGAATATAGATGGTAGCGCAACCGGACAACAAAACAGTCTAGTCAGCTTCGGACGTGGAATGTCGGGGATCACGCAAGTTTGTATTCCCTGGTGATCTGGAATATCCGTGATTCGTTGCAGGGAACACGTTAGTCAGGAATGCCAATAATGCAATACTTTAATACCACAAAAATGTGCAGAATGTACGACTTCTGGAGATTATGCTTGTGATTTAATGTAAGCATTATAAACGTACTATATTTTTGTTGCTGTAGGTGTTCTGTAGAAGACTTTTATTTTTCCTTTCTATTTTTTTGTTTTTCCTTCAGGTTGTTACTAGTGGCAGCGAATAAGGCCATAGACCTTATTTGATCTTAAGTTGTAGCAACCGGTCACACGATGAGGTGGACAGGGTGAGTGACTTCAAATTTTGAGATACGTTGTTGGTCTTTTCCCTCGTTAACATTGTGACTTAAATTAGTCAGAACCAGAAGTATAGTCCTTCCATTCATGGCTCCTGCTTTTGTAGTTTGGGATTCTGTACGCTGTTGTATCCCCGCACTTGCAGAGGGAATGGATTGTTAAAAGATAGCACATTCCTTGCTATATATCGAGATGAGAATTTCATGTACGCATTCTTTTCATTCTACGCTTTGTTGTGGAGTGTAAACGTTCGTAGTAAAAAATACGTATAATTGCTTTTCATAATTATGTTGTATCTACGATACATTTCTTAAGGATGGCTGCCCGTGAAAGACCGGTTATCTTGAGGCAAGTAACTGGCAGCATTAACATTTCATAGAATTCCTTTGAAGTGCTTTAGAATATTCATCTGCAACTTTCTGCGCTGATAATACTGCATTGTCCCCGAAGAATTATGTGAGTGGTGACTTTTCTAACTCTCACTCCAGCTACCATTAATCATGGTATATATAACGCCCTTATAATTTTGCTCACCACGTACTTAGCAGTCATATGGTTTACACCCTGCACAAACAAGGGACTTTGTACATATATTCGCATAATTTAAAAAAATTAACCTGCTTAAGTTGCAAAAAATAATATCCATTAGCAAAATGTTACAGGTATTGTTTAGTTGTAGCCCTATTCCCAAGGAATTTTCAGCATAGCACATCAAAAGCAGGTGGGCACGTTTTGGTGCAAATTAGTTTAAAAATATGTAACATATGAGACTGTGTTGTGACGTGCAGGTAATTCATAGTTGTATATAAAGATGAAACACTTCCAGGTGTTTAATGTATGGGCTGTGTGAAGTACAAATTTTGTAACATTTTCAAACTGACAGTTCCACTTAGAATTTTATGACATGAGGGATGCTTTATCACTATTCCTTTATAATGTGTCATATGCTGACCTGTGATGAAGTTAATCTGTGGGGCAAAAATTTTAATAACTTTAAGAGAAATATGAACTTTTACATTGTTAATATGGAGTTTGGTCTACACATAAAAACAGAAAAGCTGGGCACATTCCCATGAGGGACAACATGATGAAGGTAGTTAATGTATTCTTTGAAAACAGCAAAGTTCTAGTATAACTAAAAATTGCAGCCACAAAAAAAAAAAGACATCGGTTCACTGTGCGTTCAATTAATTCAGTTATATTTCGTGACCATCATCAGGCAGACAACATTCAAGCACAAAAAAAAAGGCAAAACTACAGAGGATGCCTCCCATTCACAAATGAATGACTAGAAGATGAGATATTTCCCCCAAATGAGGAGTAATAAAATTGTATAACATATAAATATATGATAAACTATAACTTATAAATTAAAAATCAAATTCATAAAAATTTTTGAAGTTAAGAGATGTTCCACAGTGCACACCTACTGAGGGATCATAAACATACATCAGACTTAGATTGAATTTCTCAATGTCTGTACTCAGAAGTTACACATGGGAAGTCATTCCCAAGTGTGTACTGTGTTCTTTGTAGGAACCCAGCTGTATGAACACCCTATATCGCATATAAAAGAACCAGAAAGTGACTGCTAAAGATTGGTAGTCAGCCAACGTGTGGAATGCTGTTGTTTGCAAATGTGTAGTGTGTTCTTATGAGTATCCAGCCTTTCAATCATGTCATGTCATAGATATAAAGCTAGAAGTTGATCGTGAGGGGGCTGGCTATGCTAATGATTAACTTCTGACTTTATATTTACGTCACAACGTGATCTAAAGACTGGATACCTGTCAGGAACACACATGCAGTGGGTGATAATAAATTGAATGCACATTGTTCTTGTGTTGTGTTTTGTTTGATTGCAAATGATAATCATTGTTTAACACAACAGAATGATTTTACCAAAGTTCTGATATTTGTGGATGACATTACAAAATAAAAATTACATTCATGAGGAAGTTATACATCTGTTACAACTTTACGTGATTCATATGGATTGAAAAACTCTCAGTCTATGGGAAGAATATACACTAAGGGCATTTGAGAATAAAATGCTGATGAGAATATTTTGGCTTATGAGAGATGGGGGAGGAGTGGAAAAGAGATGGAATATATTGCATGAGTTTAATGGTTATGGCCTTATTTTATCCCAGTCTGGATAGAAGGTTGACACAAATATATGAGCAGGAACTAGGTGACAGGTGTCTGCATAAGGCCCAGCTTTTACAACACTGTCAGCTTCATGCTCAGTTTTGCATAAACATATATTCCATACTTTGTCTGGCATGTTTTGGCATTATGTAGAATGGCCATTTCTACATTTACACACATTGGCTCTTGTAAGTCAATAATCTAAGTCCTTCACTTCTCCTGAAACCTGATGAACAGTTGTTAGCCTTTTGTATATGAATGTGGCTGAGAAGAACAACTGTAATAAATCCTGACTACACAAACTGTGTCATGCTGATTGATATTCTTAACAGTGCTTATATGCACAGCATAGTACTGTCTGTCACAATCTGCTTCTTTCTGTTCCAGGTTTACAGCATGGCTTCTCGTAGCCATGTACGTTGTCCTAATTTATTATGTAGGTGCTGTCGATAGATCGAATTTCAAGACCTGTCAACACAGTAGTTTTTGTCGGTATGTATGGATTATGTACATTGAAGCCCTAAGACAGTGTATAGACCTGACTGCTTACTTTAGTGAGACACTGAAGTAATTGTCATTGTAATTGTAATTTTATTCATTTTCCATAAATATCATTGGGAATACAATCATGAAGATGTGGAAATAGTTACATAGTGCAAATAACAATTATAATGGGTATAAATGTATTGCTGATTTAGCAGATGTCATAATTACAATATTTAAAACCATTAACATTTAATTGTAATATAAGAAATAATAAAACAACTTGAAAAAAACTCATCTATAATGATACAGTGTAAAAACAATAAATTGAGTGTAGTTATATGTTATAATTGATATAATCTTCTGTAGTATAAATTGAGTCTGAGTAGAGAAACCTTTTTAAGGTAGGCCTAAAAAGTTTTATCTCACTCAATGTTTTATGTGGGATGGGAGATTATACAAAAATTTTATTCCAGAATAATAAACTCCTTTTTGAAATTTTGTGATATTGGTGATGGGTGGGTGAAGTCAGCTGTTATTTCTAGTGTTAGTATTCCAGTATTCTAGTTATGAATCCTCATATTCATGATAAATAAGTGTTTGTTACTTAATATGTTCAATAATAAAGAAAATATATACTGAGAATAAGAGGATAGTATTTTTATTTTTTTAAACAGATTCCTACAATAATCTCTGTTCTTAGAATTAATTATGATTTTTTAAAATTCTAAACACCTTAATGCTATATGGCAAATTTCCCCCCAAAATTATACCATAAGTTATAATAGGATGTATATAGGAGAAATGTATCATTTGTAAAGTATCTTGTAACATGATAGATATGACTGATCTCATTGCAAAACATGTTGAACTCAACTTGGACATTATTTGGAAAATATGACATTTCCAGGACATAGTATCATCAATGATTATCCCCAGAAACTTTGTGTTGGTAGTAATACAGAAAGCCTTACAAGACTTACTGCTGTATCTGATATTGATGTTAATATTATTACAGTTCCTGGTTCTCAAGTCTACACAATGAGTTTTTTTAAAACTTAGTGATGATAAATTGGTTCTGAACCATTTATATATACAGGGTGTCCCAGGAGGAATGTGCCAGACTCCGGGAGAGTGTTCCTTATGTTAAAGTATACCGATATAACCCAAAACACCTATATCCAAAGTTGAACGGTTACGGAGATAATGGCCAGAGAAAAGTGGGGGCTTCTTGCGGTTCCAAATAC
>Ga0131853_10018185_pt1 | contig 12790 bp, 5 predicted proteins | sample TergutLab28metaG_FD_92764 | JGI IMG/M metagenome (GOLD analysis project Ga0131853, IMG submission 92764) | Labiotermes labralis P1 segment gut microbial communities from Petit-Saut dam, French Guiana - Lab288 P1 (version 2) (version 2) | ecosystem: Host-associated > Arthropoda: Insects >...
GGCGATTTTGCTGAGAGGATGAACTTTTGCAAGTGGCTCAATGTCAGTCGCCAGTTGCATCGTTACATCATGTTTACAGACGAAGCGCAATTTAATCGCGACGGTGTCAATAATACACACCATTCTCATGTGTGGGGAGATGAGAAACCCCACGTCACTGTTGAAAGCAACTTTCAACAACGTTTCAGTGTCAATGTGTGTTGTGCAGTTCTGGACGATCAACTGATAAGTTCTTTCATCTTGGAAGGTCGTCTTACAGGAGAGGTGTAACTCAGAATTCTACAGGAGGAATTGCCCCAACTTTTGGAGGATGTGCCTTTGAATAAACGAAGTCGTATGTATTTCCAACACGACGGAGCTCCTCCCCATTCTTCACGTGGAGTTACAAATTTCCTGAACCATCGTTTCCCCGGGAAATGGATCGTGCGTTGCGGTCCCCACTATTGACCAGCCATGTATCCAGACTTAAGCCCACTGGTTTATTGTGTGTGGGGATGGTTGAAAGAACTAGTTTACAGTGAGAAGTTGGAAACGCGAAATGCATTGCTCGGTCGCATTCTTGACGCTGCTGACCACATCAGAAACAGCCAACTGAAGCTGCTACGTGCTACCCGCGCGGTTCACAACCGAGCGGCAGCCTGTGTTGCGGCCACCGGTGGCATTTTCGAAAATCAGCTTTAACTACCGATAAATTCAAATTAAAGTTAATTTCACGAAGTTAACCTTACATTCGTACTTTAAATGTATCATGTATTATGCTGGTTCATTATTTTGTTCCGTATGTTGTCAGTAATCTTTACCTTCTCTTCTGAGATTCAAACGGTCATAACTCCGTAACCGTCCAAAATCGGACACATGTTTATATGAACTTTTTTGATCACGAAGACCTAGAAATCACCTCCTGCAGTTATGCCCTAAAGTCGTGAAACATCCAGTACATATATATGATTATATACTGAGTGCCAATCACAATTAAAAAATTACCCAAATAATTTGATTGATAGTCCATCACAAATCTATAAGTAGACAATTAAAAAATGAATTTCGAAAACAAATCTATAAATTGACAAACATTTTTATGACCTCAATCACAACTACATAAGTAGACACATAAATACACTAAATGTCAATCCCTTCCGCATAAATGGACAAATAATAGTATTGATTCTGCACCACAACACAAAATTAGACAAATAAAGGGAGTGACTAATTCACAAAAGTTTATATAGACAAATAATTATTAAAACAATCAAACTCATTTCTCTAAATAGACAAATAGATAGACTGAATGTCCATCACAACGGTATAAATCGGCAAATAAACGTAATGACTGTCAATCAAACAATATGAAAAAAATAATATGTTCACTGTCAATTACAACTGTATAATAAGACAAATAAATTTTTGAATTTCCATAGAAATTATTTTTGTAGAAGATTAAATATGCTGCCTGTCACTCACAGCTCTATAATTAGGCAAATATATAGCCTGAGTGTTAATCACAATTAATTGACTTTAAAAAGAGTTGCCAGCCAAGGTATTATATAGAAAATAATGAGAAAGGCAACTTGTTTTCTGACCCCCAAGTTATTGTGGCTAGGTAGAAAAAATATTTGTTCGAGCTATTCAACGTGCATGGGTTTAAGAACGTTGAGCAGGCAGAAATACACGGAGCAGAACCACTAGTTCCTGAGGCAAGTGACTCTGAGTTTGAACTGGCTATCGGCCAGCTAAGAAGTCACAAATCACCAGGTTCTGATCAAATACCAGTAGATCTGTAGATTCGAAATTCATAAACATATAATTTTTTTTTGTAGAAGGTGTAAGTGCCTGAAGAGTGGAAGGTGTCGATCACAGTACCTATTCATAAGAAGGGGGATAAAACAGATTTTAATAATTATGAGACATATCACATTTGTTATCCACTTACAAAATTTTCCCAACATTCTGCTCTCAAGTTCAATTCAATATGATAAAAAATTATTCTTGATTATCAATTTGGCTTTCGCCTCAACAATTCGTATATTGATCATATATACTGCAATCGCCAATATTTGAAAAAAAATGGGAATAAGACAACGAAGTTCATCAGCTCTTAATATACTTCAAGATTCCTTAAGATCCAGTTTTGAATGAGGTCTATATAATAATTCCATTGAATTTGGTATCACTAGGAACCATGTAAATTTATTAAAGACGAGTCTGACTGTAACATATAGCGCAGTCCGTGTAGGCAAAAATGTGTTTTACATATTTCCTTTTAGGATTGGTTAAAAGAAAGGAGAAGAACTAACACCAAAATTTTTAAGTGTGATTTAAATGTAGACAACTTGGGAATTCATGTAAACAGGAATGTATTGAAACAAAATGTTTTATATCATCTGAAGGCTTATGCCGACGATGTTAATATACTGAAATGAAGCATAAATATTCTAAAAGAAAACGCAAGGTATTTAATAGCTGCGACTTTGGAGGTTGGATTTGAAGTAATTGCTGATAAATGTAAGTACATAGTCATGTCTCGAGAACAAATTGCGAGAAGAATTTAGAGTGCGAGATTTGATAAATGTACCATCGAGAGGGTGTAATTTTTTAATTATTTGGGATTAATTTAAGCAAATCGAAATTCTATTGCGGATGGAATTAAGAGCAAATTGAGGTCAGAAAATGCTTGCAGTCATTCGGTGCGGAACATTTTTTTTTCTAGGTAGATATCCAAAAAATTAAAAATTTAGGTAGAGAGAAGAAGAATTTTGCTTTGGTTTTGTATGGGTTTGAATTTGGACGCTTAAAATACGGGAGGAAAGAAAGCTGAAGGTGTTTGAGTATATGGTGTTGAGGAGAATATTTGGAACTAGTAGGGAAGTGGTAACGAGCGAATAATTTATGTTGCATAACGGGGAGCTAAATGTTTTGTACACCTCATCCAGTATTGTGCTGGTGATAAAATCGAGACGAATGTGATTGGCTGGGCATATGACTTGAATGGGTGTGTAGAAAGTGCGTATAGTGTCTTGGTGATGAAGCCGGAGGGAAAGAGACCACTGGGGAGGCCTAGGCGAACGTGGGTTGATAATATTCGAACGGATCTGCTGGAGGTAGAATGTGTGTATATGGAATGGATTGGGCGGGCACAGGATAGATATAGATGGCGGACGCTTAATAATACGTAATGAACATTCGGTTTCCGTGAAATGCTCGGTAATTCTTGACTATCTGCAAAACAGTTAGCGTTTCAAGAAGGACTTACACAATGGAGTAAGTATGTAAGTCAATCCAAATAATTTAAATAGGCCATTAAATTTTCTAACTGTCCATCAAAAATACAAATAGACAAATAAATAAAACATTTTCCATCACAAGTGTGTAAGTATACAAATATATATATTGACAGACAAACACAACTCTATAAAGAGATGAGAACATAGACTGACTGTCAATTACAGAAGTTAATTAGACAAACATATAAATTTATTAACAATCACAATTTAATAAAAAGGAAAATAAAATTACTGTCTGTCAGTCACAACAGTATAAAAAGACAAATATTTAGATTGTTTGCCATCATTACTTCATAATTATACTAATAAATATACCTACTCTAAATCACATCCGTATAAATAGACAATAAATTAGATTAGCTCTCTATCTCAAACGTATGTGTAGACAAACAAATTAATGATTAATAATCACATGAATATAAATATGAAAAATATATTGACTCTCAATAACAAATCTATAATTAGGTAAATTTATACACTGAATATCAATATCAACTGTATAAGTAGCCAAAAAATTATACTGGGTTTAAATCACAACTGTAAAACGGACCAATATTTAGGCTGAGTTTCATTGAAATTCTATAATTAAACAAATATATAAGCGGAGTATAAAACACAAATATATATATATATATAGACAAATAATTCGATCGATTTTCCAACACAATTGTATAAGTAGACAAATAATTAAACTGAAAATCAGTCGCAAATTTATAATTATGTAACGAAAATACAGACGGTGTATCACTGTTCTATGGGTTTATAATTTATTAGATTCACTGTCCATCACAACTGATTAAATATTCAAATATATAAAATGACTTTCATCACCAACTGCTTAACTTGAATAAAAAATAGACGGATAATCAATCACTAATTTTTAAATAGGCAAATATTTATATTGACTGTTCGACCCAACTATATAAGTAGTCAAATAAATATACTGAGTATCAAACACAACAGTATAAATAGACAAATAATAGACAAATCTCCAACAAAAAACCGTAAAAAAGAAGAAACATATCCTGACTGTCAATCGCAACTGTATACTTAGGGATATTATTAGATTGTATTTCAATTACAACTGTAGAAATGGACAAATAAATAAAGTGAGTGTTAATCACCACTGTATAAATAGAAAATCATTTAACACAATATCAATCACAAATGTATAAATTTAGAAATATTTTTACTAACTACCAATCATATATGTATAAATACACAAATAAATCGACTGATTGAGTTCACAACTCTCTATTTATACAAATAATTAAACTAAATCACATACAATTGCAAAAATAGAAAAAATTTTAGGCTGCCTTTCAATCCCAAATGCATAAATAAGCAAAAATTTTGCTGTTAAAACAAATGTAAAATTAGACAAATAAAGAGACTGACTGTCAAACACAGGTGTATAAATAGACAAAAAATATACGAAGAGACAATTCCATCTGTATATATTGACAAATAATGATACTCAATATCTAACTGACCCCAATAAATGGACAAATAAATGCACTGATTTTCAATCGCAACAATGTATGTAGACAAAAATATAGATGACTTTCAATCACATCACTATAAGCAGACAAATAAATATAATATAAGTCTATCGCTAATATTTGATTAGACAAATATATTGCCTGACTGTCAATAACATCTGTTGAAATAGTCAAATAAATATAAGACCATAAATCAGAACTTTATAAATATACTAATAATTAGATTTACTGTCCACCAAAATCCTATTTGTCGACAAATTGATTTAGTGTCTCTCATTCAAACTTTATAAATATTCAAATAATTACGCAAATTTTCATTCAAAATTATTTATGTAAACAAATAGATAAGTCACATGTAATCGCAACTGTGGAAAGAGACAAATAATTAGATTCAATATCGTTCATATCTGTATAAATTTACAATGAAATATAAAGGCTTTCAGACACAACTGTATAAATAATTATATAAAGTGATTGCATTTCTTTGAAATTGTACCAGAATACAGGTAAGTTATAGTCTGAAAATCACAATATTAAAAATATTAAATTAAGTGCCTGAAATTCATTCCCAACTTCAGAAATTTAAAATAAACGAAACAAACACAAATCTATAAATAGACATATAAATAGTTTCAATGTCGCCCACATCATTATAAGTAGAAAAATAAATATACTGTTTGCGAATCAAAACTTTAAATAGACAAATAATTATATTCACTCTCCATCACATCTGTATAAGTAGACAAAAAAATATATTGACTATCAAACACAACTGTATAAATAATATTTTAATAAGACTGAATTTCATTGAAAACTATACAAGTAGACAAAAATGTATAAGGATTGTCAATCACAACTATATAAATATTGAAACAGTTGACTGAATTTCATTCAAAAATTTATAATTACATAAAATATATGCGAAGTGGAAACTCAAATCTATATATAGGCAATAAATAATTTGACTGCTAAACACTTTTGTATGAGTAGACAAATAAATATACTGACTTGAAATCTCGCCTGTATAAATATTGAATAAATATCACGACTCTCATTCACAACTTTATAAATAGTAAATATATATATTGAATGTCAATAATAAATGTAAACTTAGACAAATATTTAGATTGGCTGTCCATCACAGCTGCATAAATAAACAAATAAACTGATTGAGTGGGCGAACCAAATATATAATTAGTCAAATAATTCTACATTCAATCACAACAATTTATACAGAAAAATAATAATTTGACTTTATATATATAGACAAATAAATATACCAATTTTCATACGCAACTGTAGAATTAGACAAATAATAATATTGACTCTCCATCACACATCTATACATAGAGGAATTAGTATACTAACTCTCAGTTACAATAATTCAACTGAAATTGTTTCACGAAATAATAAATAACAAATAAAGGTACTGTCAAACACAAGTCCATAATTAGGTAAATACTTAGATTGAATCTCCATCAAATTTTTTAATTAAACAAATAAATATATTAACTCTCTAACCCAAATGAATAAATAGACAATTAATCAGATAGACTGTCTTCAAAACCGTATATAAATGTAAATAAATAAAATGAATATGAAACACAAATATACAAATATGCAAATAAATATACCGACTGTCAAAAACAACTGTTTATTTAGTAAATAAATATACTGGCTCTCATTCACAACCGTATAAATAGTCAAATTATTTAATGGACTCCAAATCAAAACTTTAAAAATAGTAAAATAATTAGATTACCTCTCTTTTATAACGGTGTATGTCGACAAAAAAATATACTGTCTGTCAATCACAACAGTATAATTAGTAAAATAAATAGGCTGAATTTCATTCACAAATGTATAAGTAAATATTTTGATAATTTACAATCATTCACAACAGTTCAAATAGACAAATAATGAGATTGAATGTCCATCTCAACTGAACAACTGGGCAAATAAATATACTGACTGTCAATCACTCATGTATAAATAGACAAATAAATATACTTAATATCAATCACAACTCTTTAATTATTCAGGAAAATAGACAGAATTTAATTAAAATACCTACAATTAGAATAATGTGCGTAATGACTCTGAATCACAATTGTATATATATATATTCAAATAAATAGACAAAATTTCATTTACAAACTCATAATAAGTTAAATAACTATACCTCCTTCCAAAATCATATCTACAAATAGAAAAAAAAATAGATTGACTGTACACCACATCTGTATAAGTAGACAGTAATATGTTCTGACCGTCATTCACAACTGTAAAATAGACAATATATTAGACTGTCTCTCCAACACCACTCTATATTTAGACAAATAATTAGACTGACTGTAAATCACAACCGTATAAATAGTGAAAAATTATATTGTCTGACATTCACAACTGTGTAAATACACCAATAAATATATTGAATTTCAATTACAAATAATAACATATACAATTAAATACATTGATTTTTAATCAGAAACCTAACATTAGTAAAATAATTCGTCTGTCATTCCTACTCAACTCTTTAGATAGACAAACAAAGGGACAGATTAACAAACACAACTGTAGAGGTTAGAAATATATATATTTTTATTCGGTATTAAATGTTTAAGTAGACACAAAAATATAATTTCCCTTAATCACAACACCATAAATAGAATAATAATTAGTTCGACTTTTCTTCGCAACAGAATAAGTAGACAAATGTATATGAACGTTATACATTTTACAACTGTGTAATTAGACATATAAAAGTATTAAAACTCAATCGCAAAATTCTTTTCTTAAAATTAATATAAAAAGTGACAATCACAACTGTATAAATAGATAAATAATTTTATTCACTCTCCATTAATTCCGCGTAAGTAGGTAAATAGATATACCGACTGGCAATCACGACATTTTAAATAGAAAAGAAATAGTTTGAAAACTGTATAATTAGACAAATACAAAAGGGAGGGTTCTTCCCACCTGTATAAGTAATAAAATAAATATACTTAATTGTATTCAAAAACGTATAAGCAGAAAAATAAAAATACTAACTATCAAACACAACTCTATATATTGGCAAATATTTAGATTATCTGTCCATTACATCTGTATAATTAAATAAGTAATTATTTTGACTGTCATTTCCAACTGTATAAATTGACAAATAATGAGATTGATTCCTTCACAACTGTATAAGGAAACAAATAATTATACTTACTGACAATCATATCAGTATAATTAAACAAATAAATATACCGACTACAATTCACGATTTTAAAAATAGACAAATAATTAGATTTGCCCTCCAACTCAACCATATTATTAGACAAAAGAATACAATGTCAGTCAATCGGAAATGCATAAATAGTCAATTAAACAGCCCGACTTTAATTTACAAATATATAAACAAACAAATGTAAAAAACCAAATGTGCAATTAGACAAGGAATTCGATTGACACACCATCTCAAATCTGGAACTAGACATATAAATATACTGAATGTCATTCACAACTGTTTAAATAGACAAATAATAATATTGACTGTACATCCCAACTGTATATTTAGAAAAAATTTTAAGGGCTATCAATCAAAATATTATATATAATCAAATAAATAGATTGGCTTTAAATCACGAAATTTATTTAGACAAATAATTTGACTCACAATAAAACTGGAAAATATTAAAAAATGTATATTGATAGTCAATAACAAAACTATAAATAGCCAAATTATTATATTGACTGTCCATCGCATTTGAATTATTATATATTTATAATATATGTATATATATATTGACTGTAAAACACATCCCTATAAATAAACAAATAATTAGATTATCTCTCCATCACAAATGTATAATTAACAAATGAAATAAGCACTGATAATTACAACTGTAAAAATAGTCAAGTAATTATTCTGAGTTTTGTTCACATCTGTATATTTAGAAAAATAAATATTGGGTCTTTCCATCACAATAAATAATTAGACAAATAAATATAATTTCTGTAAAACATAGCTTTATAAATAAGCATAAAGTAAAGTCAACTGTTCGACCGAACAATCTAAATAGAGTTATAAGAAACTGCCTGTGAATAACAATTGTATAAATAGTGATATAAAATAACTGAATGTCAAACACAACTGTATAAAAAAAAAAATTTATATTGACCCTTCATCACACCCGCATAAGTGGACAATTATTTTTAATGCCTCTTAATGCCAAACTGTTTAAATAAAGATATAAACAAACTGAAATTCATTGTCAAATGTATAAATGGACCAATTAATATAGTGAATTTCAATCACAAATCTATAAATAGACAAATTGTTTTTTTGAATGTTCATCACAACTATTTAACTAGACAAATAAATATTCTGACTGTTAAACACCACTGTATAAATAGACAAATATTTAAATTGACTGTACATCACAACAGTTTATTTAGACAATTTAAGAAACTGATTATCAAATACAACTTTACAAATTGTCAAATAAATAGCCTGATTTTATTTTTCAAATTGCATAATTAAAAATATATATACTGACTGCCAATCACAATTATAAAATTACCCAAACCATTTGATTGATAGCCCATCACAAATCTATAATTAGACAAATAAATAAAATGAATTTCGAGCACAAATCTATAAATTGACTAAATTTGTTTGAATTCCATCACAACTCCATAAGTAGACAAATAAATATACTGACTGTCAATCCCATCGGCACAAATGGACAAATAATTGTATTGATTCTCCACCACAACACAAAATGAGACAAATAAAAATAATGACTATAATTGAAAAATGTGTAAATAGACAAATAATTATTCAAACACTCAATCTCATTTCTATAAACTGACAAATAGATAGACTGAGAGTCCATCACAACGGTATAAATAGGCAAATAAATATAATAATTTTCAATCAAACAATATGAAAAATTAATAAGTTTTCTGTCAAATTCAACTGTATAAATGGACAAATAATTTGTTTGAATTTCCATAACAATTATTTCTGTAAAAGATTAAGTAGGCTGCCTGACAAACACAGCTGTATAATTAGGCAAATATATAGCCAGAGTGTTAATCACAATTAATTGAATTTAACAAGAGTTGCCATCCTAGATATTATATAGAAAATAATGAGAAAGGCAACTTGTTTTCTGACTCCTACGGTATTGTGGCTAGGTAGAAAAAATATTTGTTCCAACTATTCAACGTGCATGAGTTTAAGAACGTTGAGCAGGCTGAAATACACGGAGCAGAACCACTAGATCCTGAGGCAAGTGACTCTGAGTTTGAACTGGCTATCGGCCAGTTAAGAAGTCACAAATAACCAGGTACTGATCAAATACCAGCAGATCTGTTTAAAGCATGTGTTAGAACTATTAGCTTGGAAATTAATAAACATATAATTATTATTTTTATGAATGAGTAAGTGCCTGAAGAGTAGAAGGTTTCGATCATAGTAACTATTCATAAGAATGGGGATAAAACAGATTGAAATAATTATAAGGCATATGAATTTTACCATCCACTTACAAAAATTTTCCCAGCATTCGGCTCTCAAGTTAAATTCAATATGATAAAAAATTATTCGTGTTCATCAATTTGGCTTTCGACTCAACAATTCGAATATTGGTCATATATACTGCATTCGCCACTATTTGAAAAAAATGGGAATAAAACAACGAATTTCTTCAGCTCTTTATAGCTTCAAGAAGTCTTATGATTCAGTTATGAAGGAGGGCTTATATAATATTTCCATTGATTTTGGTATCACTAGGAAACGTGTAAATTTACTAAAGACGAGACTGACTGAAACATATAGCGCAGTCCGTGTAGGCAAAAATGTGTCCAAAAGTTCCCTATTAGGAATGGTTAAAAGCAAAGAGAAGCATTAACACCAATGCTTTTAAGGTTGATTTAATATTTGACAACATGAGCGTTCAGGTAAACAGGAATGTATTGAAACAAAATGTTATATATCAGTTGATGGCTTATGCCGACGATGTTAATATACTGAAATGAAGCATAAATATTCCAAAGGAAAATGCTGGAAATTTAGTAGCTGCGGCTATGGAGGTTGAATTGGAAGCAATTGCTGATAAATGGAAGTACATGGTCATGTCTCGAGAACAAATTTCGGGAAGAATTTAGAGTGTGAGATTTGATAAATTTACCTTCGAGAGGTTGTATTTTTTAAATATTTGGTATTAATTTACGCAAATCCAAATTCTATTGCGGAAGGAATTAGGAGCAAATTGAGGTCAGAAAATGCTTGCAGTAATTCGGTGCGGAACCTTTTATCTTCTAGGTAAATATCCAAATAAAAATAAAGATTTAGGTATACAGAAGTATAATTTTGCTTTGGTTCTGTATGGGTCTGAAGCTTGGACGCTGAAAATACGGGAGGAAAGGAAGCTGAAGGTGTTTGAGAATATGGTGTTGAGGAGAATATTTGGACCTAGGAGGGACGAGATAACGAGGGAATAATAGATTATTTGTAAGAAGTAAACCTAAATGTTTTGTACACCTCACCCAGTATTGTGCTGGTGGTAAAGTCGAGACGAATATAAAGGGCTGTGAATGTGACTTGAATGGGTGTGTAGAGTGTGCGTATAGTCTCTTGGTGATGAAGCCGGAGGGAAAGAGAACACTGGGGAGGCCTAGGCGAACGTGGGTTGATAATATTCGAACGGATCTGCAGGAGGTAGGATGTGTGTATATGGAATGGATTGGGCGGACACAGGATAGATATAGATGGCGGACGCTTAATGGTACGTAATGAAAATTCGGTTTCCATGAAATGCTGGGAATTTCTTGACTATCTTCAAACCAGTTAGCGTTTCAAGAAGGACTCTGCACCATGGAATAAGTAAGAAATTAAATTAATCAAAATAGTTTAAATAGGCAAATAGTTATTCTAAATGTCCATCACAACTATAAATAGACAAATAAATAAAATATTTTCCATCACAAGTGTGTAAGAATACAAATATATATATACAGACAGTCAAACACAACTCTATAAAGAGACGAAAACATAGACTGACTGTCAATTAGCGAAGTTAATTAGACAAATATATAAATTGATTAACACTCACAATTTAATAAAAAGGAAAATAAAATTACTGTCTGTCAGTCACAACAGTATAAAGAGACAAATATTTAGATTTTTTGCCATCATTAACTATAAGTAGACTAATAAATATACCGAATCTAATTCACATCCTTATAAATAGACCATTATTTAGATTAGCTCTCCAACTCATCCGTATATGTAGACAAACAAATTAATGAATACCATTCACAAATGTATAAATATGAATAAAATATATTTATTGTCCATAACAAATTTATAATTAGGCAAATTTGTAGACTAAATGTCCATCAAAACTTAAAAAGTAGTCTAAAATTATACTGGGTGTAAACACAAATGTATAAATGGACCAACAATTAGACTGAGTTCCATTGAAATTCTATAGTTATAAAAATATATAAGCGGAACCTCAAACAAAACTATATGTATATAAACAAATAATTCGATCGATTTTCCAACACAATTGAATAAGTATTCAAATAAATAAACTGAAAATCAATCGCAAATTTATAATTATTAATGAATATACAGACAGTGTATCACTGTTCTATAAGTGTAAAATTCATTAGACTGACAGTCCATTAAAACTGTATAAATATTCAAATACATAGAATGACTTCCATCACCAAATGCTTAATTTGAATAATAAATAGACCGATAATCAATCACTAGTAGTTAAATAGACAAATATTAAATTGACTGTACGACCAACAATATAAGTAGTCATAAAAATATACTGAATGTCAAACACGACATTATAAATAGACAAATAATAGACAAATCTCCATCAAAAACCGTATAAGTAAATGAACTATATCCTGATTGCCAATCGCAACTGTATACTTAGGGAAATTATTAGAATTTATTTCATTGACAACTGTAGAATTGGACAAATAAAC
>Ga0131853_10018186_pt1 | contig 12790 bp, 3 predicted proteins | sample TergutLab28metaG_FD_92764 | JGI IMG/M metagenome (GOLD analysis project Ga0131853, IMG submission 92764) | Labiotermes labralis P1 segment gut microbial communities from Petit-Saut dam, French Guiana - Lab288 P1 (version 2) (version 2) | ecosystem: Host-associated > Arthropoda: Insects >...
CTCCTGAAGATGGACGTATTAACGTCTGAAACATGTTGAGCAATATATAATAAAGCAAGTGTCATCTAGTTGGTCAACCTTTATTGAAATATCAAGATGATGCACGGTCCAATACGCATAAGAGTTTTTATGTGTTGTAGACCTGTAAGCCGCGAGCCTTGAAGACTGCTCATGCGGATGTTTAGTGGTATAGCTAGTTTGTTGACATCCAGGAGGCAAGCAATGACAGAGACCGCCCCCGGACAGAAATCACGAACTTTAAAAAAAAAATCGGAAATATTTATTTATTTTCCGTGATCTTAGTAATTTAAAAATTGTTGAGTACTGAAAAACACGTTTTTCATTTAATACGGCTGTGCTGTCGCCAATTTTGCCACCCCCATGGCCACTGCTGCCTGGGGCGGCCGCTCCACTCGCCACATCGTAGTTACGTCCCTGTAGACATGCAGATTTTATTGGACTGTGAAATTATTACCTAAAATTGGGGAGGCTTAATTGACCAACAATGAATATTACACACGTATAACATGGTTTAAATTAAACGTTGTATTGAAACATCCTTATGTACATACTTTGCAGTCATAAGTTTCATCTTATTAAATGACATTGTGTCCTGAAACGTTACATATGTAACGGTCCCCCCCCCTTCCCCCCAAAACCCATTAAAGCATGGGCACAGAATGCATGTACATGTTGTGATGTCAAGGATTTTTGTGCCCTTAGATTCATGCCAGGTATGTTGTTTTAGTTGTAGAGTGAAATGTCATGTGGTCTTTGACTGCAGTGCTGCTGCTGCTGCTGTTGTTGGCACACTTGATGGCAAATAACAATAGGATTACTGACAGGAATGTCACTTTCTGGCAACGATACAAGTTATCAGAAGAATAAAACAGTCTTTGCAGCCAAGTTCAATATACCGGAAGTATTTTGAAAGTCTGTTACATAATTTATGCTCGTTTCGTTTCGCCAAATTGTACTGTTTGCATACTAGGTTTGAAATAAAGTTGTGAGATGAGACATCCCCACTGGCGTTAACAAATGACAAATGCATGTAATAAATCAGTCGTTCACAGCACTAGTTTTCATCAATTTTATTTGCGGCTACAATTTTCGGTTGTAATTGTTGTAATCAGGCCTTCTACAATGTCGATGCAAAAAAATTATTCACAACATTATGCAGCACGCAATTTTTCTGTATCGGCGTTTAGAGAAGGCTTGATTATGCAGCCGAAACATGTGGCCGTCAATAAAATTAATGAGATATATTGTGTGTGACTGATTTAATACGTATATTTGTTACTTGAAATGAAGATTGCACATTTAGTATAATTTTTTCCATTTAATTGCAAGCTCTTGACTGCCAACTCTTTTCTCTTTCCTGTCAAGAGAAGTAATGTAAGATACGTAAATAAATGAATAAATAAATATTCCCTCTCCATTTTTACAGTCATGTAACAAGGAATAATATGCTTTTTATAATAAGAGAAATTGGGGCCTAACTTTATTTACTGATTTCTTTTCCTCTTGAGTTGTTACATGTAGTTCCTTTTTTCTGGAAAACAATAGGCCAATATTCATTTGTCACAAAGCAAGGGGCTAATAATTGTCAAACCTGTTATAAAACGAAAATTATGCGTATATTTTTAAAACGCACAAACGTGCTTGAAAGTCGGTTATTGTCACATTTTCAGGAAATTACTCCGATGGACAGAGCCCTTGAGAAGGTCGTTACCCAGATGGTCAAGAACTGTTCGGTTACCTGAAGCTTTGCTGCTTTCTTCCACAGGTCCTAACATTGATCACATTCTGTGCCAGCTTATTGTAGTCCATTCCCTCTTAGATTCGTTTGTTTCAAGGCCCACTTTTATTTTAGCCACTCATCTGTGTCACGGTTATTAAATGGTCGATTTTCTGACCAAAATAACAGTCCTGCGCCAGAGGTACATGTACCCACAAAGGGTAAGGTTTGCTTTATACATTGTCGGACACTTAATACAAGCACGTTAATAGGTCTTCACAACTCCCTCTAGTACAGCATTTTCTGTGAATGGAATGAAAATGTCATTTTATTTTATTTTATTTTATTGGTCCGGAATGGCGTAGTGGGTATAGCGACTCGGTACGGGCTGGACGGTCCGGGGATCGAATCCCTTTGGGGGGGCGAGGTTTTCCGAAGCCGTCCAGACCGTCCCTGGGACCCAAGCCGTCTCATATAGATGAGTACCGCATCTTTCCGGGGGTAAAGCGGCCGGGTCGTGGCGTTGACCACTTACCCCCATCTATCGCCGAGGTTAAAGAAACAGTAGAGCTATACTTCTACTCCCTCTGTGGCCCTTCGTGGCCTGGTCTAGGGGGAACTTGGTCATGTTTAAATTGCATGGTAATATATAGGTTCAGATGACCTTTAAGCGGGGTATTTCCACCACAGTAAAGGATGTAAATGTGAGTCAGTGATGACTGGACTACTATATACAGTACTTTGTACAAATAATTATTAATTAAATATAAATGTATGTGTGTGTGTGTGTGTGTGTATATATATATATATATATATATACGTATATACACACACACACACATATATATATACATACATATATACATACATGCATGCATACATACATACATACATACATACATACATGTATGTATGTATATGTGTATATATATATATGCACACACACACACACACACACACATTTACATTTAATTATTTTTGACAGTGGGAAAAGGGTTTGAAGCCTTTTTCTGTTAACAAATATGTAATCCACTAATATGAGCCCTGGAATTGCGGGGAATTTTTGTGTATAGCTCCTAAAAAATTTGGCCCCGTATTTGCGGTAAATCGGACATTTCAGACTATGATAATGGAGACCTTTGTTTCCTTCTTCGTGGTAAATGCCTTGTCAGGGGACTTTGGTAATACATTCACATTAATATAGAGTATCTGTTTCTAAGAACTTCTTTTCCTGCACCAAATAAAATAGTATTGTATTTTGATTCACATACAGCCATATTTTTCTGAGTGATGTCTGAGGTTCTCAGGGCAGATCTGCAGTGTGTCGTTGTTGTAGTCTGACAAAAATCTACCGATGCTCCTGCTATCCCAAAAATGTAGGCAGTAGGTTCCTCAGAATTACCGCAAATATTTATCAGACTGCATCATGTCACGGCCAACCAAATAGTGTTTTTCATACTGCTGTGACACAAGGAATAAATTGCCTTTCATGGTTTATTAAGTTTTAAACAGCGGACATTCCGTTGTCGTATGTGTAAAACTGTGAATATTTAATGTGATACAATAGGATCTTTTAATTTGTAAAGAGTGTATGGCATCATGGTGGTAATATTGTACTTCAGCAGTTTGCTAGACTTGGCTCTAGCAGTTATGTATGTGACCTGGCTGATATGCTATTCTGACATCAAGTGACTATGGATCAGATACCATAATGTATATCCAATTTAGCATCTTCAGTTTCGGTCTGAATATTTTTCCAGGAGTGCCCGTGCAGGTCACTGCAGGTTCAAAATTCCCTGTGTAATGTTTTTAGTATTCTAGGTGTCTGTATTGAAAGGTTGGTATCTCGCCACTCAGTCATACAGATGATGACCCCTCCCCCCTCCTCGGCCATGCCAAAAGGTGTATTTAGCACTTTTGCATCTACTTCTCATATCTGCAGCTCTTCTTATCTGGCCACAACCTGAGGATGTACCAGGTTGTGGTAATGAGGGATTCAAATATTATGAGCTGTATTTTAGTACTATTTGGTTAATTTTCATTTTGTTTCAGGAGTAACGGTGCAAGGGGCGCCAACGCAGCTTCCAATTTGTGACATCGCTGGGTCCAATAAACGACGGAAGAAGAAGAAGAAGAGGAAGCGACGTAGAGGAGGAGTGTGTATCACAAATGCTAAAAACGTTCATTTTATTCAGTTCTTATACTTGGTTCCTTTGAATTATTGATGGAAAACCCTCACTGTTTGGAATATGATGGAGTGAACATAGCAGATTAGTCACTGCTGGAGGGATGAGTATATTAACGCTGATCTTATGATTGGAAACTAATGCCATGCTGATGTGCCCTTTTACTTGCATCAGCTGGCAGCAGTAAGAAGTGCACTTAAAGTCAGAGAACCCATTCTGGGCAGATCTCAGAAAGAAAGTGAAGTTTCCTATTGCACACAAGCTTTCAGTTCTGTAGATTATTGTAGTGTGAACATCATATTTAGCTAATGTAATGTATAACACAACACTGACATAAAGTTGTGGGTCAGCATCGTACTTAAGTCAGAAATGTTTACTACTTAGAATTGTAAATATGTTAGACACTGTTATTGTTATTGATGTAATTATTATATTTACTGGAAAAATGCTTAAAGAAGAGCAAACTTGCAGTTTTCCCCCATGTTAAAAATTCCAGATATAATTGGGATTTTGACACCATCCCCATATTTGTAGGACTGCTGGTGCATGAACAGCAGTCCATACAGAATCTGTTTATGTTCATGATCTGTAGCCACATCAGATTTTGTACACCTAGCTCCATTTGTCCATTAGTCATCACCACAAAATGGAAAAGTAAAGACAGTTTCATTGTTGGCACCATGTTGTTACTGTGTATTTTGACTCATTCCATTTCCACTCAAACAGGTGGTGTGCATATTATACTGTATGTGTATAATTATTGATGTTTTACAGGCTGAAGATGGCTGCTCCGAGGAATCCAGTTATGATGAAAAGGAGTTAGAGGATCCTATGAGTCTCACGAGTCAGGAATCTTCATCGCAGGAAATTGAATCTGACTCAAAGCAGAGTGTCACACCTAACAATGATTCCAGTACATCATCACCATTATCATCTTGTCAAACTGTGACTCCCACGGATCCTGCTGATAATACTACAAGGAAACCAACAGCACCCTGTGAGCATAGTTCTCAACTTAACGAATTTGATTGTAATATACCACCACTTGTTAATGTGGAGCAGTCATCTTTAGAACAAGAGAGTATTAGTGCACCTTCAGCATCAGAGCAAGATGTACAGGGCACCACTTATGATCATAATGAATGTGATCCTAAGTCTGTTGTGCAAGAAGGACGAAAGAAATCCATACAAGAGTTAAGTCAGCAGTCAGTACAAGTAACAAAAGACAACTGTCAAGATCTAAATTCTGTGCAGTGTTTGAAAGATCAAATCAGAACTGAGGAAGTTGATTTGCCATCATCTGTATGTATATCAACATTTAATTCAGCACAACAAAAGGAATTTCTTCATTTATATGCTAACTGTCAAGATGCACTATGTATTTTAGCCTCCAGTCATTCAGCAGACAATGGCAAATTTGAAAAAGCAAGTGAAAATAATGGACTGCACTCATCAGTGACTAGACTACATTCTTCAGAAAGTACAAATCAGGAGGCAGAAATTGATGTGCAGAGTAACAGTGAATGCATTATTAAAACTGAGGATTCAACAAAGCCTATAAAACACAAGAAATCTGGCAAACAAGCAAATGTAAAACATAAGAAAAGTCCAAAAGGGAAGGAAGAGAAACAGAAAAAACTTAAAACATCCATTACAAATTGCAGTGCAGATACAAATCTGGATAGAAGGTGTAAGAAGAAGGGTGATATAAGGGAAGGGCCCGATAATAATGAACTTGTATTAGACTCTGCAGCATCAACACTGCATTCATCAGTTAATAGCATTCCTTCAGAGAATATCACAGAAACAACAACATGTACTGTGACAGGAGACAGTGCCAGCTCTCAGAAAAACAAAACAGAGGAAACATTCACAGTTTTGAATAGACTAGGTGACGGGTGCCATATTTTAGAACCTGAGGTCAAAAGTAACTCATTGTTACCAATGGATGGTACTGAAGGTAAATCTGCATCAGCTACAAATGAACAAGTCAGTTCTGAAGAGTTTGTAAACAGTAGCAAAAGTAGCCACATTAATAGACCTGGGAAACATGATTTGTTTCCAGAATTTAAGAGTTGTTGTGAAGACCCTCCAGTAAGACCACTAAGGAAAGAAGAACTAAAATCGTCTCCTGTCCATTCCCTATCTGTAGACCGAATTCCAAGTGAGGTATCCATTAAACCAAGCATAACTGCCAAACCATTAAAACTACCAACAATCTCATTAAGACCAGATATACCTAAAGTGGAGCCTAAATGTATGCATGAAGTGTCTTCATCCCAGCTGAAAGATTCAGCAGACATTCTTGACAGTATAACTGCTGCCCTCACTACGGACCCACCCCTTACGCAGCTACCACAAGCAACAGTTCATAAAGATAACCCAGTCTTTCAAGAAGCAGCATACACTGCAAATGCCTTACAGTCATCAAAATTCTCAATGGTACAGGAAGGCCAAGAAAACACTGCATCGTCTCCTCCTGTTGTGCAAGGTTCATCTTCAGAGACAGGTGAGAAGTTATTTGACCTACAAAAAGGCATACCAAATCAAGCTATTGCAGTATCAGTAGAACATGAAACAGGTACCAGCAGGAAGGAATGCTCCTTTGAGAAGCTACAACCATCTTCATCAACATCTAGTCAAACAGGGAATGAAGATGCAAATGACATAACAAATCAAATGGTATTCAAGGATCACATGTCTGAAGAATTAACTCAAAGTAAGAAATTTCAAGATGAACTTGAACCACCAATACCACCTCCACGATTCAAGAAGTTACGTGCTTGTAAACATAAATTAACTGAGCTTTCACAGGTGCAAGGATGGGACTTAGAAGGTGGTAATATAACAGACGAAAGCTCAGGTGATAGCACAACTTCTTCAACCACACGTGAAAGTGAAGAGTCTGTAATAGAGCTCTTATCCTCCACACATACAAATCCAGATGATAGACTGAAACAAAACTTGTCCTCTGATGAAGAAGAAGAAATCATATTCAGAGCCAAGGTGGCTCACAGGAAATCTGAAATGGTGGACATAAAATCAGTTCCTCCAGATAAACCGAATTCACCATCCATTAGTGGTCCATGTCTTCAAAATTCCAAGCATATTTCTCATGAAGATAAACCCAGAACATCCAGAACATTTCCCAGATCTCAGAGAGGAGATGTTTCCTTACAGTATGCAGAAATGTATGCTGAAGAGCTCTCAAAGATCATCGTCTCTGAAGCTGTTTCGGAATCATCAAAGAAACAAATGTGCCTGCCCATAACAGAGGCTGTTACAAGATGGCTAAGAAGTCAGTCACCAGATGTACTTGCCTTACCAGAACCAGAAGACGACGTGGAATCTGAAAGTTCATCAGGGGAACAGGAATCTGATGAGAGTATGGCAGATGTAACTGGAGATCAACAATTGACCGGTCAAAAAAACGTGTTTTGCAACCCTTTACCTGTACCATTGCTTGAAGATCGTCACTGTCTGTTAGTTAACACTGATGCTAACCACATTGGTGACAGCAATGGTACCGGTAGAAGGGTTGCGCTGATTGAATGTCAATATTGCAAACTTCAGAATGGAAACTTTGTTTCTGAAAATTATGACAATAATAGAACTAATGTTGCTGTATCAACTGAAGGAGACAAAAGGCTGATAAGTGGGTATGATGACAGAAGTTTCATCATATCTCAAAAGCATAACTGTGATTCTGTCACTCTTGTCGAGAATTCTGATCCCGAAAAATATAAATGTCTCTGTCAAATAACAGAGTCACATGAGGGAGAAAATGTTTTAACAGGATTTTCATGGAATGTTACCTGTAATGTAAATTGTAAAAATCAACACAGCAGTTGTTCCAGTAACATTTCTGAAGTAATCCCAATGCATTATAATCATAAAAACTCTGGAATACATACAGCAAGAAGTAAGGTACAGAAAGAAGTTACCTTGACCAAAGTTCCAGAGAACAGCTTCCAGAATATATCGCAAGATACTTACAAAACTTTCAAGAGTTCATCAGAGCCAGTTAACTTATTCACCAATTATGTTAGCCAAGGGAAATGTATAGCGGGTGAGAATGGATTTTATGGAAAACAGCCAGAAAATGTAAAAGACAAAGAATACAGCGTCAGCAATTACAAATCCGATTTGCTGAAAGATGATGATGGTGATGATAGCAGTTGCACTAGTGAAGGGACATTAGAATGTGAGTGGGATCTTTGGGACTGCAACCCAGTGAAAATTCTGCCTGTGTTAACTACACCAAAAAGTCAAACCCCAGTAGAAGAAACCTTGTGTGAAACACCAGTTGACCATTGCTCACGTATGTGTGATCCTACAGTGTCAGTAGCAAAGTACTATCGTCTTGGAGCTCTACAAAAGAAATCTGTAAAATCTGATGAAGATGAAATATCAAATGATGCAACTGACAGCAGTGATGAAGAAGTTGATGCACTTAAGCATTTCCAGCATGAACTGGAAGATGATGATGGCCTCCAGATTGCACATTTATCAAGTAATGGCACTGGTAACTCACACAAAATGTCAGTTGAAGGGCATAAAAGAAATGTAACCTTCAGTAATCCAGAGATCTACAAAGTTCACTATGGGGAATCTGGTAAATTAAGGAATTCGGGTGTTCAGTTTCAGGAAGAAGCAGACAGATGCAGAAATATGTATAACACAACATTATCACAGCGAGCACAAGCTGCACGTTTGTTCCACAGGAAATCTTCAGTACTTGTGAGCAAGCTTAAAGGTGATGGTCCATTCCCTTGTGGTGGTATATGTTGTATACTACAATGACACATTCACACTGCCTCAGAACAATTTGTTTAAAATAAACATTTTGTGGCAATATTTATATTGTAATTGTGTGTAGGAATATCAGATAATGGCAGCCAGTACTAATTCTGCAACAGTGACAGTGTTTCAAGGATGCATTTCTTTCTAATTCTAATTATGTGCAAGGTTTAAACAGCCATATTAAAGCCAAATTTAATCCTGTATGTTCATATCCTAATACTTTTCAGCTAGTTGTTTCAGTTCCTATCAGTAATTATGAACTGTTGATTTTGAAAACCTGGCATTAGCAGATACCTTAAAACCTAATTTCCTTAAATCAAAATGTGGTTTCAGATTCATTATTCACTGCAGGGATAAGTTTACACAAGTAAAATCACATATGGAATGGGTGAAGGGACAGAAAATACCTTCATGTAAGGGGGGCAGGATGGCTTGCAGTATTTTGGAACTTCCTGCAGGAGAGCTAAATTACTGTATATGACCCATAGATTTATTCCAATTTAATGTGAACCTACATTTGTAGTTTATCTTCTGTCTCAAAATGTAGCAGATATAGCATCATTCTTTATTTAAACAGTATGATGAATATATCCAAAATAAATAAAACAAATTACAAAATAAATTTTAGTGTGAATCCTTCACATTTGGAAAACTTCTCTTGGAGGGAACCATACATGTGATGATGAAGGTTGCTAATAGACATTGATATCAAAGGCAAATCATATTAAACAAAATTGTGGATCACAATACAAAGATGGAACCACAGCTGACACTAAAGAGTAATTGCTAAGCCACTAATACATAGGTAATCTTGCACTTTCCACTGCAGAAATGTAGAATCTGCAGAACTCTTCTGAAATAAACAAGGTCTGCTGTAATGTTTTTCATCCAAATACTGAGAAAATTACATTTTACAGAATTGTTTGAAGCAGGAGACCCTGTTGTTTGAAATAATCTGTTTAGTTGCAATATCCATGCCACAGTTCCAGCAGTGTTTCAGAAATGTTGTTTCCAAATCTTTATTGAATTTGGAAATGTCAGGTTTTATAAACACTAAGTATTGATATGAAAAGACAGATTGATTAGAAAATATAATTTTGCAAGTTTTATTATGCTAAACATAAAACTTAAAAAGTGGCTAATTTTTTTTTTGTGTATTTGAAATTATTAAATAAAAATAACTGTGTTAGAACAACAGACACACAGTCTTAACAGCTGAAATGTTAAGTAAGTTTTTTAACACTCAACCAGATGTATTAAATATCTGTATGCAGGACTGAAATGTGTAAGATATTAAGTGTCTTCAGTTTAATTATTCATTTTTGGTTGATTAGTTTGTATGATAAATTAAAACTCGGGGTAGAGTAGGGCTTTAATCCTAGTCATTGTGGAATATATCTTGACAGCATTAGAGAATCCAACATGAATTCCAAATATTACCTTAGCGAGTCTTTATTTCAGGTTAAGCTACTCGGTAAATTTAAACGCAGTCGTCATCTGAATATTGGGCTGAAAACTCTTTGTAAAGTTCTGCTTTTGAGTTCATCTGTCACTAAAACATGCCCAGACGACTTTTAAGGAATTTAACTATTTGCAGTCCAAATTATTATTTTAAATTGCAGCAGTCTTAATTTTCCAGAAAATCTCTAATGTTTGAGGTTCCAAAGCAGTCATTAGATGGCAGGAGCATAGGAAAAACCAACATGAAACACTGTAAAACAACACGTTGATTAGAGCTTGACCCTTGACCTGGCAAAACAATAAGTGCTGTTGAGTTTGACTCAACATTGGGCAGATAAGGGTTACAGTTGCACATGCTTCTAACCATGAACCGTGAAGACAGATTGTTAAATTGATGTATGTATATTCGTGATTTATTTACAAGTTCCTTCTCTTCATTACCCTTTTCTGCATCAATAAAGTAATCATTACTTGCTTATGCTGACTCTTCTGCTGCTTATTAGAGCTGATTTTCAAGTATGATGAGTTGTGATTTAGGTAGCCTGTACTAACTATTTTTAGGTAATTTGTATTATATTAAAATGCTGGTATGAAATTGATTTCTAAATATGATACGGTTTTACTACCCCTGACATCTGAGTGACCGTGAAGTGTGGCGCACATGGCTTGCTCAGCATAGCAAGTATAGTAAAGTATGTTTGTGGTTACGGACATGGCCGGGTAACAGTAACAGATGTAACATCAATAAATGCAGTAACTTGGCATGTACTGAATATGGAACTTGTTTTCCAAATTTACTGCTTAATCTGTGTTGAAGAAAATCGATTCTAAATAGTGCCATAAAACACAAGCAGTTACAACTTAAATGAAGTACTTGTTCAGGATTTTCTAATCAGTTACAGAAAGTAGTTCAATTGCAAATCAAATTATTCATTACAATATTGATTAATTTACTTGAAACAGCTAGTAGGGTGATTTTACTAGCAGTAAAAGTGCTATAGGAAAAAATTAAACATTGGCATGCCAGTTATTAAAAAGTAAGCTCTTTTGTTCAAGGTTTGAGGTTCTCCCAATAATGGTGTGGAAGAGTGAAGTCTTCTAGGGTGTTACATAATGTCAACTGGTAACTTGTTACTGTTTCTTCAAAACGTCATTAACTGTGTACCAGTCAACATGGTATAATACCCCAGGAGGCTTTAATCATCTAAAATCTCTTGACCTGTATTTTTTTTTCTTGTATCTTGTATGTTCAGTTCCTATATAAAAATACCATTGTGTTATAAACGCATGCAGTATTATCATGTTACCATCAGTTCTGTACCATTAAGTATAATAGAGCTGCTAATGAGTAATAATAAGATAAAAATGTATAAAAACAATGAACATTGTGTATCTTCATCAGCAGCACTAGTAAGTAATACCATATACCTAAATTAATTCACTTAGAATTATTTCAGCATCACATATTAGGGCAGAATGGTGTAAAAATGGAGTGTGTATGTATAAAAGTGATTATTAAGAAATGCAATGTGGTTACTTCATTCTGTGCTTCATCATGTAGAAGAGTACAGCACCTTAAATATTTGCTATCAAAAACACGTTTTCATCCATAACACCGAGTTGAAATGACAGAGATAAATTTTCGTGTGGAATAAGTAAGCTGTAAGACCTTGGAAGGACTACCGTATCCTCTAAAGAATGGGTATTGATGATTAGTCACAAAAGAAGTGGAATAGTCCAAGTGTCCTCAGAAGAAAGAAAGAAAAGATAAAAAAAAAAAAATGAAAGATATAATGAAATTAAAATCATCTTAAGAACATTGAAATGTATCAAGTGCAATAAAATGGATGAGCCTGTATTATTAGAATTGTTGCACAGAGACATTTTTTTTTCCTTTCTGGGAAGGTTACTACTGTACTTTGTTTGATACAGGATGAAAATATTTGTTTCATGCTAAATAATCAACTATATTTACATGTCTAAAGTAATCATAAGATTTGATGTGTACTGGCTATGGTAGAGGCTGATGTAGGAGTGATTATTATTATTGTTAATGGTGCTGAGGGGGATAAAAATATCCAGGAGATATCATTTTAAACCATTGCCTGTAACTGCACACAAAAGTGGTGAAGAGAATATGAGGTATGGTAAAAGTGAATTGCAATGACGAACAGAACCAATTTTCCTCAACGTTGTAAGGACTTGACAGCAACAGTTTTTTCAGATATCATAAAAATTGCAGTTTGAAAACTGAAAATTTCAGTAGCTGTTTCCATGGTTCATGTCAGGCTACTTTCAAACTTAGCACTCTTATTATGACATCCTCTTACCATTCTTGTATGATAAACTTAATAAAGAGCTAAGTGGCAGTTATTTTTGCCTGACTTCAGTAATATGGTTGCATTACTAAACTAATTGATCCTTGTGAAATTGCTTGAATGGTTGCTAGCTCATTAGGTAGCAAAAAAGTTTGAAAGTAAATGTTATTTTACTGTTGCCATTAAAGATGTTTAAAAGAAATTGGCATATTAGCCATACAACCTGGGGAAGGGGGGGGGGGGGGGTTAAATTTTCTTTGACCTGTCCCAAACTTTAATTGGGC
>Ga0131853_10018188_pt1 | contig 12789 bp, 6 predicted proteins | sample TergutLab28metaG_FD_92764 | JGI IMG/M metagenome (GOLD analysis project Ga0131853, IMG submission 92764) | Labiotermes labralis P1 segment gut microbial communities from Petit-Saut dam, French Guiana - Lab288 P1 (version 2) (version 2) | ecosystem: Host-associated > Arthropoda: Insects >...
AGCGCTTCTCTATGTGTTTGCGGTCGGGTTGTTTTTGGGGCGCCCCTGCTTACAAAGGAGATGGGTGACGGGGGTGGGCGGTTTTGGGGGGGGGGGGGGGGTAAAGGCGGCCGGTGCTTAGGGGTGAAAACCTTATCACCGTCATATGCCGACTATCATGGAATCTGGGAGCCTCACCCTCCTGGAAACCCCAGGGCCTGTCCAGGCATGTATAGTGATTCCTTACCTTACTTCTCCAAATCCATGTAAGGGTTGAGGTTCATAATACTGGGTGCCCTAAGTCTCCTTACTTTCATTACACTCACTTTGCAGCGAAACACTATTAACTCCTCCATTTACAACCAATAACCAACAAGAACTATCAACAGAAACAAGAGCTAACGTAACCACAGTGTTGCCAGCCATTGCAAATAACAGAAGAGCAGTCATGCCAAAAAAATCACAGTTGATTTACTTCAAGGAAAAGCAACCCTAGGAGCTGCGATTGATTCAACATCACATACCAAACAAAAATAACGGGTATTCGAATATCTCTGTAAAAATGATACATTGTGATACGAAGTGTCGTGAAATTAGTCTGTGGTCTTGTGTGTGTGTGTGTGTGTGAGCTGCGCCAGAATATTCCGACTGGTGAGTGACCTGCGGGCGATTGGTGTCCCTTTTAATGACAGTATATCAATTGCAGAAGTTATGCAAAGGGAACAGAAGGACGATGGCAATACTTAGGATTATTTTACAGAGATTCGCAACAGATATGTTGTTTTGTTTTAATATGGCGTTAATTACTACGTTGGCTTCAACGTTCCAACTATTTTCTCTTCTTGCAACAGCAACTCAGTTACAGCACGCAGAGCGTAAAAGCTCTGACGCGTTCGATCATGTTCTGTTGTTTATCTTGAAACTAGTAAGACTTACGGAAAAGCTTATTCTGTATTAAGTGCGTCTTGGTGCACGTTTTGTAGGAAACATTTCTTATAACGTTACACGTTTGCGAGCTGTACTCGAGAGGCGCGAATAAACTCGTGTAGTTCAGCATATAAGGTTCCCGTTGATAATGCCCGACTTTACTCCATATTGGGCTGTGCATGTCAGTGACTATAAAACTTTCGGGTATCACGCGTCCCCATTTAGTGTTCCTTAAGTTGTTGCACGTACACGAGAACACACAGGCAGGTACTAGGCACATTTGCAATATTAATTGCGAAAGCGTAAAAAATTGCTGAATTCAATGCAATTTGTTCTTGAAGATTCATGTATGCTGGAATATGATACAGTTCTGATTAGTAAATACATATTGTCAGCATATTACAAAATGAAATCAAATAAACGTACGACTCAGATATTGCTTGCTTTTTGGAAAATATTTCTTTGTGTTTCGTAAATTAATAATGAATCAATAACGCAGTCCAAAGCAACTATTTTATTGCAAAAGCAATAAATTTTTTATTATAAAATTGCTACATATTTTTCACCCAAATTGGTAATCATAAGCAATGCAAAATACATAAAAAGCTTTAGTTGTATAATTATAATAATCGTTCTATGGACGGAGACCTCCTACACACAGTTATATTACAGTTATATTAGTTACATTAAAAGTCAACTACGGGTAGCTTAACCTTTAGACGCCTAGCGTCAACTATAGTTGACGTACCGCACCGATAACCTCCAAAGTTGCATTTTATATATTTATTCAACAAATATAGGTACCGAATATATTAAACATGGTATATACTCTCCGTTTTCTTCACTTCAAACTGCAGTTTGTTTCATAATTCTAACGTATTTGGTTTCTGTATTATTCACATTTTATATACAGGGTGTGATAAAATTAAAAAATAATTCCGGCGCCAAAAGGTTAAATAATGTTAGGGAATTGCGTTGATGATTGTGTTTAATATTTGATGAATCTCTGTACTTTTTGACTATAAAAGTGCATTTACATTGAGGACGTATAATTTTTTTTTTTTAGGTACGATTGTGTTAAAAGCAATAAAATATCTCCTTCATTCAATTTAGTCTAAGTTGAAACAGAAGTAGTCCTACTTTTATTCATTTCATTTTGGATTCAATCTTATGTATGTATATTTATAAATCTATGCACGTTAACCTTGCTTTAATATTATAAAAATGTATTATTTTAGTAATGATGATTCCATTGATATCCAAATATTACCCTTAGTGCACGGCCAATTCAACACTTTGTTAAATAAGTTTCATGTATTCTTTTCCTACTCTGTCTTACGACAGGTTCAAAGCGAGTTCTCCACTAAGGGCGATCTAGTGCGTCTTCTTTCAGTTTCTAATATCCTTTCTTTTAATTGAAATCATCCAACAGCTGCTTACGACTTCTTCCTTGTTTTTTCTTCACATTTATCCTTCCTTCAATAACGTGCTTTAGAAGACAGTTCCTACGCAAAATGATAAAAATACAAAAAAAAAAAAAATAAATAAAATAAAATCACACCTAGATCATAATTTAATTCTAAGTACAAATTTTTGATATTAATATATTTATCATTATTAGAATAATAAATGTATGTAATTTTTACGCAAGGACAACGTTCCCACATTTGTAATTATGTAGGTATTAATTAGATTGTATTGAAAATGAAATGAACAAAAAGAGACAAATAATGTTTTAACTTAGAATAAAATTAATAATAGGAATATTTTATTGTTTTCATTACAATAGTAGAATAAAATCATTTTAACGTACCAAGCTTCATCAAATAACAGACAGAATCATAAATACAATTTTGCTCTACTCGTTAAGCTATATTAAAAATGATTTAAATACAATTATAATAACATTATGAGGAGGAAGTTCCTGTCAACAGAACGATAATTGTAATTAGGATATGTAACAAGCTTCACTTAGTACATTTTACAAGCCTGATGATGAAAGAGTCAGGTCGAAACAAGTGGCAATTTTATAGAAAGAGTTATTGTTTTGGTATTGTTTGTATTGTTTTTGGTAAGAATAACTGATGTGCTGGACTGCATTATTTATGAATTACTGACATTTTTCTACGTGTTTTCCAAGTTTTTAAAACTCTAGATACCAATTTGCACTAGCTTCAAATTCTCCTCCAATAAGCTAAACTTATTTAATATAATAAAACTTGAAAACGAGCAATATATTGTTATCACTTTATTTATGCTTCCCACAATGGTTCCTGTAGGATTCATACCTGAGCAGGAAAAACAATAGTGCCAGTCATTGGTAAAGTACACTACAGGTCTAGTTCTCTCGGAACTTGCTTTACCTAGATATAAGCAAAAGCCTGTCTTCAAGAGATAATATTCGCCAGATTAACCATGTTAACAAAAATTAAAGTAACTGAGAAAAAGGACTCTGTAATACGATTTGCTTCATCCCATTGTTGGAATCCAAGAGCCTTCCATTTTTCTATGATTCTAGCTCCAAAAAAAGAAGAGCAGGCGCTTCAGATGAATGAAGACTGTTCTAGTGTCTTTCATTTCCGTCATTTTAAAATAGCATCTAATACTTCACAAAGAGGCCATTTCTCGTTCCTAACACAAATAGATGTATTGTGTTTGCTATAGAAAGACGTTCTTCAGGGATATCACTCATATTTCTCATTCCAGAGGCTTGTCATTTCGAAATATTCGTTAGAAGCTTTGCCTACTGAGCCAACTTGTTTAAAATCTGTCTTCTTAATAAAGTGGCAACAATTGATGATATGAGTCCGTGTGTAATTGATATAAAACATGTGCCTTTCTAATTACATGTAATTGAGATTTCGAAAAGTGCAATGGCGAATTAGTACTGGAAATTTATAGCTTAACACAGACGTCTCTCGCAGGAGCTGTTTAAGGCCTCTGTGTGTTCGTGTCACAGTCACGGCAATTACTCGACAGCTTCTTACCGTAGAGGCAGGTGTTCGATCCTTGGACGTGGTATGTGTGGGACTTCTGGTGGACAGAGTGCACTGGCAGTGATTTGTGTCCGAGCACTTGGGATCTTCTTTGCCACTGATAACTGCACCAATGTCTCATACACATCTGTCATCAGGGGCTGGTACAACAGGCCTATTAGAGGCCCCTGTACCAAGGCCCTCTTTCTCAGCACTTCCCAAGAATAAAATCAAGACAACTCTGGATTCTTTCCTGGTAAATTCTAGTCGTCTAAAAGCATGATGCTATGACAAAAATCTCTTAAATTGTTAACAACAAGACCATTGTAAGAAAATTATACTGTTTGTGAAGCCCGAAGAAAATATGTTCTGCTGGCAGCCAATCACGAATTTTTCTGTATGCAGAGGAAGACATTATGCTTTGTGTGCAGTGTGATGGCAAAATGGTTTTGAGTGTAGTTTGAATATGGCAGACTACGTTTTGTGTGCAGTTTAGACAGAATGTGTTGTGTGCAGTTTGAAGTAACTATGTTTTCTTACAGTCTACAGACAGTATGTTCTGCGTGCAATCTGAAGACGGTATGTTTTTTGTGAAGTCTAAGGACGGTATGTTCTGTTTGCATTATTTCTGCATTAGACTGCAGTATTTACGTATGGCTTCTGCATCATCTCTACAGCTGCACAAAGTGTGTGTGCATTTCAGCAGTTCCCAAGGAACTTCACAAAACCAGCATAACCCAAGCGGATGTACGTTCTTATAAAAGTATTTTGCTCTGTCTGTTCCCCCTCTTTCTTTCTGGTTTTCGTTTGTCACTTAGCTACCAGAAGGGACCGTACTCGAGCCAAAATCGGCTGTCCTAACCAAGAAAAAACTGTCTGACCTTGGTCCTTTAGCGAAAATGTTGGAATAGGGCCTCAAATTAGGCTACGGCCGCTTACTTCCACTAATGAAATAAGGAACTTCATGAATAAAAGTCCTTCTTGAGAAGCTAATAGTTTTTAAGCTAACCAAGTAATTCCTCTCACATTATGCAAACCCGGCATTTTATTACAGTCCTTAAGACAGCTCGCCAATGGCTCCTGTCCAGAGCCACAGCAGGCAAGTCTATGCCCCTGTGCTGTTTCTTAAAGTCCATTTCATATTATCCTTACCTCCGCTCCCAACTTTTCCAAGTGCTTTCTTTCCTAGAGTTGTCCATACCAAACTCCAGGATGCACCTCTCATTTCCCTCGCAGGTGACATATGCCACGCTCGTAACATTATTCTTGATTTTATAACCCAAAAAATATTTTATGAGGAGTAACATTCATGAAGTTCTTTATTATGTTTTTTCTCCCATCCTGTTGCCTCGTATCTCTTAGACCAAACTATCTTGCTCAGTAAACTATTCTGAAACACCATTAGCCTATGTTCTTCCCTTAGGATGACAGAACAAATATCTAATAACAAATAACTCTAATATTTATGTTTTTGCCCAGCAAGTAGGGAGACCAAATATTCTGGATCGAATGATAGCAGCCATACTGTGAGATCAAGTTGGTCTTAATCTCCGCCAAACACTTTCAGATTCATTATTCATTGATAACCTGACCTTTCAAAGGTAATTATGTGAGCAACTGGCAGCGTCAATAACAGGCACGCGTGAAATTCTCTGATGTGTTGTGAAGCCTTTACACACTGCCTGAGGCCGGGAGAGCACAGATTGAATTCCCGTGCATTTTACGAGGAATCTATGGTACTGAATTGGTAATGGTGACTTTGATAGATGTTAATTTTTTAGAGTGTTGTCTTGTAGGTTGATCTGCCCTGCAGATGCTACCTGCATCCGCAGGGCTGAAAGATTGAAATACATTAAAGATAGAAGGAGGGTGTTCTTTCGAAACTTCGGTATTTATCTGAACAATCCCCGTCGTAAAAACCAGGAAAATTAGCTGTATGATGCTAACTGTTGTAACCGGCCAGGATCCGTAATTCAAATCTCGGACTAGGCAATCAAAAGGATGAGACGATAAACTGGTCGTATATTGAAAAGGAAAGGTAAAGTTTTGTTTTCGTTTTGAATTGCATGGAGGGTTTGGTAGTTAAAATCTCTTAATGCTCTCCACACTTGCACCTGCCAGGCTATATAGGTAGAGGTCTGACACGCCTCTTTTCCATATAAGATTTAAATTTTCTTGCTTATAGCTGTGGCCAGCTGTGCGCAGGTGTTTATTTGTTCCAGGGGATATTGTCACATGGGTTTTACCTGCAGGTGGTTTGTTTCTTTGACAAGGGGGACAGACATAGAACGAGCATGCAAGTCAGTCAGTTGCGAGATTTCAGATAGTAAAGAGTTACTGAAAGAGCAGAGCGGCTTTCTATCCCCCTGTGTATTCCCTAAGAAGGATTTGTGCTCACTGATGAGTGTGTAAAATATTGTAACCGAAAGTCGGGAAATTTAGGCAGACGGTTACACGGGCGTCGACTGCTGCCATCCTCTGGTACTGTTTGTTGAATCTATGAGGATTTCAATATCGATAACTGTATGTGCTGTACGGACCAGCCAAGAGAGCCTTGCCACAAAGAAGCATTCTTTGTGCACAGCGGAAAGCGCGCAGCACATGCGCGTTATTTTCAGGTAGAACTACTTTTTTCTTGTGTAATTGCATGAACTGCTCGGAGAAACATTTTCAGGCTGCTTATGGCGTTTCGGATGCTTGTGCAGTTTCTTACACCCAGGCTTGGATTATATTGCCATGGGTCTAAATCAAGCTTTAATTTCCAAACTCAGAACAACTCGGCATTCACATTATGGTGATAGTTATAGGATTTCTGTTAATCTTAAATTTGAAATTTACTATTATTCTGCGAGATATGAGTTGAGGACAGAGGTTTCGGTCCCACCTCAGAATTCGCAGAGACGCCATATTAGTGTTGTCGATTGAATGACGTCACGAAGGCCCACGGTAGGGTATGATGTTATAACCACTTTGGTGGCAATTGATGCATTTAGTTGCACGTGATATTGGCGGACTGACGAACAGGCTATTATATTATTATGTTGTTTATCTTTAGGGAAATGGAGTCACTTCAGTGACTGGCTACGGCTTTGTCGACTGCGGTTACAGTCCCCGACCAGACCAGGTATTTTCCATACTGACACCATTGTATTCCCACTAATTCTGAAGTGCACACCTTTTCCTGTACAGAGAATACTGGGGTCGGTACCTCCAGTAGCAAAGTGGACGGAACATGAAGACTGCGACTGTCTTCCACCTAAAACAGATAATTAGTCCCCTGAAATATGTAATTCATCCACATAATATATTGCATTATTTTCGTTCCTCATAAAAACACTCTGCATTTCCATTACAATGATCCACAGATTAATTTTTTTGAGGGAGAGGATCGGTGTTTACTGTGAAACCTCCACGAAACACGTAACACATTGTGTGGGCAAAATGCAGGGTTTTAATGATACAGCAGGTAGTAAATTAGAGTTACCTCTGCGCTCTAACGGGTTAAGAATGCTCCTCCATGTCGTGGTGGAGACATCATGTTTCACGTTGGCTCATCGTCAATAGCGGTAAGACGGTGAGTGCCAGTTCCCATCATTTGAATTAGTTATGGTGAACGTAATTATATTTTCGCCCGGCAATTGTGTCACGTATTCAGAAAATTACTAACAATTTGCACAATAGGGTGACACTAATTTGTGAATGAGAACTGAAAACTAAGATGACATCTCTCCACAGACGTACAATCGATTGTTGTACGCATGCGCCGGTTGCACGCTAGTCACACGCCTGTCGCGCGACCTGTCAGTCGCCTTTCGGCCATCAGTACGAGAATACGTAGCGAAGACAGAGCCACCTTGCGACTTTATCGCCAATCACAACAAACAGGATATTATGCCGTGACATGGCCACCAGCAGCCACCACCGGGGGCATGGCCATCATCACCACGAGGACCCCAACTTCGCCAAGACGCACGCGGTTCGTTGCTCATTTATTTACACTGGCTGTTAACTGAGTTGGCTGTCGGGATTCATAGTTTAAAATGCCGTAAAGTGTTTTGCTTTTAAGTGTGCAGGTTGTTACAAGTGCAAATTTAGTTCATGGGAAGTAAACTTCAATTGTTAAGCAATAGGGCACCTCCCGACATTTCGGAGAATAACGAATAACTTAGTATCCAACTTGAAAGTTGTGTGACATTTGGAAAGCTATTTTAGACTTTGTTAGGAAAGTGGCAAATACACTTACCACGTGCGTTAATGGGCACGAATCTGGTATTTTGTTTATAACGGTGAATGTGTTTTGAATTTCCTTTTAGTTTTCAAGGACAAGAAAATTGTTATTTCAAGTATTCTACATACTTTAAACAAATTTAAGAAACGGAGATGGAATGTATTTTCTTGGGAGGTAACTGATGATTCTGTAAACAAGGAATTTCAAAATTTCAGTTGGTGGGCCTGCATCACTAGTTGCTTACTGACTCGTGGGCCATCGGATTATAAATGCATATTTGGTGAATACCTGTGTTTGTACTCCAAGAAATTGAAAATCCACGACACTTTACTACAATTGCCGACAACTTAGTACCTATTGCACAGAGGTTTACAAGTATTCAGTAAATCGATTAAATAAGTTTGTAAATTTTTAATTTGAATTAATTATTCTCTTCGATTTAAAATTAATTTAGGTGATAATGGTCTCCACTCTACACGATCACACAATTTTACAAATATATACATGTGCCGCAAAAAAAAAAACATGCCACTGGGTCGATGGTTGATAAAGGTCTGAGCTCTCAATTCTGAAAAACTTCTGCCAGGATACATTTTGTTGCTTGGAAGAGCAAACGAACAAGCAAACAAACACACATACATATACACACACAGTCATGTGTATGTGTGTGTGTGTGTATATAAGTGCATGTATGTATACGTACAAAGAGCATCCACTTTTCAAGTGCGCGAACTTATGGAAACATGAGCCAGTACCAGTCCACTGAGTTTACCCTCTTTTTATGGGCGATGGAACGTTAAGACTCTTGGCCAGCCGTGCGTTGTGTTTCTTAAAGCGGTCTGTGCCTGTGAGAAATGCTCTGAGTTAAACAAAGAGCGTGCACTTGCAATGCTTCTGCAAAGTAAACACCACGGAAATATGTCACCGAAAGTTTTGTAAAAAAAATATGCCGCTTCCATAGTGCTGTGTACAAGAACAATGTACAGAACAGTGGAAAAAATTTTGAATTACATATTCAGTGCCAAACGAAAAGAAAATAAGAAAATTTTATATGTTTAACTAAAGATAAATTAGAAGATTATTGGCGCTCTAATGAAAGGCCCCAGCACTGCTTCGTGCTTCATAGTGGAGTGCTAAATCCTTAGCTCACAGGTTAGAGAGAAACATTCTGCACCACGCTCGTACAAATTCAGAGCCGTACAACATATCTTTCCACTAGAGGAGGAAGCAAGAACCCCTGCTGAAGATGCCTTCAAGAACAGGTAGCATTTTTTTTAGCCTTCTGATCCGGATATCGTGTTTTTCTCGGATGAGGCGTGGTTTACATGCAGTTGGAATGTAAACAGCGAGAATAGTAGATATGGTGTTCCGAAAATCCCTTGCAGTTTACGAAGTTCCTTTGATCTGGTGTGCCGTGAGTGCGCGCAGCAGCGTAGTGTCTGCGTTTTTGGAAGAAATGGTGCGTGTGATAGTAACTTCCGGGTTAAGGCGAACTGGTACTCCAGACTTGAATTCGTATGTTTGCTCTCTGTGGGGCACATTGAAGGGCAAATGTTCTATGAACAATCCATTGCTTCTGGAAGGGGAAGGGGGGGGGGCGGGAAGAGCAAACTCTACTCGAAGAAAAGTTGTTAACAGGCATATTTCAAATAAAGAGTTCTCGACGTGTTTCCAGAAATAATTTCAGAACTTGTGAGGTTTGCTTGGGAGCTGGAAGACGGTTCTTCTGGACGTTGAAGATCCACGGTAAACGGAATCTAAAATCCCCGGCGGACGCAAGCTTCGCAGTGGGCAAAGCTTCTATGACAGCTGCTGTGCCCAGGGACATTGTTTGTGGGAAGCTGTGTACAGTATGCACAATATATATGTTGTGACTTGTCATTCTGCCTGCCGTTATTCTGTCCCTGTGCGCTATGTAGGAACAAGAGTTGTTAAATATTACAAGTAAGACCTAAGGTGGCAGAAACTAGGCAAGTAAGAAACTGTTATGCTACCATCGGTGTTGCATTCTTGCCTTTTGCTTAAAAGCACACATATTCAGTTTAATTTCAAGGTCTGAATATTGTTAAGATTGGATCAATTGAAAATTTACCTGTTTAAAGCGTCACAAGAGACGCGTGTGGTCAAATTGTCCTGCTAAGATATCAGCTGTTTTTATTGCACGTAACTACGAAAAAAGTACTTGGAGATTAGTAATTCTCGTCAGCCATGCAGTCATAACAGAAGGATAATATTACGTTATGCAGCGCGGTCAACACGCATTATGAAGTCGTGTTTGCACGCGAAGTTCGACCTTTGTTGCCAAACCATTCTTTCGAACCCTGAAATCCATCTTAGAGCAACAGTTCAAGGCACAGTATGAATAGCGGTCGGTCCGTCAACTCGAGGGGTTCCGTGTTAGTCTGAGACTGTACAGTACAAATTAATTTTCGCGCACTGCTGGAGTGACCTGCGAAGAGAGTGAAAGCCAGAAGTCACAGACTTTTTTAATTGTGCACGTTGAATACATATACAATTTTTTTTTGTATATAAATATTTATATGGCGCTCTAAATAACATACAACGCATAAACATTCAGTTTCGAAGTCACAGTAAACACATTATATTTCCATTACAACAATCAGTTGAAGTTTTTAGGGAAAAATCGATGTTATTGTAAAGAACATACGAAACATAAATACACTGTGTGGGCAAGATGCAGAGTTCTTAGTGTTAAAGTGTGTGGTATGTGTAATTACCACCAGGCTATGAAGGGCGAAACATTCCGTGCATGGTGCGTATGTCGAGGAACTGAGATCATGCTGGGTTGGAATATATCTGTTTGTAGGCGATTTAACTCGCAGATGGTAGGGAACAGATCAACAGCTGTTCGTAAAGCAATACTGGATGATCCACTTCAGCCTGCAACACCAGGGCCACACTGTATTGTAAAATATCTTTGTTATCCAATTTGCCAGGTGGTAATATTTTGGGAAATTCGAAAATTCAGTTCTCCGGAATGGCCTCCAAAAATAAACGTACTGAGCTTGGGTTAATTACGTAATAAAAGACATCAAGCTGTAAAGATGTAGGTGATGTGGCGGAAGAGGGGAAGTTGTCGTGGCTCTCCGAAGGTGTCGTGGCTCTCCGAAGGAAATTGTCGCAACCTCCTTTCGGCCTCTCTTAATTCAACGATAAAACGTTTCAGGTAATAGAGAGAAAGGCACTACGTCGTTCGAAGAAAACACATTGTCACACTGACAATTTTTGCTTAAGAGTGCCCACATTTCTGGATCTCACTATTAATTTCTAAAGAATTTTGTTACAACTGTTACACTCAAACCCGAATTTTCAACGTTGCTAGTAATAAAGCCCAAATGCGGACACGAACCTGCGCCACTTCGATCCACCTCCAATGTTCACGACATATTCCCCTAAGATCCGTAGTAGGGACTATTCGTTAAATAAATTCCCAGTAGCAGAACGTAAAGTTCAATGCAAGTAATACCAAGGATCGTCAAGTCACATGCGTGCTACATTCACCTCCAACTTAAACACATCAAAAATATTTCGTGAAGAGTGTAGATTATGAAGCGCCCCATTAGGCAGCACACCTTTACAAAAAGTAACTTCTTCCACCGGACCTGACGGTGGTTCAGCATTTTCTGTTCAGAACACCATACGAACTGCAATAACATCAGCTTATCACCGCCACAACACATAAGCAACAGATTAATATGTTCAGCCCAAACCCGTATTCCCTGCCGTATTAAGGGTTTGCTACGGGCGTTGCTTGACGGTGATCACAAACTTGTAGCTAACCACGTTACAGGCTTGCCAGCTTTTCCTTGAATTCTCATGGGACTTTGTTATTGTCTGCCTGTCCGTTGCTCCCTAGATATCACCCTTTCCCGGCAAAACAAGCCAATAAGCCGTCGGTTCCAGTGCCGTGTGATGTTACGTTTACTTCGTAATCGTAAAGTAAGGAGCAGAAGTAGCTTTAGGCCGATCTCGGTGGCCGCTCGCTTGTTGGGATCGCGGGTTCGAATTCCACAGGGGGAATGGATGTCTGTGTCTTGTGAATTTTGTGTTTTGTGCAGATAGACGTCCCTGCGACGGGCCAATCACCCGTTCAGAGGTGTCCTACCGAGTGTGTGTGTCCTTGAGTATGATCAGAGCCAAAAAGAATTCTCCACACATAAAATTGAGTAGATAGAAGGGGTCAGACTAAAGAAGGAAGGAAGGAAGGATGGAAGAAAGTAAGTAGATAAACGGACAGGCTACAAATGTGTACAGTAAGAATCAGGGTTAGCTTTCAGTGTAGACCGAAGACATGTAATTGAAGGATGAGTCGGTTGCTGGTAGAAGCACCAGATGTGTAATAAAGGATCATTGTCAGCTCTCGGTGTAGTCACTAAATGTAAAATACGAGTATTAAATTAGCTTCTAGTATGGGCAGGAAATATGTGTTTTAACGATCAGAACTTTCTTCTGATATAACAAACAAACAAATAAACAAACTAACTGACTAACTAACTGACTGACTTAATGACTGACTGACGGACTGGCTGACTGACTAACTAACTAACTAACTAACTGACTGACTGAATAACTGACTGACTAACTATCTGACTGACTGACTAACTGACTGACTGACTGACTAATTGACTAACCAACTAACCAACCAACCAACCAACTAAC
>Ga0131853_10018189_pt1 | contig 12788 bp, 7 predicted proteins | sample TergutLab28metaG_FD_92764 | JGI IMG/M metagenome (GOLD analysis project Ga0131853, IMG submission 92764) | Labiotermes labralis P1 segment gut microbial communities from Petit-Saut dam, French Guiana - Lab288 P1 (version 2) (version 2) | ecosystem: Host-associated > Arthropoda: Insects >...
CCTGTCTCTATCCTGGGCCAGCCCAATCCAGTCCATATACCCACATCCCACCTCCTGGAGATCCATCCTAATATTATCCACCCGTCTACGCCTAGGTCTCCCCAGTGGTCTCTTTCCCTCCGGCTTCCCCAGCAAGACCCTATACACCCCCCTCACCTCACACATACGACGCGTAATTGAATTATGAATTATGCCGTAGATCTAATTCCTGTTGCGTAGTTGCTTTTAAAACGCTCTACTCTTGGGCAGTGTACAGTCCCTCTCGGTTATAACGTCATGAAAGGGCCGAATTTTTTGCGTCGTTATAAACGAATATTTTTCTTGGCTATAATGTCATGGTTAGCAGTGAGGAATTAATTGGTACCGCAGAATATCTGACGCTATAAACGAGGTGTCGCCTAAACCGAGGTCGTTATAACCGGGTTCGCCTTTATGTGCTTGGAAGTGACGTACTGACCATTGCACCAGCTGACTGATTAGGCCGCCTTACTGGAGACCTACCTACCTACCTGCCTGCCTGCCTGCCTGCCTGATTGTATCAGCATAGTTATCTACCAACCAACTGACCAAGTAACTAATGTACCAACTTCTGATAGGCGTCAGTAGCCAGTCAACTAACACGATAATCATGACAACGGGCAACAAGGTAAAGTTGCTGTGTGTTTAATTAAGCCTACACCAAGAATGGCGTTTACCGGGACTGGAGATATAGCTCCAGTCATTCTTCACCATAGTCGAACGCCCCGACATCCTCACCCCGTTGAATGAACCCTTATTCCGGTTGGACAGGAGGCTGGTTGGGTCCTAGAACGGAATGAAAACGGTGGCGTACTGAACTGTCCATCCCTAACGGGGATCGAACCCTAATTATCCGATGGTGGGATGGTTAGTGAATAATGAATTGGAAAGGGCATGGAGGGAAGTGGTCGTGTCGTAATTTAAGGTACAGGCATGGTTTTTGCCAGGAGGGAATGTGTAATGTCACGAGACCTCTCTGAATATCCGGTCTTGGATCCGGGATCTGAATTGGGAGTTTTCCGAATATGTGCTTAGTGTATGACTGTTGTTAGTGCGGTTTGCTGAATTCCAAGGTCGATTTGAGCCTCTTTGAAGTAGTGTTACATTTGACTCGATACGAACCAATAGGGGAATAACCCGATAAGTTTCTGCCGCAATATCCCTATACCAAATTTAAATATGTGATTTGCAGTTCCCAGTTATTCATTATATTTGTGACTGGAGTCACCCCTTCTTCCGACGCTCCGACTGTAAAGCTCCCTCTCGTTCTTATTAAAAGGAAAAGTGTTAACCAGTATTTTGGTTGTTTGCCTTGCTATACAAGGCGCTACTGTGAGTTATCGTGGGTCTTATCAGGACAGCTGTTGATAAGATGTGAAGGTAGGGGCCCAGAATTTATGGCCTCAGTCAACTGTCTTAAAATATGAGCTGATCCTTCTTTTGGCCGATGGCACCGTTTTGCGACCGTTTCGGAGGAACCTTCTTGCCTCCATATGCAGGGTACAATAAGTACCTTGCAGACAGTGCCTCTTGATGTCGAAGAGACAAGGAGCGGGGCTGTGGGGGACCCACTAGGAACTGGTGGCCCTAAAGGGGAAATGGTGAGAAGGCCATTTAGTGTATGGGAATGCCGAAACGTTGGCAGTGTAGCCCACATCTTCACGTTGTCATCGCCGAAAAGGAGGCTAAACATAATTAGAAAACCGGTATGAAAGCCTAAATGTAACAAGACATTAGCCAGCTTTCACGTGCTTATGATCTGTACAGGCCTACGTCCTTTGTCCCGGGGTTGAGTGAACCAGACCTGGGGGCTTTACTCCTGTTTACATAAGCCTGTTTTTGGTTAATCTAGCGATTTCACTGTCTTAAGCCGGGACAGCTCTATCACGTATGTGGATACCGGGAACGTATTCACGGTGGGTTAGAACGACTGGGGCGTGAAGCTGGCTACTTCCACCGGTATAGTCCTTAAGTGAAGAATGCAGTGAGTTATACTTCTGCTCCCCCACGCGTCTTCATGTCATGATGTTTAATTAGGCGTGAGGATTACTGTACCTTTCCACAACTCTGACTGTACGAATAGCGGTTAACAGCAGGGTGATTCATGATTAATCAGAAGGGGTTGTACGAAGCGATTGTGATGTACTATAGGGTGTCGCCTCGGCATTGGGAGCTGTGTTAGCTCGGTGGGTGTAGCGACTCGGCAATAGGCTGGACGATCTAGTGGTCGTAGTCGGATGTCGCGGCAGGGGCAAGGGGTTTATCTCTTCACCACAACGTCCAGACCACCTCTGGGGCCCGCGCATTCCCCTATTCAATGGGTACCGGAGGTGAAACAGCCGAGGCATGAAGCCGACTAGTCTGCATGAAGTGCTGAGGTTAAAAATTATTGGAGCTTTAGCACCGGGTGGATATCGAGTGATCGGCCGTTGTGTAGTTCTCGGGGTGAGCCTCAGATCGGCTATGAACTTGGCGACTATTGATGTTTCATGTAACGACGCTGAAGTTAGCTCAAAGTTTACAGCGGTCAATGGGGGGACGATCAGTAAGAACGAATTGGAGAGGATATGGAAGGAAGCGGTCGTGTTTGTGATTTAAGTCAGTGTATCGACATTTAGCCTACTTTGAGGGTAAAGGTAAAGTTGTTTCTATCCACGCCACAAAGGCATATAGGGGGAGCAGAGGAGTACTTCCGCTCATTCTTAAATTCAGCACTAAATGGAGGCGAGTAGTCATCTTCACACTTAGGCCAATTTACTTTCGGGAAGGAACCGTGGTACCTATTAGGTGGGCCACAGATCCTGTCGAAGCTGTTTTGGTGAATAAAATCTATTGCTGATGCTGGGGTTCGAACCCTCCGACCGTAGTTAGTCGCTATTCCGTCTCCGAAATCCCGGCTCCTTTTTTACCCGGAGGATATCAAAAAGCTTTAATCAGGATTACTGGTCTTGGGCGGAGGTTTGAACCCAGGACCTAACGAATACTAAGCAGGAGCGCGTATCGTTTTAAATGTTCGTGGCGAAAAGACAGAAACTCTGTCGTGTGGTTATCGAAAATCACGGTTGTTTCACTCGTGCTTCGCTGTTACTGATAATACGTAGCTTGAGTGGAACTTTCGTTGGTGCAGATTGACGGTGATGTGACGGTACAGCGCGGCTGAGTTTAAACGCGTGTATGTGTCCTGCAGAAACGCGTTTCTCGCGAAGATTTAGTGACGGTCGCAGTTTCGTCAACGGCCATTTGCCTCGTCACTTTTATCTTGGAACTGCGTAATGGAGTCCGTAGGCGATGATTTCGGAACACTCTTTATAGCACGTGCTGTGTTTGTCGCATTGAGTTTGGATGACGACCAAATGTTTGGCTTTAAAAAGTGGGTTATCCTTGTAACACATCATTAACATCATAGGTGTGTCAGAGCTGCAGGCCTCTATTTTGGTTTGTGTTGTCTGTGGTTGTGGCCGTTTAACCGAACGTCTGACGAACCTCGTTTCCCCCCAGCGACTCACAGACTTAACGGCCTTTAACAGTACAGTTATGCGTCGCTTAACGACGGGGATACGTTCTGAGAAATGCGTCGTTAGGCGATTTCATCGTCGTGCGAATGTGTACTAACAAACCTACGATAGTTTAGCCTACTACACACATAGGCTACATGGTATAGCCTCTTGCTCCTAGGCTACAAACCTGTACAGCACGTTACTGTACTGAATACTGTAGGCAATTGTAACACAATGGTAATATAATATAATATAACATTATAATATATTATATTTTAATATATTATGGGACCACCGTCCTATATGCGGTCCGTCGTTAACCGAAACGTCCTTATGCGGCGCGTACCTGTATTTACTACCGGACAGCAGTAATTTTTACGGTGAATACATTTGTTGGATTTTAGGTATTTTGTAACGAGCCACGTGGTGTGGTCACAGTTATGGTAATAGAATATGTGGTTTGCGTCCAGTTCGTGAGGACAGTAAATCCGTGCCTGCGTTATTCGTAGCAAAGCCTACTGTGACGAATGTTCTCATTCTTTATTCTTCGAGTATAGCTAAAGGGTCACTCTACTACCGGGGAACGAGCCCTGGTAACTCATGCTTTGAATCTTGAAACCTTACCCCCCCCCCCCAAAATCCCTAATATAGCGGAATTATTATCCTGACTTCTGTAAGTTGTAAGGCCAACAAATCGTTCGATGCCTGGCTACTTGGGGGGGGGGGGGAGGTTATTACATGTGTTTAGTGCTGGGATCCCATTCGTCTTTTGTATGTTGTAAGAGCTCTTTTACCTGTGCACCGCAAAATTCGGTTCGGGACGCCGTATGACCCGGTCTTCTCCAAGACATCAAACTAGAATATTTCTGACAATGCCTGCGAAACTTTGACTCTCCCATAGTGGCAGAAAACGACTATAGGAGTAGGACAGCCATCAACCGGCCACTGTGAGGAGGGACTAGGAGAGCGAGAGGAAGAAATGTAGATTGTGATTATGGAGTGTGAACTGAGACTGCGAAGGATAGGAAACGGTTATGTTAGAAAGGGATCAGTAAGTGAACTGTGTGTCTGGGTTTTAATAGTTGTATTATTTTTAGCATAGCATTTGTAGGCGCGTTCTCAAAATTCCGAAAAGCTGCTATTATCTTCGTCATCTGTCTGTCTCTCTGTCTGTCTGCCCGCCCGCCTGCAACAACTCGGCTCTCACTGGACGGATTTTCGTGAAATTAGGCATTTGAGTGCTTTCCGAAAATCTGTTCGAGAAAATCAAAATTTCATTACAATCTGACAAGAATGACGACTATTTTACAAGAAGACGTATGTACGTTTATGGCATCTCTCTGAACTCGTCTTCAAATGAGAAATGTTTCAGACAAAATTGTAGAGAAAATCAAAATACATTTTAGGTTCTGTAACTTTTTTTTCTTCTTCAGAAAATCATGCCGTTTATGAGATAATGTGAAAAAAATATGGTAGAGTCAGACAGGCCACAGACAACACTATAATGTGGCGCGTTAAGGCTACCAACACACAGTCATAATGTTTAATAACTCCTGCTTTTCGACGGCAACAATGGTTAGGCCAACGGGCCTCAATGTCACGTTATACGTACAGTAGCTGTCATGTTTGTATCTGTATCGCGTAATTTTGTTATCTGAGTTACTTCGTTTTAGTAATATTAATAAATTACTCTCCTTTTTTCATTGCGTGGCGGTTAAAATTTTTTTCTTCTAACCCCCCCTCCCCCTTGCCACCTTTAAACCTTTATACCGATCCCACTGGTGACTATGTATCTGCTAGCGGAGTTAACATTTTATAAGCTACAAGACCGACGCTGGAGACAAACCAGCTGCCCAATAAAGGGATACGGGAACTTTCCATGAGAGTAAAGCAGCCGGAGCATTAAAACTGACAAATTACCTGCATATATATATATATATATATATATATATATATATATATCTTACGCTAAGAATGCGTGGAGTTGTACTTACACCCTTTTAACAGGATGCCATATTTCACACCTTTGTAAAATTGTTACGGTATTTCTTGAAACCACGGCGTTTTTGTTATAGGCGTGTAAGTAGGTCGTTAGGTGGATGGTTGGACAAAGGAATGAATCACATAGATTTGACTGGGATAGGTAGGTTGGTTGGGGTTAGATGAGTCAATAGATAGCTGAACCGCTTGTAGGCAGTAAAAGTGGGTATTTTGTCAGATCTGATCCCTCCGGACCGTCTGCAGTGCAAGCGTGTATCGACCGCTGGCTGTATGGAAACAGCCGTGTATCTCGGTCCGTTTGTGTCATGTGTGCGGAATTTAATCAGGAAACTGCACGTTCTTTGTGTTGACTGCACAGTGCGAAGAATCTTCACTGTAAAGGCATTTTATTCGTGTACTGCACATCCGATTTAGATAGAGGCTGTACTGTATGTAGTATGATCATCCAAGTACGTTTACGAAATACGACCTTTGACCCTTTAAGGACGAAACGTATCTGTGTTATATAAGGACTCAGGGCGTACCGCGAAGTAAACACTGTCCACTTCGGTTATAAAACCCAATCCGTTAATAATGTATGCGACAGTAGTTACGGTTTGTTCTGAGATCCATACAAAATACATAACTACCATGTAATTAGCATGCAGAAATTTTGAATGTTAAACCTCGTTGTACGTAAAGTAACCGGTGGGTCTTCAAAGGTTAAATTTTGCCAGTGTATTTTCCTGTTACTGAAAGCGGTGATTTTTGTTTGTACGTGGCATCGCTAAGCGACTAGAGGCTTACAAAGAAAGACTCTGGTGCATATATTTGTTTAAATCGTAGACGAGTTTGCGGCTACAATGTTTATGCATAAGGTAAAATAGAGCGCCGAAATAAATTTTATGTGGCGTTTGGGTTCTGAAATCCGTGAAAGTAATGTCTGAAGTCTCAGTTTTTTGCCGCGTAGAAAACACATTGCGTCGCTATTACAGAGCCCGATCGGTAAGTAAATGTCGAATGCAGCTTAATTGTGCTGACGAATGAGTAAGACGGAAAGGATAGAAACACGAACTGCGAGCCGGTTGCCAGGATATTTTCAAGGCCATCGCCTTGTGTACTGCACAGTGGACCGAATGATAGACACAGGACGCTGACTTCTGTGGACCGACAGGTGGAACGCTCAGTTCACGTCCCGTGTGCGTTATTTTTATAGTTAGCATAATTGCTTTGGTTTAACGTATTTGCTAGAGTTTATGGTTGACTGGCTGACCAATTATTTTATGGTGCTGTGACTTCTTGAATAAATGATTAGTGGTTTAGCTAGGTTTTTGTGGGGCGCTCGGGCCGGGTAGTCATGTTGGTGTCACCATAGCAAAAATTATGACCTTTGTTTAAAAAAAATCACGATCATGTATCGAATTTCCTTTTATTTGGCCCAGTCATTTAAAACATGATGGGCGCTGAAAATCTATTTTTAGGCGCGTTTGCATATCCGTGCAAACGCGCCAGTCAGCTTCGTTATGTCTGTACGTCTGCCCGCCTGTGTCAGGGCGGCACCTACTGGACAGATTTCCGTGAAATCTGACACTGGGGGGGCTTTTATGAAAGTCTGTCGAGGAACTCAAAATTTGGTTAAAAAAGGGCAAAAATATCTGTCATTCTAGATGAAGACCTAAATGCAGTATGTTGTTACCGGCGCCATAATTTGGCCAAAAAAAAACATTTTTATGCAAGGTATGTTTTTTTTATTCTGCTGACAGCGAAATAAAAGCTTAGCAATACACAGAACGCATTTCCTGTGGTTCCATTGCAACAATGGTTACGCGAACGCACCGCAGTGTTACGTTATACGCACTTCGCCTATCTTGTTTTCGTTTAAAAATATCAATTCTTCCTCCCATATTAACTGTTACTTGGACTGCTCTGCGGGTGGCGGCACTACTCGCCAACCCCAAACTATGCCGCCTAAAACCAATAGTTTCTCAGAGGGAGACGGTTGTTACCTGTTTCTTTGAAGCCTACTGTCCTCCACGGAGGAATGCAGGAAGACCATAAAGTGCTGCAATCCATGTTTTATGTAAATGTACCATGGAAAAGAAACTGTTTTCTATGAAAATTTAAAGCGTCCTTTGACAGCAAGAAGAGAAGTAACAGGCTATCATTGAAGAAGTTTGCAAAGTAAGTTCACTGGATACAATTTTCGTTTAAATAATTGGTGTATTGAATTGCGAAGGTATGAATAATGACACCTGAAAAGCATAAATTGAAGCTTGGCCATGTTGAAAATGAACTTTGTACGGACACTGCATGCTGCGAGAGTATCTAAGCACCGAGATGCTTATGCCGGCTGAGAAGTTGTTTAGAGTTTCTGCCGCACTTAACAGTGAGTGGATATGATACGAATTAATAGTTGGGGAAAGTTTTAACGGCATTTCTGCCCACATATTAACGAAGAATAAGAATAGGCGGTTTAAACAGGCAGATCGATAATGTTAACATTACATGGGCGTTGGTTTGTAAACTTTTGTTAACTTTTTTCTTATGCCTTCAGTGCTTCGTACTTTTGTTTCCGTAAGAACGCGTCCTGTTTTAATGTAAAGGTAAAGTTGTCCCTGTGCTGTGATTAAAAGCCACGCTGTGGAGACGTATGGAGGAGTAGCTGCATACCTCCAATCGTTTTTAATCTTAGTACTGTGTGGAGAATAGCGGTCAGCTTCATGCCTCGGGTGTTATATTTTTTGGGAAAGAGCTCCCAGTAACCATTAAGTATGGGGAGTGGGTGGTCTTCAGAGCCGGTTTTTACGCAGTGGAGAGAAGAGAGTGTATGTGTGTGCCAGGACTCGAACGCCGAGTCTTTGATGTTCCAGTCTGTGTCCTGGTCGCCATACACCATTGTTAGTGTTTTAAATATTCATGCCGAATTCAGGTTTCCGGAGCAGACAATCCCTGATAGACTTAAGTGTTAAAGTTTTGAATCACAGGAAACTTTACACTTAATTTCTTTGAAATCAGTTTCTGCAGCGAGTGTAATGCCTGAACAGGGAATGGCACAGTCTGAGGATGAATGAACACGGGGTGTTTTGAGGAGAACGTGTGGGCTGACGAAGCAGAGAGCAACAGGAAGATGGAGGAAAACTAATGAGGAGTTTCATCATTTGTACTCTTCGACAAATATTATTACGATAATGACGTCAAGGAGGATGAAGTGGGCGCGGCATGTAGCATGTGTGGGGAGATGCACAAATAACTGGTTGGCACAAGTGAAGGGCGATTTGGGCATAGATTGGGTTATTCTTTTAATAAGGGCTTTTATGAACAGGGTTAAAAACCTCAGGGTCCTGTATGTTTCGGAGAATTGTTTGGCTTTGTGAGCACCTTCTGAAGAAAGACTGCAGCATGGAGTGAGCTTAAGTTCGGAAATGATTAAGTGAAGGAGTCATGTGCGTAGAATTCTAGTGCTTCCTGTGCATATTGTTTTTTTTTTTTATGAAAACTTTGAGTTCCTTCAAAATGGATTAGAGGGGCACGCACACTGACATGGTACGGCAACAAACTCTTCATGTGGCTCTGTTTTGCTTGCGTGCGCGTGTGGTTCCCCCTTGCTATTTCATCTTTCCCACCGCGGACGTAACGGATATTGCTCAAATGTACGAAATCTGCTTTTTTACACTTGCCATTATGGACGGTAGGCAAGGATATTACAGCGATGCGCAAGTATTGCAGTAGAACTTTTGGATGCAATTTGAATTCTCGTTTCCAAGTCATTTTTATCACACGAGTAACCAGTAAGTTCTTTAGTGTATTTCCTTCCTCAGGTTGCAGTACTGATGAAGCAGATAACCAAATCCTCGGGCGGGGAACGGGCACTTCTGCGTGATCCTTACGAAATAGAAACATGCCGAAGGTACAAATTATTTTGAAGTTCGAAGATATCCGTCGTGTGGAATATGACACCTCGTACTCTGATAGAAGTTTTGCGGAAGTTTCAGAGGATCTTGCTGCCTGCTTCGTTAGGGTGTACGAGATTAGAAGTTTATGTTCTCCATGCATAATAATCGACACGATGTTCGAAATTTGATGTATAGTTATGTCCTTTGTTGTAGCGTGCAACGGAGTTTAGTAGACATGCGGAATGTGATAGAACTCAGGGCGAACTTCTTCGATATACGTAAAATTCGCCCCCCCCCCCTTACAGACACATTTCCGGCCCTAAAAACGCATGAACCAAGAAGAGGAAGTGATGATATTAGTAACTTATAAGTATGAAATAATCTTCATCACTTGGCGTGCAGTAGATACATGTCCTTGCCACAGATTGCATGAAACGAAAGACTAATGGCAGTGATTGTGCGACTTACGATCGATTTCGAAATTACTTCACTGTAATTCGATGACGCTTTTAACCATTCAGAGCACAGTGGTAATTACACGCACTTAATGCTGTGGTATTAAGAAACTGTGCGTTTTTTCTGCCTACCACACAGGATGTGTGTGTATCTTATGTTTCTTAGAGCAAACGGCTGTTTTGGCCCTAAACAGCATTAACCGGTTGGTTCCTGTCAATGAGGCGCAGTTTTTAGACGCGTACGCAATTTTGCGAGGAGCGAAAATTAGCCCTGTCATGTCTGTCGGGCCGTCTCTCTCTGTCCGTGCGCATGAAACAACTCGGCTACAATTGGACGATTTTTTATGAAATTTGATATTTGAGTTTTTTAAATTGTCTAGAAAATTCAAATTTCATTAAAATCTGACAAGAATACCGGTCGCATTACATGAAGGCCTATGTAGACTTAAGGATAATATCGCATGGACTTCTTCCCAGAATTTGTAATGTTTCAGACAAAAGTTATAGAGAAAGTCAAAATACACGTTGAATGGTCAGTAACTTTCTTCGAAAATCCTGCCGTTTATGAGATACTGTGGGGATCGCGGTAGCACAGTGGTTAAAGTGTTGTGCTACAAATCGGAAGGTCGCTGGTTCGATCCCAGATGGTGTCAGTGGATTTTTCATTTGCATAAAATACTTCCGAAAAAGCTATGGCCCTGGGGTCGACTCAGCCTCTAACAGAATGAGTACCAGGAGTATTTCCTGGGGGTAAAGGCGGCCGGTGCGTAAGGCTGACATCCTACCATCATCCTGTGCCGTTGTCACGAAATCTGGGAACCTTAACTTACTGGAACCCTCTGAGCCTGTCCAGGCCTGTAATGGGACTGCTTATGAGATAGTGTGGGAATATATGGTAGAGCCAGGCAGGCCACGGATAACAATACAACACGGTGCATAAACTTGATATGCTGGATAAATAAAGCTACAGACACACATTCAGAATATGTAATACATAGTGCTTTTGCCCGGCAACAGTGAGTACGCGAACACTCCTCAATGTTAACGTTTGTACGTTCGTTGCCTGCCCTGTTCCTGTGAACCAAGAAGTTAATTTTGATTTTAATTTACATAAATCTCAGGGTTGATTTTGAGGTAGGTAAATCGTCAAATTTTTTTGGCGAATTTCGCGTTCTGTTCCTATCTTTCATAACACGTACTGTATATGATTTTTTATTTTTTACTTTTACGAAGTTGGTCATACAGCACCCATTTAGACTTGTAAACATTACATCGCACGTCGAGGTCTTTTGGGTTGTATTCTGTAATTGAGAGGACCTGGGTTCAAATTTCGCCCCGTAGGATCGATTTGCCCTCACTGAGGTTTACGGTAGTCCTCCCAGCCGAATGGCGAAATGGTGCTTTAGATTTGATTGCGACCACTTATGCATTCTTTCAACTTCATTAATATATAAAATATACAGTCTAACACAACTCTCTATTAAGTAATTATTATTAAAAGATGTTTCACGTCATATTTCACAACTACATGTTTCGTCCCGTTTCTATGGAGCCATCTTCAGGTTGAGCTTTCAAAACGGTGTTGTATACAGTTGACAGTGTTTTGTTGAGTACGAGATCAAGTTTTAAAATATTATGTATATATTTAAGTTCCGTTTTAATATTATTGTCCCATCTATGCGTAGATCTTTCAAGTGGCCTCTCCCTATTGGATTGTCTTCCGAGGTGTGTGCTGCATCAGGGACACAAATTTTCAGGGGGGAAAAACTAGGAGCCGTCTTAGAATTCTAGGCGCCAGAAGGGTGACACGAAGCAAGTACAACGCTGATGACCCACAGATATTAGGCGCCACGGCACGAAATTTAGTCCTTGCTCTACATGTTGGCGTCCATCTCGTCATGCTTGATTTCATCGTCCTAGAATGTTAGGTGAACATTACACATCATTAACCATTTAAAGACGAAGCGCAGACTGCTTTATTTGAAGACCCAGTCCGTACCGCGCAGTGAACACTGTTCAGCTCGGTTATAGAAACCAATAAGTTTATGATGTAGGTGGCACAAGTCGCTGTTTGATCCCAGATAACTACAAAACATAAATATAGTGTGGGCAGAGCGTACGATTCTTGAATGTTAAACTTGTTGGTGCATCACGTAACTAGTTGGTTTTAAGAGGTTAAGCACCCCATTGTGTAATTTCATTCTTCCAGTAGTCACTTGCCCTCTTCTAAATCAAAACTTACAATCGTGGGTTTATGCTGAACTTAACGTATATGGCTTCTTACACACCTAACGCTACTATAAAGCGACACAGTTCTGACTCGGTTGCTGTCCATATAATGTGAACTTCAATCTACCCAGCCGGCAGTCGAACTAATTGTTTTTTACAGGATTTCATGATGATTGTGACGCAGGGGCTATGCCCAGAATGTCGTTTTGTGGACTGAGCGTGACATCACATTGTTTTTATTAACTGGAAAAACATTGCATAATAAGGGCCTTCATAATTGTATAGCACTAAAAATAATTATAATAATTTGAATGATAATTAATGCGCACATACTTCGAAAAGTACTTAATGTGAAGGCAGAAAACAATTATCGTGAGAAATAACGTGTACCGTATGTTGTAACCGCGACATAGCTACAACATTATGTTTCTAGAAGCATAGTTTGTTACTAGTTAAGTTTTATGTAATTGTAAATACCCTGTATGAATGTTACAAAATATGATGATGATGATGATAATAATAATAATAAGATACCAAAATCAGGAGACAGCAAGAAAGTCAGAAACTACCGACCTATCACATGCTTAACGACAATGTACAAAACCCTAACAGGAATAATAGCTAAAAGAATCTCCACACATTTGGAAGAGCAGAGATTACTACCAGCAGAGCAAAAAGGATGTCACCCTGGAAGTAAAGGTTGCAAGGATCAGTTA
>Ga0131853_10018190_pt1 | contig 12788 bp, 12 predicted proteins | sample TergutLab28metaG_FD_92764 | JGI IMG/M metagenome (GOLD analysis project Ga0131853, IMG submission 92764) | Labiotermes labralis P1 segment gut microbial communities from Petit-Saut dam, French Guiana - Lab288 P1 (version 2) (version 2) | ecosystem: Host-associated > Arthropoda: Insects >...
ACCATTTACGCACTTGGCGTATCAATTTCCTCCCGCTTAAACCTCGCAAAACTTCAATCATTTTTGCAACATGTTGCGAATTGGTTTATAAGGGCACTCCAAAGCCGCAACATGTTCATCAAGCTCTCCTTGCTTCCGCAAAACCTACTTAAAATGAATGGCCCTGCCATAAGCGGCCATAAACGCTTCCGGAATTGCCTCGCTTACCGTGGGGTGCGGGTGTATCGTTGCAATAACCTCATCAATCGTAGCCTCCAACGTCATTCCCAGCGAAATTTCCGAAATCATTTCGGTTACATGGTTCCCGTACATATGAACGCCCAGGATTTCACCAAGCTCCCCGTCGACTATCACCTTCACCATACCGTCCGTATCGCCGGCGCTCAGGGATTTACCGTTTGCCACCATTGGAAACTTTCCAATCTTGACGTTGGCGTATTTTTCCCTTGCCTGTTTTTCCGTCAATCCGATGCAGGCGATTTCTGGTTCGGTATAAATGCATGAGGGGATCTTTCCATAGTCGATGTGTACCGATTTTCCGCAAATATTTTCAACTGCGGCTATGCCTTCGTGCGAAGCAGTATGCGCCAGCATTACCTTGCCATTGACGTCGCCAATGGCATAGATGTTTTCAATGTTTGTACGAAGCACTTCATCAACGGCAATCGCACTTTTGTTAAAGTTGACGCCGATTTTCTCCGCTTCAAGACCGTCCGTGTTGGGCACCCTGCCCACGGCCATCAGCACGGCATCCACGGACACGGAATTTTCAGCACCCTTGTGTTCGTAAAAGACTTTGTTATCCTTTACCCGCTTGACGCTTGCCCCGGTGTGAAAGGTTATGCCCTCTTTTTCCAGCCGTCTGCGGACGAGGGCGGACACCTCTTCATCCACCATCGGAAGGATATTATCCATAAGCTCAAACACTACTACCTTGCCGCCAATCGCGTTCAAAAAGTAGGCAAACTCAATTCCGATGACCCCACCACCTATTACGGCGGTGGTTTTGGGCAGATCTTCCAGTAGCAGGGCTTCCTTGCTTGTAAGGATGTTGTTTTTGCCATCCAACCCTATAAAGGGAGGAACAAACACTTTAGATCCGGTGGCAACGATAAAGTATTCGGAGGTAATCTTTTTGTCTCCCGCCAGAACGGTTTGCCTGTCAACAAAACTCGCGCTGGCTTCAACAAGCGTTACCCCGTTTGCCTTCAAAAGGCCCCTTACGCCGCCCACAAGCTGGTTAACCACGGCCTGCTTACGCTTCTGCAACTTGGGCATGGACACTTTTGCTTTCGCGGCATCTATGCCCTCAATACCAAAGTCCATCGAATGAAGGATCCCTTGGTACATGCCGGCTGTTTTTATAAGGGTCTTGGTTGGTATGCAGCCTTCGTTAAGGCACACCCCGCCAACGGCTGAACGTTCAACAAGGCATACCTTTTTGCCTTCCTGCGCAGCCCTGATTGCCGCCACATAGCCGCCCGGTCCGCCACCCAAGACTGTGATGTCGTAATCGTAGCTCATCCCTACCTCACACCAAAATCTTTAGCGGGTTTTCCAGCAGTTCCCTAAAGTAGGCAACAAACTGCGCCGCCAATAACCCGTCAATAAGGCGGTGGTCAACCGTAAGCTGGATATTCATCATGGGCCTTATTGCCACCGTATCTTCCCCGTTTTCATCCGTAACAACAACCGGCTTCTTGCGTACGGAACTTATGGACAGAATTGCCGCTTCCGGCGGGTTTATTATGGCGGTAAAGTTTTCAATGCCAAACATGCCAAGATTCGAGATTGTAAAAGTGCCTCCGCTGTATTCGTCCTGGGTGAGTCTGCCCAACTTTGCCCGTTCCACAAGATCCCGGGTTTCCACCGCTACGGAGGAAAGGTTTTTCCGCTGGACGTTCTTTACCACCGGCACGATAAGGCCATTGTCGCCAGCCACGGCAACGCCGACGTTTACGCTCTCGTAGGTAACAATCTGCTCGTCAATAAGCGATACGTTTACGTCGGGATACTTTTGAAGTGCCCTGCAAGCCGCCATAATCATGAGATCCGACACGGCTACCTTTACGTCCCCGCTTTCGTTAAGCGTCTTTCGGAAAGCGGTAAACTTGGACATATCGATACTGTCCGTAAAATAAAGGTGAGGCGCAGTAAGCTTGCTCTGGTGAAGCCGTTCGCCGATTATTTTACGTACGCCCTTGTAAGGCACCGTGGAACGTATAAGTTTTTCACCGTCCCCGGATACAGTTGACCTGCTTGAATGGGCTTCAATATCGGCTTTCATGATCTTGCCGCCAATGCCACCACCGGAAACGGTTGCAAGATCCACGCCGGCACGCAGGGCGGCTTTCCTCGCCAGCGGCGAGGCCTTTATATCCTTGGCGGTTATCCCACCCCTGAAACCGGTACCCTTGATTTGCGCTATGGACTGTATGTCAAGCCCCTCATCGCCTACAAGCTTTCTGGCTTTCGGAGTCAGAAGAAGTTTGTCATGGGGAACTTCCGCCTTGGTATCATGGGTGTTCGATACCACGGTTTCCTTCGTCTCCGTTACAGCTTCTACCGGTGCCGGTGCGGAACCAACTTCCACGCCTGCCTTTGCCAACGCGGCATCGGGATCCTCACCGGGTTCACCCATTACGGCAATTGGCGTAAAGACCGGAACCAAATCCCCCTCGTTTATGAGGGTTTTAAGCAATATTCCGTCTCCGGTAGCTTCAATTGGCATCGCGCTTTTGTCGGTTTCCACCTCAAACAATACCGCGCCCTTTTTTACACTGTCCCCGGGAGCAAAATACCACTTAATCAACGTGCCCTCGTTCATGTTAAATCCCAACTTGGGCATTGCTATTATTTCAGCCACGACACGTCCTCCTTTACGCTCTCGTCATTTCCCTGATTTTTGCGGCAATCGACTTCTCGTCCGGAATCAGCGGAAGTTCCAGTGCGGGACTAAATGGCAACGGAACATCGCTTGTCCCAAGGCGTTCCATAGGGGCTTCCAGATCGTAGAACACTTCCGGCATAATCCTCATTGCTATTTCCCCGCTTATTCCAAAGCTGATATGCCCTTCGTCTACCACAAGCAGTTTACCCGTCTTCTTGACGGAATTTATTATGGCGTCGGAATCCAGCGGTACAATGGTACGAAGGTCAATCAGGTCAACTGAAATGCCTTCTTTCTTTAGTTCGTTGACGGCTTTTTCGGCCTTGACCGTCATCATTGAGTTGGCAACAACCGTGATGTCATTGCCTTCCGTAACCATACGTGCCTTGCCAAATGGGATACACAGATCCTCATCCGCATCCGCCACATCGTCGAACTTTACGGTGTATAGCATTTTGTGCTCGAAAAACACTACCGGGTTATTGTCGCGTATTGCCGTCTTCAGAAGACCCTTTGCCTCACCGGCGGTTGAAGGCACCGCAACCTTTAGTCCCGGACAATGGGCAACCCATGCATGGAAGCATTGGGAGTGCTGAGCGGCTGAAGATCGTCCCCCACCAAAGGCCGTCCGTACAACCATTGGCACGCGCGCCTGTCCACCCGACATGTACGTAATTTTGGCGGCCTGGTTGCAAATCTGATCCATCGCAATCATAATAAAGTCGCCAAACATTAACTCTACGACGGGACGCATGCCAACCAATGCGGCTCCAACACCCATGCCGACTATGCTTGCTTCCGAAATGGGGGTATCCTTGCAACGCAGATCCCCGTATTTATTCAACAACCCTACTGTGGCTTTAAAGTTGCCGCCAATAAGGCCAACGTCCTCTCCCATCAGAAAAACCGAATCGTCGCGAGCCATCTCCTCATCCAAAGCCTGGCATACGGCATCGCGATACATGATCTGTTTCTGTTTCATACACACAACTCCTCTGTATTTAAGTAGTTATTTTCGCAGCCGTCAGGCAACAAAGACATCCGTGAATGCCTCCGAAATATCGGCATAGGGGCTTTCCTCGGCGAATTTGCACGCCTCGCTCACCTCGGCCTCCACCTTGTCCTTTATCTCCTTGATTTCGGCTTCCGTCAGCAGATTAGCCGCTTCCAGAACGACAACCGGATCCTTCGCGCGCCACTCCTTCAGTTCCTCTTCCGAGCGGTAATCGGCCGGATCGCCTACATGGTGCCCCTGCCAGCGATATGTAAGGCACTCGATAAGCGTAGGACCATCCCCTTTTCTGGCACGCTCGACGGCTTTACCCACCTCATCATAAACCGTAAATACGTTGTTCCCATCAATCGTGATACCCGGCATACCGTAGGCAAGTGCCCTTTTGGAAAGCACATTCTCCTTCGTTACTTTACGTATATCAACCGATATACCGTAAAAGTTGTTTTCTATTATATACACAATGGGCAAATCCCAAGCGGCGGCCATATTAAGGCTTTCATGGAAAGTGCCCTCGTTGCTTGCCGCGTCGCCAAAGAACGCAATGGCAACCCTGCCGTCACCCCTCAACTTGGAAGCGTAAGCCGCTCCCGTTGCAATGGGAATTTCTCCGCCGACAATGCCGTTTGCTCCCAATATGCCCTTATCCATGGCTATGATATGCATGGAACCGCCTTTGCCCTTGGAATAGCCGGTTTCCTTGCCCAGAATCTCCGCCATCATGCGTTTCAGATCCGCACCGCGCGACACCAGGTGCCCATGACCCCTGTGCGTGCTGCCGATGTAATCGGTTTCATTCAGGGCGGCACAGGCTCCGGCGGCAATCGCCTCCTGACCAAGATACAGATGCGACAGCCCCGCCATCAGCCCCCGTTTGTAAAACTCAAAAACCGATTCCTCAAATCTGCGTATACGGTACATGTCCGCATACAAATGCTTCGCAATCTCTTTGCGATCGCGCTTAACATCCTTCATACGTTTACACTCCCCACCTGTAATTCTACCTTGTGTACATATCGCGACAAATTCCATGCCACGTTGCGCATGCCAAAACTTCCCATGCTTTTTGGGCAGATTGGGAAGTTTTGGCACCGACTTTGGTCCCTCTACTTCTTCTTTCTACTCCAAGCAAACATGAACAGAGCATATATAATCCCGACCAGGACTACACCGGCCATCCATGAAAGTTCTCCGCTCTCATATATCAACATTACGCATCTCCTCCATTTTTCTCCGTGTCCTTGACAAAGAGCTTGCCGACAATCTGCGCAATTATTGTTATTGCAACAATAATCCCGGTAGTTTCCAGAAACAGTCTCATAAACAACGACATGTTTTACCTCCCTTCGGCAACTTTGACGCCGGATTTAAACAGCGCCGTTTGACCCGGCAAAATCGCGGTAACGATAATGCCCACTATCAACGAGATACCCAGCGAAAGGTACGGCACGGGTATACCTTGCAGCCCCAGAGCGAACGGAAGCGGAGTATAAGTCCATATCATGATCGCTATCCAAGCTGTTCCCAACATGACACCCGCCGCCGTGCTGCTGCGTTTCCAGAACAGACCGAAAATAACCGCCCAGAAAATCGGGGCAAGCCAGGCGAAAACCCAGTTTGCGCCATTTATGATTGCGGGCATAAAGGACGATACCGCACATGCCAAAATTCCGGCCAAAACAATAATGATGCGTATGATTCTTGTTTCCTGTTTGCCCGTCATGTTTGGGTTCTTTAGGGTATAAACGTTGCGGGCAAACAATGCGCCAAGACCCATGGTTGTAAGGGCAAATGTGGAAACTATCGCTCCAAGAAATGCGGCCAACAGCCAGCCAACCAGCCAATCCGGCATATACTTCATAAGCATTTCCACACCGGCAACTTTTGGGGCGACTTCCATTGGAACCTGCAGCTCGCCTCTTTCAACAAGCGACCTTGCGGCAAGACCCATCGCCATGGTAAATATACCGAATATGCCGTTTATCGGGGCGGCAATCCACAGAGCCCGTTTGATGGTCTTTTCGTTTTTTGCGGCCATGGCGGTCTGCAAACCCATTTGGCTAATACTCTGGGCAAATACCACGGCTATGACGGTCGTCAGACCAAAGGCCATGAAGATACTGCCGTTGCCAAAAATATTCGTCATGTAGCTCATGTCATGGCTTGCGAAATGACTCTCAACCGCGTACCAACCACCCGGCAGGACACCGGACAGAAAGATGGTGGCAAGGATTATGCCAACGTACATAACGATGGTGTTGATTAGGTTTACCAAGGCAATTTCTTTCATGCCTGCAAAAGCCACGTAAGCAACACCAATAATGCAGCCCAATATAGCACCAACCTGAATGCTTACCGCACCCCGCGTGAGGGTATGGAAGACTATGCCAAGCGCTTGAACTTCCATCGTCAGAATAGCGAAGGTTTGCCCGGCCAGAACGCACGTGGTAACAAGTGCAATCCTATTGCCAAAAATGCTACGAATAAGCTCCGGAACCGTGCCAACTTTCAAACGCCTGACCCAGCGACCTGTTGCAAGGCATATTACACAAAGCAGGATGACATGGGATATGGAAAACCAGATGCTTATAGCCCCCAACCCCCATGACACTTCCATTATGCCAAAGATGTGTACCGCGCCCAAAACTCCCAACGCTATGGAAACGCCCAAAAGAACCGTTCCCAAGCTACGATCGGCGGTAACAAAGGAATCACCACCAATGGTATGCTGCGCCTTCTGCTTGTTCTTATGGTGGATGTAAAGACTTGCGCCACCAATGGAAACAATCTCATAAATCAAAACCACAATGAAAATGGACATGCTCTTTCTCCTTACAAATGCATGCAACGTTCATGTACCAAACGATACACGTTAATTAAAACCTCGCACTAAATCTTTTCTCAAATTCCTCCTTTAATGTATCCCGAAAATTCGGGTGGGCAATGTTTATTAGCATACGCGCCCTATCCCGCGTGGAACGGTACTTTAGATTGGCAATTCCATACTCCGTTACCACGTATTCCACATCGTAACGGCTTGTGGTAACAGCAGCACCGTCATCCAAAAACGGGACAATCTTCGATACGCTACCTTTGGCAGCCGTGGAATGCATTGCCATAATCGAGCGCCCACCCCGACTTATGGCCGCAGCCCTGACGAAATCCACCTGCCCGCCGGCCGCGCTGATCTGCGTGGCTCCGACGGATTCGGAACATACTTGTCCCAGCAGATCAATCTGAACACAGGAGTTTATGGAAACAAGATTGTCGTTTTGACCCGCGATATACGGGTCATTTGTGTACGTCGCAGGATGCATGCTTACCATAGGATTGTTGTCCACAAAATCGTAAAGCCGCTTGGTACCCATCAAAAACGTGGCCACCATTTGCCCTTTGTGAAAATTCTTCTTCCCGTTGTTGATGACCCCGGCTTCCACAAGCTCCACCACACCATCGGAGAACATTTCGGTGTGAATTCCAATATCCTTCTTGTCCTTAAGAAAAAGCAGCACAGCATCGGGGATCGCGCCAATTCCCAATTGCAGACAGTCCCCGTCACGAACAAGGCTTGAGCAGTGCTCGCCTATCGCCCTTTCCACGTCAGTTATTTTTGGCGGCGGCAACTCAATTATTGGCTCATCGCACTCCACCACAAGATCAAAATCCGAGACGTGCAAAAACGTGTCGCCGAGCGTTCTGGGCATTTGCGGATTTACCTGGGCAATCACAAATTTTGCCTGTTCCGCCGCCGTCTTCGAATAATCCACCGATACACCGCAACTGCAGTAACCGTGGCTGTCCGGCGGCGAGACGTGCACTACCGCAACATCCAGCGGCAGGGTGCGACCGAATATGTTTGGAATCTGGGAAAAATAGCACGGCGTAAAATCACCGTGACCGCTCTTTACGGTTTCCCTTGTCTTTGCACCGACAAACAGGGAGTTGTGCCAAAAATGCGGCTCCATTCCGGGCTTTGCGTAGTCGCAGTTACCCATAGGAACCATGTGCACAATTTCGACATCCCTGTACAAATCCCTGTTTGCCAGCATTGCACCAATGATGTGCGAAGGCTCTCCCGCCGCATGGCTGAAAGCTACCCTGTCGCCAGACTTGATATGTCTCACCGCTTCATCAGCCGTAGTCAAAATTTTGTGGTAGTCGGCTTTCCAGCTCTCCGCACAAACACCCATCGGATTATTCCTCTATCCTTGCGATGACCTTGGCAAGCTCTTTCTTGCCCTCTATGTTGCTCTGGCGCGCTATCATTATGCGCTGCGCCTGTGGCGAACCCGCACCGTGCATGGATTCCGTTCGGTAGCCCACGGCCGCCGACCCCAGGGTAATGTTTTCTATCAGCCGCATAATCTTCAGGCGGGTTTCCGTGGACACGCCGGCGATTCCCTTTAGGTACTTCTCGATGTAAGGCCCAAGTTTTTCGTGGCGCATATCCTTTTCGGAAGGCGTCGTAACCACAATGCCGCCGGCGATGTCTTCCGCAAGGCGAGCAATTTCGTAGGGGAAACGGGTAATGTTCTGCTTGCACACGTTGGCCAACAGCACGTCTATCAGGTAGTTGCCCGATTTCGTTTCAGTACCCTGACTCGAACAAGCTATACCACAGGAGTAAAGGGTTTCATTAAGGTGCACCATCTCGATAAGCTTGTCCTTGATATGGCTCGCCTTTGCCGCGCCGTTGTAGTCGGCTGCAAGAGCGGCCGCGCCTATCAGCACGTCGCCCACCCCAACCTTGCATCCGCCGTAGCTTTGGCGGTGATAGCCGGCAAAGCGCTCAACCATCATTCCGGAAAAGTCTATCTCACCGTTGAGGAATATCCGCTCGTTTGGAACGAATACGTCTTCAAATACGATAAGCGCCTCCATGCCGCCGAATTCGGGGTTACCCACATCGATACAGCCACCTTCCAGCTTTCGGGTATCACAACTTTGACGCCCGACTATATTGAAGATTCCGGGCGCGTCGGACGGAACCGCGAAGGACACCGCATAGTCCTCCTCTCCCGGCTTCATTGCCACGGTAGGCATTACAAGGATTTCGTGGGAATTCACGCTGCCCGTCTGATGGGCCTTCGCACCCCTAACCACGATGCCGTCGGGACGACGCTCCACAACCCTTAGATACATATCAGGGTCGACCTGCTTGCCGGGCGACAGACTTCGGTCGCCCTTGGGATCCGTCATTGCCCCGTCAAGGATCCAGTCGTTCTCCTGCACAAGTTTAAGGTATTCCAAAAAGTTTTTGTGATAAACCGTGCCGTGCTTGCCATCGCATTCAAAAGTGGTGCTGAAAACGGCGTTTAGCGCATCCATGCCCACGCAACGCTGGAAACAGCTTGCCGTCTTTTGACCAAGCAGACGCTGCATCTTCACCTTCTTTACCAGATCCTCGGCACTCTGGTGTATATGAGTGAACCGGTTGATTTTTTTGCCGGTAATATGGGACTTTGCCGTCATAAGTTCCTCATATTCCGGTTCCTGCGCCAAGTCGTAAGTAGCCTTGACTGAGTTTAATGATGGCCTCAAAATGGGGTCATCCGCCGAATTTTGGACCTTCTCTCCAAACATGTAGATCTCCATATTCACCTTTCGGATGGATTCTACGTACTCTTCTCCTGTCATCATAGCCTGTCTCTCCCTTCGTTTTTGTCAAAAAAGTTCATTGTAGATTGCTTCGACTTCGCCCGCATCCAGCGGGACAAAATTATTCGCGGTAAGCCTGCCCTGTTTCTCCATCACGTTTGCCGTAAAGCTCTTGATGTCCTCAGCCGTTACCCCGTATTCCCGGAGAGGCTTGAGCGGAAGGATCTTGGCGAGCAGATCGGCCAGCCTGTCGTACACCTCATCCGTACCGCACTCCAGAAGCGCGGCAAGATGGGCGTTAAGCCTCGCAATCGCCCCCTCCTTCGAAATGGCCATGTAGTGCCTGAATATGTTCAAAAACACGGCATAGTTGGCCTCGCCGTGCGGCACGTGGTACTTTCCGCCAAGCGGGTAACTCATCGCATGAACGGCCCCCACGCCGGAGTTGGAAAACGCTATGCCGGCATAGCAACTCGCCCGAAGAAAGTTACCCAAAAGCGGGATGCGGGCCGATTCACCATCTTTTGCAATCGCCCTGTAGCCTGACACGATAGCCTCTATCGCCTTGTACGCAAAAAGTTCCGTGAAAGGCGTAGACTTGGGGGACAGCGTGGATTCGCAGGCATGAATAAGCGCGTCAATGGAGCTTGTGGCAAAAAACGGAAACGGCAAATTCTCCAGCAACTCGGGTATCAGCACCGCAAAGTCGGCGAACATCTCGTCCACGCTAAGCCCAAGCTTGGTCTGACGGCTCGTCAGCTCCAGTATGGATATGTTGGTTACCTCGCTCCCGGTGCCGCAGGTCGTGGGCACCAGCACGAGCTGCTTATCCTTCACTATTTCCAGCTTGCGATCAAACAGATCGACGGACGGGGTTACGTTTTTGAGTGCAAACAGCTTTGCGATATCAAGCACGGTACCACCGCCTATGGCAATAATGCGCTTGTAGCTACCCTTGATGTCGCCGTACATGGCGTCCACCATACGATCAGATGGCTCGCCTTTGCCGTATTTTTCCTGAAACAGGACATCGGCACCAAGGTTCAGCCCGCCAAAAAACGGCGCGTAGATGAACTCGTTCGTTATTACCAAGTCCCCTTTTCCGACCTCAAATTCCTTTGCAAAATCCCGACACTTTGCAAATTGATACAACTGCGGTCTAAGCAACAATTGCCTCATCAGATTATCTCCCCTGCCTGTAATCGTAAAACCCGACACCGCTCTTGCGCCCAAGATTACCGGCATGCACCATCTTGCGAAGAAGCGGATGGGGGCGATACTTCTGATCGCCGGTCTGGCTGTGAAGTACCTCCATTATGGCAAGACAAACGTCAAGCCCGACAAGGTCGCCCAACTCCAGTGGCCCCATCGGATGGTTCGCACCCAGTTTCATGGCCGTGTCTATGTCCTTTTCGCTGGCAGTGCCATCAGCAAGGACACCCACCGCCTCATTTATCATCGGAATCAACAGACGGTTGACGACAAACCCGGCGTCGTCCTTTGCCACAACCGGCGTCTTGCCTATGGCCACCGCAATCTCGCGAACCCTTTCCACCAGCTCCTGCGGGGTGCCAAGCCCGGTAACGATCTCCACAAGCTCCATCACGGGAACCGGATTGAAAAAGTGCATCCCTATTACGGGCCTGTCCAACCCCGCACCGAGTCCGGTTATCGAAAGCGACGAAGTGTTGGTGGCGAATATCGCGGTTTTTTTACAGATTGTCTGCAGACTTTCAAAAATCCCACGCTTAAGCTCCATGTCCTCAACGGCCGCTTCCACAACGAGATCACAATCGGCGACGTCCTGAACCGTTCCGGCTGAAATGGAGGAAATAGTAGCTTCGGCCTTATCACTGCCGAGCTTTCCGCGCGCCACAAGCCCCTCCAGCGCCTTGCCTATTTTCAACCTGGCGTTTTGGGCAAATTCCCCATCGACATCGCACAACACAACTGAATACCCGTCCACGGCGGCAAACGCCTGAGCAATGCCGCTTCCCATTCTTCCCGCTCCTATTACCCCTACTTTCACGCCTGCTCTCCTGTAAACGGCTTGGGTTTGCGTTTTTCCAACATTGCGGACATAGCCTCACGCTGATCCCCGCTTTCAAAACAGTCACCGAAAAGTCGCGATTCAAGCAGAAGAGCTTCGTCCAGGTTCATGGAACGCCCTTCCTCTATCGCGCGCTTTGTGGCCTTTACCGCAATGGGCGCTTGCGCCGCGATTGTCCTCGCCAACTCAAGCGCCTTATCGATAAGTTCGTCTTCCGCGCAAACCCGATGCACAAGCCCAATCTCAAAAGCCCTTTGCGCGTTTATTCTTTCACCCGAAAGCAGCAGATACTTTGCGTGGCCTTCGCCTACGAGACGGGGCAGACGCTGCGTCCCGCCAAAACCGGCGGTAATTCCAAGCCCAACTTCAGGCTGCGCGAAGACGGCATTTTGCGAAGCCAACCTAATGTCGCAGGCAATGGCAAGCTCGCAACCGCCTCCAAGGGCGAAACCGTTTATCGCCGCAATCACAGGTATCTCAAGTTTTTCCAGCATACGAAATACACTGTTGCCAAAAATCCCAAATGCCTTCCCCTCTTCTTTGCTCATGGGCTGCATTGCTGCAATGTCGGCCCCCGCCACGAAAGCCTTTTTCCCAGCCCCGGTAATCACCAGACAGCGGATTGTTTTCGTATCTATAGATTGAATGGCCTCTTTAAGTTCATTCAAAACACCATGACTGAGCGCATTGAAAGCCATTTGGCGATCAATCGTAAGAAGAAGAACGTTGTCTTGCCGTTCCAGCTTTAAGTATTCCATAACCCCCTACCAGTACCTATGCAAAGCAAAATTTATTCGAACATACTATCACGGTTCATCAACCATGTCAATAGAAATTTTTTAAAAATGGAAAAAAAACTTCCATACGTGTTTAACCTTTCCTTTAGATAACAATACCGCCTTGCCATCCCATTCAAAATCCAGTAGCTGAAAACACCAATATACTCTCGTGCCCATAACATGGAATAAAATTACGCCGAATACCTTCCGCACTCACAAAAAGAACCGTAACCTTAAATATCATCGTATTACACTTAGCATACTACATATAGATAATCGTGTCAATATTAATTTTGTAAAAAACAGAAAAAAAATAGATGAAGGAATGCCGATTAATAGATGATAGCTAGCCTCAGCAATTATTAGGGAAAGCTTCCGTAATAACTGCAGCAATTGCTGGCATTAAGCTGTCGAATAGAGCATGGTGTTTAATGATTATGAAAATCAGTTCGCTTTCAT
>Ga0131853_10018191_pt1 | contig 12787 bp, 5 predicted proteins | sample TergutLab28metaG_FD_92764 | JGI IMG/M metagenome (GOLD analysis project Ga0131853, IMG submission 92764) | Labiotermes labralis P1 segment gut microbial communities from Petit-Saut dam, French Guiana - Lab288 P1 (version 2) (version 2) | ecosystem: Host-associated > Arthropoda: Insects >...
TATATATATATATATATTATAATATGAGCAGTGGCAGTGAAATAACTCACTGTTTGAACAGTCCCTTGAGGAGAATTTTGACGGAAACACAATGCTTTATTCTGGTGGACCAATAACCTGGGTTGAAAATTCATAATCATTGAATTGCACCATTTACTACAAGTAAGAACCTATAAATGTTTTGAAATTAAAATACGAGACCTTCACCTTATCCGCTGCATACGGAACAAAGGAACACGTTATGAATTTAAGGCATCAGGAACATAAACTAGGGGTTCAACTGAGATACTGGATTCGATTTTCGCTTTTGAAAACTAAACAACGAGACACACGGGCCGAGCTAAGAACCGAAGATTCATACACACACACACACACATATATATATATATATATATATATATATATTGCAGTGGACATACTGAGACTATTTCACAGAAGTTAGTCCATTTTCTTGGGTAGAAGCCTGCCTCTGTATACGGTATGAAACTTAACAAATAAAACACAGTATAATAAACGACACGCATGGGCACTTGCATGCGCTTCTATTTGCACTTGCACCTGTGACAATTAATGAAAAACCAAGAGTAAGCAGTTAAATGCAAGATATGACTTAGGTTTGACATTTATAGATGTTGTAGGATTCTCGAAATCTACCGTTGTAGAATGTGCAAACATGTCACATGAATCACTCTTGCGCCAACGTCTACGTGTAACACATTCTGTTTGCGGGTTTCTGGTTGGCAACTTAATGATACTTTTTGGGCTGACGGGGGTCAGTTGGTTTGTTCGTAAGAGAAGAGGAGGGGACGAGAGAGGGTGTGTGCAGTTGGAGAATACCTACGTTAATACAAGAGGATGTTACAGATGGAAGTTTCTGATCACCAAATCACATGACTGTCTTAACGTCTGGTGGTCTGAAGAAGAGGAACAGAAGAAAGAGCTAGGAAGGTCAGTAGCTACACTAAATGCTCCTATATGTGGCAGTTGCATGTGGGCGTGAGGGAGAGAAACAAAAACGTGAAACCGAAATCAATGGCTAAATTGATCTCCTGTCTCATATTTCTTAGGCCTTTAATTCCAGCGCATGCTTACTTTAGTCTGTTTGTGGTAACGATTTTTCACATGGTGCTGTCTGTAAGACTAAATCCTAATGTGAATTTCAGAATAGTCACACAAGACGCCATATGAGAGTGAAAATTTTCAGTAAAATGCGCAGAGAAGATTATAGTAATTACAATTATAAAAGATGAACGTTATGCAAAAGATAAATATGTAAATCAAAGGAAGCGCAGGTCTGGCAATTATTGTAGACAATGGATCTTATCAATGAACAGAGTCACTGCAAAACCAAATGCAGAAGTCACGTATTTAATAATCTCTAATGGGGTACCTGTGAGTGGCTCGGGATAGCTCAGCCCATGTAGCGACTCGCTAGGGCTTGGACGGTCCGGGATCGAATCCCGGTGGGGACGAGATTTTCCGCAACCGTCCAGACCGATCCTAGGACCTACAGAACCTCCTACACGACCGGGGCTTGTTGTTGACCAGCCACCCCCTGTAGCTCCCAGGTTAAGGAAGGTAGATCTAAACTTCCACTCCCTCTCTGGGCCTTCCTGCCATGTTCTAGGGTGAACTTTACTTTAATGAGTTAGCTGTAATGTTACTACTTATATTTCATTAAAAACGAGTATGGGTTCGTGATTTTGGGTTTTTACAGGGTTCTTTAAGTCTTCGGGAATATGGCGTAAGACAGTCAAGGGACTTCCTTGGACTAACCTATGGATGGAGATAGAAAACTCATGCGAAACATATAAATACACACAAATAGGTATCCGTTGACTCAGGGCTGCATCCTCGAAGACGTCGCTGCAGAAATGTAAGGTTTGTTGCAAAACTTAGACAGTTCTGTGAAGCGGATTGCTTAGTGGCCTGCTGATAACCATTCAATCAGTAAATTCCCCTCCTTTCACGGTACCACTTACGCAGTAGATGAAATGAGAAGTATCTGTAAATACTCACCAATAAATGGAAGTGGATAGCCTACTTCATGACCAAGAAGCTTTATGCCTTGCAGACTGGTCCACAGCATCGTTTAAGAAGTTGGTGAAATCTCACGGAGGGACAAACAGAAGGTGATGTTGAAGAGATAAATCTCTGCTCCTACCAACAATCGAATCTCAGTCCGTCACTCAACCAGTCACTTTTCGTCTTTAGCGGTCAAAACCCTTGATATTATTCTTAGCCTTTGAGCCCCTTTTATCAGTCATTTCTAGGACAGTTTCCCGTAATTGCATCCACAGTTCTAATGAAGCAGACACGGAAGGCAACAAACATTTGGTTTCATATTAATGACACCACATAAGGAACCTTGTTACCTCATCTAATTTGATGTGAAACATGTTCTCTGACTTTAAAGAAATACCTTAGTTTGTTGGTGCTTAAAAATTGGGTTTGGAGAATCAATTTTTACCTAAGAGTGGATCCCAACTGCCGCGCAGTCCAAGGCGTGGGTCTGAGGCTACTCGCTTGCTGGGATAGCAGGTTCGAATCTCACAGTGATCATGGACATCTGTATCTTTTTAGTGTTGGGTTTCGTCACGAAGAGGCCCCTGATCCAGCCTGGTCACCGGTCCAGAGGTTTTCTACTAAGTGTGGTGTGCTTGAACGTGATCGCGAAGCCTCGATAATGAGGATGCCATGATTTCCTAGGCGGTTGTTTCTCCATATAAAAAAATGCGTTTGCCGAATTGGGAGTAAGCAAGGGAAGGATAGAGAAGAATCATAAAAAAACAAGCTTTGTAATTTGAAATCTTCAACAAACATTTTGATTAAATATAAGAATTTGAGTTGTGGGACTTATGAGGCACTTGGTGAAATCTCCATATTGAATCACCCACTGATACGACGCCAAGTTTCACCAGAATGGAGACCTCAACTGCACAAATTTGAGAGCCTAAATACTAATACAGAATCACACTGGAAATCCTGGGTGGAAGATGGAGTTTGGACGTTCCCCTTAGAGTTAGAAAGAAACGTCAAAATAGATCTTCAGAACATAGCACCTGGGAATGTGGACTAAAGTAGTTTGGCTTACAGTAGGGTCCAGTGAGGTCTACTGGGGACAAAATAAATATAATTTTTCATAAACGGCGGAGACGTATTTTACCAAGACACATATTACTAGATTCTCAATTTATTCATGAAGGACGGGAGACATATAATAGCACCTGAGAGACTCTCTGCCTCTCAAGGTACTGTGTTACAAGGACTCAAATTTAGGAAGCAGGATTATTAACTGAACGATACGTCCGTCCGGAATTTGACGCCTTATCGTGATGTAATAAATTACCATTGTTTGGAGACAAGGTATTGATCTCATCTTCAAGGATCTAACGTCCAAGGAGAAAAGTGGGTTCTTGAAGACGGACAACCTTGTCTCCAAAAGTGGAGCACTGACTGCCCAATGACACTGCATTTTATCACAGAGACGAAGAGAAACCACTGCTACACCCTGTAAAGCCCAGAAAACTAAATCATGATTGTTAATTAATCACTGTATTGTCTCTCTTTTGACCTATACAAGGTTCGAATTTTAATCGGTTTTCAGTGAAAGGGCAGATTTTCTGCACGCATTTGAAAAGCTGGGTGTTGTGAAATAGCCTTTCACTGGTTTCGTTTACCTCCTCGCGAATAATCCATGGCATGTTGCTTCTTGCATCTAGTGACAGATATCTGATTCGAAATGTCCATTCTCTTGTGGTTGTACTACTATAAAATGCCATCAGGAAAACGATAATTATACCACGCGGTAGGGCTGCATATCTTCTCATGATTTGACGCAGCAGAGATCGAGAGAGAGAGACAGAGAACTCCTCCTGACATACTGAAATGAATGAATTGAACAACAAAGGCCAAGACTGCCGGCTATAAAATTTCTCATCAGAGGCAGCTCTTGATATGTTTTCATTTTCATTTAATATTTAAATCGTATATCAAGCATTCAGGAATTTTTTTCTTTCTCTCCCTCCCCATTACAATTTTTCTCTTTTTATTTCTGGTGGTATAATTTAACATAAGATAAAAGTCTGTCTCAGACCTACGTGCCTGAAGTCTGTAACTGTAAGCTGGCTTATCAAATCCAGTTCGTCATTTCTCTAACAAAATCTCGCATTCAACAAATTAAATAAAAAAATTCATTCTTCATTGTTAAGAACTGATCAGTCCACTTTTAACGTAAATGTCTAGGAATACTCTTCTGTTTTGCATACATTAAGAAAATTTCGTCACAAAATTTCCTTAACTAAACAACAGTGCAATAAATAATTATTGAATAACAAATACAAAAGAATATAAAAAATATAAAGTGATCCCGTTACAGGCCCAGTGTGGTCCAGAGGGTTGGTAGAGGTATAGCTCTACTCTTCCATGACCGCGGCACTAGAAGAGGGTGAGTGGTCAGCAGCACGCCTCGGCCGCACTTTAACCCCGGGAAAGACCGAGTACCCATTGTACAGGAGGCTGGGTGGGCCCCAGTGCCGATCTAGACAGGCGGAAAATCTCGTCCCCACCGTGATTCGATCCCGGACCGTCCAGCCCGTAGTCAGTCGCTATACCGACTAAGTTACACAAAAGAATGTACTAGTAAACAGGTAACAAACAAACAAACAAACGAACAAGCTAAATAATGAAATATAAAGAGGATAAGTTATGGTGAGTAAATAATCGAAAACTCTTTTAGCTTCAGTTCATGGAATGATGGCCGCAACGCGACACAAATATTGTCAATTGACTTTACGTGTTACAGAACAATTTGTCTCATTAGATTATAACAAAAAACCTACATTCATTCCTCCACTTCTAATCCATAAAATAAGAAAACTTGACTCTGCTGAAGACAAAGTTAATGATAAGATAACAAATTCGTTTGCAATTGCAATACAGGGCAGAGAAGGGTAAAAAGAAGCTCTTGGAAATCACGAATACATGGACTGGTGAAATAATTCTCACATTCACTGAAGAGGAGAGATTTTCGTTAATATTTAAAAGTTGTATATGGAAGGAGCTTACTTCAACTCGCGGTCTGACGCCGGCCATCTATTTAGTTGGTGTGATTTTCCCCAGTCACTCAGGGGAAATACGGGGATATTGCCTTTACTGTGTGAAGAAGGCGCTCTGTATATTCTGCGCTGATAACAGCATCGTAAAATGGGTATAATTATACTCAGCATCCGAAAGTTGTTTTCCGTGTGCGTCATAAATATGTGTAAGAAGATTGCAGTAGTGCCAATGACCAAATATATGTAAACCGAACGAGAGTTAAGTTACTGAAAGTGAAGCGAGCAAAAAGCTTCTAAATGCTTCTGAACTCAAATGTTATTAAATGCTGCAAAGTGTTTGTAAAAACACAAAGAAATATGTAAGTGCGAAATGCTTTAAAAAAATTTTCAGAAAATTTTGTGTGAGAGTTAAGGTAGAAAATTTATACATTACAAGTAGAGGCAGTTCATTGTCTCTCTCCACAACCCATTGTTGTAGTAATGTAACATCGGGAGTTGCGACGATGGAAGGATAGGACCAGCACCGAAAGAAAAGCTGAATGTAGAATTTTGTGGGGAACAATTTTGAGAGAGCATACTTGCAAGACGAAGCAGGCGATGGGTGAACTGTAAAGAATACTTGAGAGTTAGATTTGGGTGCAAAGTTTCAGAATAATTCAATGGCGATATTGGTAATATCGGTGTAAAAATTTCGTTTCTACTATGGTCATATCAGCTAATTTATTATTCTGTATCAACTAGTCCCCTTGGTTACACATGATATGATGAAACAGAAGAGATATGAGGATATAAGTTCCCAGCCTGTGTTTGGTTTCCAGCTCAAAATTTTACAGAAACATTCAATAAATTCACGAAAATTCTCTCTAAAATTGCTGTTATTTAGATTTGATTTAATTAGATGCGTTATCCTTGTGTCAATCAACTTTTGCAAGTCGATATTATGGTTGAGAATTAGGACAAATGAAATGTATGACGCGGTGTAATTTTGCGGGAGGTCTTCTATATTAGTTCATTACCCATAAGCTTTCCTTATGCGCCTTAGGCATAATATTTATCAAGGGGAGTAGTAGAATAAACGAGAAAGTTACGGGTTGGGCCGTGTTAAAGAAACTTCAATCAATGCACTGCGTTGTTTTCGAATCGTGACAGCGTGTTATTACAGCGGTGTTCTTCTTGAGTGGTGACTGTTAGCTGATGCAGGGTTGTCCATGATATCGATTGAATTCTAACAGAACAACAACGTATAATCTATGTCTTCTTGTATCTCTCATCATATTTATGCTTTCATCTTTTTCTCTCTTTTTCTTGCGTCACCATTTCCTTTTCGAGTTCTCCGTTCTTCAACCTACTCTCTGTCTTTTCCACTTTCTTTCTATATTTATGTTTCTGTCATCTCTTACTTCGTTCCTCCTTCTACTGTATTGACCCTTCAAGAAAACAACGCAGATCAGCGGGCGATAAGTTCTTAATTTCAGTCAATAAATTACACTAACCCTGAATAATAACCAGTGTGAATATAGTAATCATATGTATCACGTTATGCCTTTCTTATTTCCTATACACTTTATTTTTTCGTCGTTTTTAGGCTTTCTTTGTAGAAAGTGACAGATTTCCTAAAGCTTAAAACACAACCTCTCGAACAGATAAATCCATTTAATATCAAAATAATTATCTTCTACTGTTGCTGCTGCTATTACAACAACAACAACAACAACAACAACAACTACTACTACTACTGCTACTACTGCTACTAGTAGTAGTAGTTGTATTAGTAGTAAAAGTAATACTATTAGTAGTAATATTAATATAAGATTTAATTATTATTAAAGTCCTTACACATCATTCATAACATGAAAATTAAGGGGACAGCAAGGAAACGAGAAAATACACCAAATTTTAAACCACAAACAAAAACTCGTACAGAAGGGATTATAAGGTAAAATAATTTCAGGTTACAGCATGGATGTTAGCATAATTGTTAAGGTAAGAACTTTAACATTGATGAAAATAAAAATAATAATATTAATAATAATAATTTTATTCATCCGAATCTTGATTTATATCAGTTCAGTTGACTCCCAATATCTTGCAATAAACACTCTCATAATTTTTCCAGCAAGAGATTCAACTCTTGTGCCAGGAATGCCTTTCAGTCATGACTCAAGTATCCTTTACCTCTTGCCGTGTCCTCATGAGCATTCCACAGAGCTCAAAAGCTTCTGTTTTCTGTGAGCACTTACATACGACATAGTTAAATCTCGTAAATCACACCACACCCCATGTCACCCTTAAAAATACACACACCAAATTTCACCCTTCCCAACAATAAACTCATGGCAACAATCTACTAACGTAGAATATAGTCAAACACTCCCCCCTCTTTTGTTTACTATCTTTTATTTTTATGTAAATTATGGAAAAGGATGGGGGCGAAAGTTGTCTGGAGAGAGAAATAATAGTTGGACGTGTAACGCCTTCCCTTATCTCCATTTATTTGCTTTCGTGTTTTGTTTCTACTAGACGGATGTAGACGGCTTTGCCATCTTTCCTATCCGAGGCAAGGTTTTACCTTGCCAATATATCACCACATCTACCAAAAAATACAGATGTCAAGCTAAGAAAAACTGAGACCCAAGTTACTTTACATAAGGAAGGAAGGGTCAGTTGCGCTGTTGACTTTCTTTAGTAACATAGTGCATGCTACTTGAAAATGTGAAGGTCCCGTTTGTAGTTAAGATTTTGAAGGAGCTGCTTTGTTAGAAATATAGATAGCACGGTTAGCCAGTATAAACAAACTGATACTCTATCATTTATAAAAATCTCTAACAGGACTCTGTGTTCCGTCACGAAAATAAGTTCCCTCTTTTCAGAGGTTTCCTAAACAACTGTTTCGATAATAAATGAAGTTGAAGTAGGTTTCAGGGGTGTAAATAAATATGAGTGGAAGAAACGAGAAAAATATATAAAATTCTAACCAGAAAGAACGCAAATTAAAGTCTGCTTAGGATTTCCAGTCTTAAAAGGGAATATAATATAGGTTAATTTAAATAAAATAACTATGTATGGTACAGTCTGTTTATTGCATCTTGTGAGAAAATGTTGTGAACATGGTAGTTATATTTCTTCTGTCATAAAAGTAGGAATTTCTATTTTAGCTGCGCGAATGACTTATTAAAGCAACTCTCCGATACATTTCAATAATCAGGCAAGTAATAAAGTTAATTTGTGGTGTCCCTTTAACTGCATTTGTACAGAACATTGCAGAAAGTTCCAAACAAACCTCTACTTCTTTATCGGGAATGGAAACTACAGTTCAGTTCAGTTCATCTAATAACACTCACTTCCTATTGGAATCGAGAACATTTTACCGGAAATACACCAACGTGACAAGGATAATCTTAAAATTGTTCGGCATTTATTGTTGCTTTTATAAAAGCACAAGTTTCCTTCTAAGCCCATTTCTTAGGTACAATATGTTCAATGCGAATACTGGATTAAACTTCTTAATTAATTAATTAATTAATCACGAAATTAGTTCTAAATGCAATTTTTTAAAGTTTTCAGCAAGAATTATTATTCGTATTTCGTTTGATCTCATTTGAAATATGTTTTTTTAATATATGGTGGTTTAATTTCACTAAACATTTAACTCTGAATGTCGTTGCATCAGTATTTGGTCCAATTAGCACTCCCGTTTCGCAGATAAAATGTCTCAGGTTTAGTACCTGTATTCTTCTCTCCTGACGAAGGTTTATCACTTATCTCCTCAATCTGTCAAGGCCAATGCAATTATAGTCCTTGTAATTACAATGTGATCGCTTTATTGTTGGTATCTGATATTCGTTATTCACCAGTCGTCTTAATTTTACGCCATTTTATGAGAGCTACTAAGAGCAATTTAAATGAACAACAAATAAGTAAATGTTGTTTATTTAAAAATAGTTCCAACTACGAGGTGGTATCCAAGATTTTCAAGACTGACTTCACCATCTATACAAAATTTGTGGTAGCACGAAGCACTGGTAGATGGTAGGACTACCATGTCTAGTGAGTCAGTGTGCCAAATTGCACATAGCTGGGTGGACGTGGGCAGTTTTCACACGCTTTTGTTTGGAGCCGTGTGCGTGACCTGTGGCGATTTTCGCGATGGGTCAGAGAAAGGAATAGCGAGTGTGCATCATATTTGTGCCAGTCTTGGGAAAAGTGCTACGGAGACCCTCACAATGATTCAACAAGCCTTCGGGGACCAAAGCTTGAGTCTGTACAGGTGTTTCAATGGCATGCCCGGTTCAAGACCTGTCGCACATCAGTTGAGGATGGCGAACCCACAGGGAGACTCAGAAGCTGCACGATTCCTGAAACCGTTGCACGAATTTAAGAGCTCCTCCGTCAGGATCGACTTCGGACCATTCACGACATTGCTGAGGAGGTGGCAATTGGTTATGGGAAATGCTAACGGGTTTTGACGGAAGATTTGGGAATGCACCATGTCGCAGCCAAATTTGTGGCCCGGATCCTGAGAGTTGACCAGAAGCAGCAGCGCGTTAGCGTCTGCACTGAACTTCGTCAGCTCGCCTCCGATGATGAAATCTTCTTGTTCAGGGTCATCATTGGTAATGTGAGCTGGATTTACAGTTACGAACCTGAGACAAAGCGACAATCCTCCCAGTGGAAAAGCCCCACGTCATCAAGGCCAAAAAATGCCAGACAGGTGAAAAGCAATGTCAACAGCATGATCATCACTTTCTTTGACGTCAAGGGGGTTGTGCACAAAGAATTTGTCCCAACAGACCAAACTGTGAATTCCAGGTTCTACTGCAACGTTTTGCGGCGACCGCGTGAAAACGTGCGAAGACGTCGCCCCAAACTTTGGTGAGAACAGACCTGCCTGCTTCGCCATGACAATGCCCCGTCTCACACTTCCGTCTTCACCCACCAGTTTCTGGCGAAAAACAAAATGGCTGTCATCCCCCACCCACCCCACTCCCCTGATTTGGCACCCTGTGACTTCTTCCTATTTCCAAAAATGAAACTGAAGCTGAAACGACGCCGATTTAATAACACTGAGGAGATACTGGCCGAATCGCAGAGTGCTTGACACTCTGATAGAAAAGGACTTCCAGGAAGCGTTTCAAAAATAAGGGATGAAACTACTTCAAGGGTGACGGCGGCCGACGGGCCTTATTGTGAGTTTTACGATTTTTACAACGTCAGTCCGGAAACGTTTGGATACCACCTCGTATACGTTCCAATAATTCACTTCGTTGAAAAAGTTCTTAATAATTAACTTGGTAAAGATGCACATTTTAAACGACAATTTGCAATTTTTGGCATCTCCAAAAGCAAAAATTGTAAAAGTATAGACTATTGTTGGGACAATTTTTAGATAAATAACTTGATAAAGATTCGTGGTGTAAAAACGGTGTGAAATAAATACATGTTTGATATAACAGGCATAATATTAAGTCAAGACCAAAATTTTTAATCGATTTCTACATTATTGTTCATGAAAATCTCTTACCATAATGTGCCCGGAACCCATTCCTTAGACACGCAAAATTTTATATTCTTTTGTTTGTGAGTCGTAAATAAATTATGACTTTCTAACTTATTTCTCGTAAAGATTTCAAATTATATAAGCCCTACTTTATCCCTAATTCTCATTATTCTTCTTTCAGACATTTTTCGTCTAGGTGATGCTGGCCACGGCAGCAGTGAAACTTTGTAGATCCATATGCTTAAAATATGCCCATAGAAAGAGACAGGTTTCTGTCGTAATTTTCATTTTCAATTGGTTTCAATTTTTTACACCGTAATATGAACACAGTTTGAAGTACATACTTTCATACGAACACAATCTGCGGCACTCGTAACAAGGGCCCCGGGACAACTCAACCTGGGGGTAACTTGTATCACATTTTTCTTAATTTCTTTGAAGAAAATTTAGGTTCAGGTACGGAAAAGTTGTCCCTGTAAATGGCATGATAGTAGAAGCGAGAATAGAATTATCTCGACAGATTCTTGTTGGAGGAAATTGGTCAAATCTGTAGGGCCTCAGAAACCGCTGAATATTATGTCTATGGGTTTGGACACCTTAGTAAAAATAAAATTATCCCGTCCTAACCGGGAACCAAACCATGACCTCTTGGTCTTCCATTGCATAGCCTAGTCACTCAACCGAGTAAGTCTTCAAGCAGTTCCTGTAAATTTTAGATATTTCTAGTAAAGACAAAATAATATTATTAAAATTTGATGTAAGTCGTTTTTATGCTAATGAAATAAACTCACATTGGGAGTGGTTTTATCGACACGCAAAACGTTCTCGGATCCCAGGACACAATCTTCAAATAATGAAAATATGTAAATGAGTGGAAGGGAAATACAAGAGCAAGGACGCCGTTGAGCTATGCAACAACCCGAACACCACAGCTGTACTTTATACACATCTCAAACCATGAATGCCGTATATAGTAACACTGGAATTCAATAAGGGGTCCGCCTAACACATTAAATTTAGGGAAAGTATTGCAGAATTGCTTCGGCGTATGTGGAAAATAGAGTATGTCGTCTAGGTGATTCAGGAGACAGACAAGGGGGAACAAGAGAAGAGCGTAGAAAACTGTGCATGTGTGAAATACATAATTTGTAATTTTTTAATTCACGTTACTAGAATGATTAAATACATTAGGATGAGGAAGCATCAAGGCCTGTGTTTTAGTCTAGAAATATGAAGTAAAAAAAAACCCATCCAGAAAACGTACTATAACTGGGAGCATAATACTAAAACTAGTCTAGTAGTAGTAATAGCATAGGCTTGAATGGACTGTATTGGATTGATCGGTCTTCGGACAGCAGCAAGTTGCGAGTGGGAGCAAACACTGTAATGAATTCGGATTACCTAAAATTCTAAATTATCTTGAAGACCCGCAAGATTATCAATTTTCCAGGTAAGAGGAATCAGTCCCGTGAAGTTGGTTAGGGTAACTTCGGGCTTCCGCCGTGATATAAAGGAGATCTTCTCTCTTCTGGGATGTTACGTAGCGTAGACTGATATTTACCGACGTTTTGGGTTAACCTATCGGTATCATCTTCAAAAGTCAATAAGTACAAAAGCTGTTTAACGCTTATAGATGAAACCGAGAGGTTGTTCCGAAACGTCTGTAACTACCAATATACGTTGCGTAACATCCCGGAAGAGCGAAGATCTTGCTTGGGGAACTTGGATGTTGCTATTGTTAATGATTGATGATTGTAGAAAAAAAGAAAATATGGCTTTGAGGGTGGTTTTAAGAGACATAACAAATCTTGGTATTTTAACCAAGGTACATCGGCAGTATTACCTACGGGATCCGGTGATTTACAATTCCACTGTTGTTAAAACCATATTCTATGGTAAAATTGGTATAAAATGTCGTTTGTCTTGGGTGTTTTTATGTTTTTTGTTAACTGATTCAGTCCCACACACACTCTAAACAAAAACATAAAAACACCCAAGAAAAACGACATTTTACACGAATTTTAGCATTGAATGTGGTTTTAACAACACTGGAATTGTAAACACGGGATCCCGTAGGTAATACTGCCGATGTGCCTTGGTTAAAATACCGCTATTATACAAGCCTGATGATGGCCTTATAGGGCCGAAACATGTAGCTTAGTAGATAGCGCAATAATACAGACAACTGCACCACATTGTTGTGTAACGACGGTATAATAAAAAAGTTTTACAA
>Ga0131853_10018192_pt1 | contig 12787 bp, 5 predicted proteins | sample TergutLab28metaG_FD_92764 | JGI IMG/M metagenome (GOLD analysis project Ga0131853, IMG submission 92764) | Labiotermes labralis P1 segment gut microbial communities from Petit-Saut dam, French Guiana - Lab288 P1 (version 2) (version 2) | ecosystem: Host-associated > Arthropoda: Insects >...
CTTGCCTGCTCATATTTTATTTACCCAGAAGATTTCTCCCCCCTTTTTTTCTCCTTTGTCTTTTATGCCCAGCAAAAAAAATTTTGGGATGGTTTTAAAAATCCCCCCCCCCCCCCATGAAATTGCATAAGCAGGATGTGTCTGTTTGTTATTAAGTGGGCCTGTTGTGTACCAGTTCACAACAATTTTTCAGTGTGCTTGTTAGTCCACAGCAATATTACAGTACATTTATTAGTCCATGTTATTGAAAGTCTGAGAAATATTGGCCTCTGATTTTTTGTAATTCAAATATCTGCCAAGACAAGCAACACAGAATATCTTTTGACTGAATTCTGCCCTTAATGATTTGTTTGATATTATATGACTATAAGACAAAGATTTTTAAACTGATAAATTGAAAAAGATTAGCAAAAGCTCAAATAGATCAGGTGGTCTGGTGTACATTGAAACTGAAGTATACATGAGTTTGTCCCATATGCAGGATATGTGTACATCTAGACCCCAAAAGCATATTTTATGTATTTAATCAACAAAAATACTTACTGCAATTTTAAAACATGCTGCACAGTGTTCATTACTTGTCCTACAAAGTTCTATTTCTTTCATAATTTTATCCTTTTTTGGTTCTTATATTATTCATGTTTTACATAAAGGATGCAGTAAAATTTAAATACTACCCAATTGCCCAACAGATTTGCTTTCAAAATATCTGGTATAAATAAATATCTATTTCTCATTTTAATTTTCAATAATCACACTAGGCTTTATGTAGCCTTATTTTTTCTGCTCTGCAAATGTTCATAATGTGCTGTAAGTTTTGTTACATCAGTTGTGTAACCTATGAACTAACCACCAAAGCACACTACTTGCAGTCTTTTCCTGGGAACTAATTTACATCAGTTTCATCTGAGAAGACATTGATTTATAAGTTAAATGTATACATGGCAGTAAATTGACAATGGTTATGCAGGGTATGGAAATGAATGATAGGTTGATGAGTGAATAATCTATTGGACGGAACATGGCAGGAAGCAGGCATGGCCTGTTTTGAGGTGCTGTTGCAGCATTTGCGCAGAGGGACTGCAGAACATCATGAAAAACTAAGATGATAGTTGGTTCCCTGCCTGAGATTTGAATTGAGCACTTCCCGAACACAAGGAACAAGCACTGTTTCTTGAATCTGAGTTATCTAATTTGTGGTAGGTGCCAGGGAATAAAATATGTTTATTTAAATTTATTTAAGGGTGAAAATTGTGGTAAACAACAATATTATTGAATAAGTAACTGATTTTAAATACTTGGGGTATCACATATCAGAATATGGAAGTGATTTAGAAGATAAATTGCAAGCATATAACAAAATAAATGGAGCTATACGGAGACATTTTGGAAAACAAATGAACAAAGTTAAGAATTCACAACATTACAGCTAAAGCGGCATTGAAATTTGGAAGTGAAGCTTGGGTACTGAAGAAAAAAGAGAAACAACGTTTAGAAGCAGCACAGATGAAATTTTTGAGACACTTACTTGGAATAACAGAACTAAATAAAGAAAAGAATCAATGTATTAGGCAAAAAACGGGAGCACAGAACATAGTAAAGGAAATACAACAGTACCAGAAAAAGTGGCTACAACATGTACAGAGGATGGACACAGACTACCAAAACAAGCACTACAATATAAACCAAAAGGACAAAGGAACACAGGACGGCCAAGGAAGAGATGGAGGGACCAACTTCATCTTGAGGATCAAGGAACAGGAAACACACCTAACCCTTCAGGAACATGATGATGATGATGAAATTTATTTATTCATTTATTTATTGAGTGATTTGTGGTTTATTGCATTGAATGATTGGATTGTCAGCCAGTTATGAATTGAAAAGATTATGTAAGGAAGTGATCAAAGCATTTGCCTGGGGTGATGTAAGATATCCACCAAAAAACCTCAAAGTAGTGTGTGTGTTCCAAATGAGAGTTGTGAGATCTGAACCCAGACACAAATCACAGCCATTATGAAAGTGGTCAAATTGCTCTTATTATTTCATCCAGAAGGAGGGGAAAATTTTACACCAAGTGTGATAGTATGCGATGATAAAGATTTCGTGTTATGTGTTGTTTGTAGCACTGTTCTTATGGCAGTTGGTGAGTGAGTGTCAGATACCAGATAATAAGGCTGTAAACTGCAGCTGATTTCATGGTTGCCTTCATCCAACCACTTCCATCTCCACCCTCACAATTTACAATTTCCTAAGGGCTACCCAAAAATTGTATGACATTGACGGACCTCAAGGAGCCATTAATTACAAGATACCCTTCCTGTGCAATTTCCCTAGCCGACTCTTAATTCCTCTTTCTTATGTTCTGTTTCAAATATATCATGAAATTGCTAAAACATTGCTGCTTTAAAATATGAACCAGGTACAGTGACTTACAATTTTTTAGGGACTTCATTTACTAGATACAACAATAATGATGGCAAGAATGGTAACAACAACTACAATCCTCACCATTCTAGCATGTCAGCTACAAGTAGATCATCAAGTGTTGTTGATATCTCACCTGAAGGCTCTATTGTAACCACAATTAGCCGGTACAGCCGGGCTTCATCATTAGGCCACACCCGACGGGCAGGATCAGTCATTAGAGGTGTCAGACAGAATAGGGCTCCACCAGTTGAACAGTATGTGCCTGTGACTAAAGTAAGGAGTGCTCTCAATCAGCAATTGCAAAAGGAGATTGCAGCCATACAAGGGAAGACTTTTCAGCTGTCAACAAATTCTGTGGATTTTACAGCTTGTGGTAGTGGATCCAGCACTGCTTTTGGTCTGTCTGGGTTCAAACCAATTCCCTCACTGACTGCTACCACATTGAATGAGCGTTTCAGTTTGGCACTATGAAATGTTTAACCTTTTGGTTATCTAGATTACTATTTTTGTACATACCTGACAGCAAATCTCAGCCTTCACTTTCTCACATACTCATATTGTTCTATCATAGTAAACCATGGAATGGAGCAGCAGTTTAGTGTATTTTATTTTACATGTTATTATGTTATACTTTGTGTTGTAGTGCTCAAATATAGTCCCACTTTTGTTGATGATGATGTTATTTATGTACTGCATTTGGGTTTCCACCCAGTGGCAGTGGTCAGTAAACTTGTATAAAAATAGGAAAGAGACAGTTATATACAAAAGGAGAAGCAATATACTACAATACAAAAACACAGAATACACAAAATAGAGAGCAAACCTACAAAACCAGAAAACAAACATAAAAAAATATTAAAAAACATAACTAGAATATAACTAAGAGAATCAAATAATAATGAGAAAGTGTACTACACAGAACCTACAAACAGCTGCATAGCTATAAATCAATAATAATACACACATTTCACCCCAGATAATCACTTCACTTCACTTCACTACACATCACTACCCATTTTTCACTTCCCTGCACTTTTGGATGTTTCATCACCAAGCTACAAACCCTTTACTTCTCCTCGCTTATAATTACTTTCTTAGTCCCCTTTCTAAAAATATGTGATTTACAAGGGAAAGTTGCTAGCGTCAATGCAGGGAGTTGGTTTGACAGTTTGGTTGTCCCATTTACAAAAGAGTAAAAAATGAGTTGTTGAAGAACATAATTTTTGTAAGAACAGAGTATACTGACTATATTTGAGAGGTTTCTGAGCATTCGTTATGACATTAAAAACAGTGTGTTTAAATACAAGAGTTGTCCACAAAAATTTATTGAGTAATTGTGACTTGTGAAAATTGGTACAGTGATCTGAACTTAGGGGTGTAAGTGAATTTGTGTTCATGTTTCCACATTTTTTGTCCAGTCTAGGTGACATTTTGTATATGAAATCTGCACGTCATGCTGTTGATAATTTTTTAGTTTCTTGAAAATTAGGAAAGCCTAACTTTTCTAATGAGCATAAATGAAATTGCATTTACACATACTTTGAAACTGTATAACATTTTGAAAGTGAAGAACGCCATGATAAAGTCTGTATATGACGTTGTGGAGTATCACTTGCAGTTTTGTTTGTTGTTATTCAGTTAATAATGCATATTGGTAATGCTTTATTGCAGATTATAATTTATATAAGCCTCCAGCCTATGAAGCCACTTGCTGTTGTAATGATGTACATTAGTAGCAGATTTATTGTTCTTTTAAAGCCATTTGAAGGTCAAGTGAATCATTTTTTAACTGTATGTGTAGCCCACACTAATGTACTACAAACAGATTAGTGCTTCATTTAAATATTTTGCTCTCTTCTTTCTTTCATTCATTCATTCTTTCTTTCTTTCTTTCTTTCTAATTTCATATTTGTAAAGAAACAGTATATGACTAGGATGCAGTCTGGACAACCCTTCATTTGAAATCATGTAACATATAACAAGGTATACCAGCTTTCATTAAGGAAAACACATTGTGACTTGTATACATGTGATGCCTAATACCGTACTTAGGTTAGTTATCTATCAGATTAAACCAAAACGTTTCAGCTGGGGTAACATTCTTAACAGGAACTGAAGACATGGCACCATCTGCTGTAACTGCAGGTGTGATAAGTCAGTATTATAAACAGAAATATTAAAGTGTGTATATCTACAAGTCTGAAGGTCTAGGATCCTCCTTTTATGAATAGAATGTGGAACTGCTGTATAGAGCTATTGTTTCATGTGTGAAACACATGGGGTAAAGTGTGTGTACTAAACACATCATAAAGGTGGACATGGTAGACACATTTGTAACCTTTGCACAATATGAATTGAGGTCAGGATTATGTTCCAACTGATTTACACGTGTGGAATGAATACCATGTATTTGTGGGATTTTAAAGCAGGGTCTTTTGTGGGCTGTAGTGCCATAACAGTTTCCAGAGGTAGTCTGAATATGGTTTTGGGAGAAGAAATCCCTTTGCCAGGAATCAAGCCCCATTCATTGAGCTCATGGCCAGCAATTTCACAGATCCATTGTTGCCAACTGTGGGTTTATGTTCCTGAAAAATACTGAGTATGGCAATCAGTCTCCCACAGGGAACACAGCACGTGTACATACCATCTTCGACAGAATACGTCCAACATGGCTGCAGTAATTACTTAACCAGGGAAAAATTTCCTCAGGTTTCTACACAACTCCATGATTGGGAACGTAGGAGAAACTGATCTACAAAAAATGTTCCATATATCCCACAAGAATTAAACTTACTTTCCGTCTGATTATTATATCCCAACCATCGAGACAGACATTCCTGGACATACTGGTGAGAACTAGCTCTACTACTACATTACACCTGATTCCAAAAGTTTATCACTGCTTGACTCATAAGATCTTCGCTCATAAACTATAAAGATCCATGTTGTATAAATAATATTGTTACGGTTCCATGATATGTTTCTATTTTAAACCACCACTGTCATGTTTCCATGTTATATTTCCAGGTTTTAGACTATTAAAGTACACCATTGGGAAAGTGAACAACAGTGAGATCTTGTTGAATTTTAGATACATATATCCTATTTTATGATTCACGCTATTTTATTTATAATTCACACTGTTTACTCTCCTCAGTTACATATCTTGTGACCTGAAGATAGCCCAGTGCAAAGGCGGAAACATGTCATCAGCTTAAATAAAGATAACAACATAAGATAGCTGTGTTTTGACTCAAAAGAACCCCAATTTAACTAAGTATGGCAGTATTTCAGTTGGCAAGAGTAAGATATTAATTGAGACTGGAAACTGGCTGCTCTTAACACTTAGTGAGTTTTCCTGTTCCTTCACCAGGTGGGAGAGGGGAGCGACTATGTATCGACATGTTCACAAATAGAACATGAGCAGTTATGGGTGGACCAGTGCAGCTTTTGATGATTGAGACAGGGTGTTACTTTTGACGTTTTGCTGACCGTGCATCTCAGTATATTTATCTCAGTAATTAACCAACTTGATGCACAAAATTTTTGTTTTACAATAAGTTTATTTCATGCCTGCATGTTTCAAGCACATGTGCTCATCATCAGGAGGTCAAAATTGCATTACACAGCCTCTGGTATCATCACACCTATAGGGGCGATGATACTAGAGGCTGTGTAATGCAATTTTGACCTCCTGATGATGAGCACATGTGCTTGAAACATGTAGAGGCATGAAATAAACTTATTGTAAAACAAAAATTTTGCGCATCAAGTTGGTTAATTACTGATCTAAATAAAGGGTGTTACTTGTTTTTATATACATTTGATGGCTGTCATTTGGGGAAGTGCAGGAAAAGGAAGTTACATCGATTACTTCTGTAGTAGAACAACTAAACCTCTTTTTTCCAGTTTGTGAACAGAACTTGAGTGACTTGTAACATATACCCAAAACAAGGAAGTCATGGGTTTTATTATTCACCATCAAAAACATATTACTTAGAACTGAAGTACTTGTTAGTGACTGATCCCACCTCTCATCCTAAACTTCTGCTTAACCAGTTCAGCAATCTCTTGGCCAGTCTGAGGAAATGCAAGGACATTATGGCTGATAGAAGTGCTGGAGTATTGGAGGATTCTCTCTTTAAAAAGCTAGTAATCAATGGCTGCCTAATTTTTTCTGTATACATCTCTGCCCCTTCTCATGAAGCTAAATTGATTCCTCAGAAGCTTACTTGAAGATAAGGCTGTGCTGCCTCCAGTGCACAAGCCTAGTAAGATGTTTTTGTTTAATAATACATACATATGATTTTTTGGTATATGAAAATTTTGGGTAACATATAATACATGCATAATACTTGGTGACTTCCAGTCCAGCTTGCTCTGTGTCTGTGTTCTTGTGCATATGTACAGTGATGAGTATTTTGATACTGCTGTGGTAAGAATACAAGGTGTGTTACACGTACTGTATTTTGTTTGTTGTATAACAAATGCTTTGAGCAGTGTGTTTGTATTGTAAAATTCTTCTTTTTACTAATCTGAGTTACATAATTTGTATAATAAAAAAATACATATTTCAGCAACATTTCTGAAAGTTGTCTTATTTCTTCCATGCCTTATAATATGAAATATGCTGTACAAAATGTAACCACCAGGTGGTTGAAAGGGATGGAGTGACACATGTCAGGATGATGTGTGGGTGCACCACCATGCTGTGCAGTCCAAAAAGAAATACACAGTAAAATGTAATACATCTAGGAGTGCAGAGTAAAGGAACAGAAGGTCATTGTTTTGTGATGGATGGATGTGTACTGTGTTCTGAATCTGTTTCAGCAGTATGGAGTGCAGGGTGTAAGAAAACTGATGTGGACAGTGCATGCAAGACAGAGTTGGTTTGCCTAGTCAGGCTGTTCTTAGTGTTTCTTACTTGACCACTGTCATGATTTTAGTTAACATACACCACACTAGAACACACATTTTTATATGAAATGGCTTTGTATGGGCATCATATTTGTCAAGCAGGGTAATGGATATTTCATGTGGTATTGGAAAATTAAGGGGATACAGCTGAAGGCGTACTATGAGTATTTATGATAATTGGTTATGAAAGATGTGAGGTAGTATTACTGAGACCTCGAATGGTTATCATACCTACTGTATAGTCCTAGTGTGTTGCTGAAGTTATCTGTAATCCTGGATCATGTTTCTTGATGTGTTTAGTGTCTGTCAAACTCAAAAGTAAGTAAATGTATTAGGTTTGTAAACTGTTGAGATTTTTAATTTAAATATGTCCATAAATGTGTTTTCAGTTGCTTTAATTCTGTAACACATAAACCCATATTTCTTCATCTGGCTGCAAGGGAAGAGGTCATGAAGTTTTGAATTGCCAGAATCTTTAACCTATGCCAGGACCCCATTATGCATCAGGGTCATATTCTGGGGGCAACGACACATTGAACGGGTATACCAAATGATGAGGTAATTGTTTAAATGTCTATTGGGCTGAAACTGTTACGTGTCTGGTGATACGGAGTTGTGTTGGTTCTGTCAGACCTTTCTCTAGATTCTTAAATCAAGTACATGATGCAAGATGTGGTATTGATTATGCAGGTATAATTAAAGTTGTGTGAAGCATTCAGTATGTTTTCAAGTGTTTTCTTCAAACCACATGTAAAATGTCTGTTACAAAATTGACAATTGCTTGTTTATGGCCAGGTAAATTTTCTTCTGCAGAAGCTTTTTGGACTTGCTCAGTATGACAGTTGCAGTTCACAGAATACAAAGATTGGAATTGTTGACAGCTGAACCCATGCAGCACAGTAATGGTTTAAAAGCTAATGAAAAAACCTATGCGTTTTATGGAAGCCGGAGGTTCATTACTTTGTTCACAAGATCCTGCAACTTGTCCTTATCCACAGCCCAATTAATCCAACACGCAAAAGGTCACAACAGTTAAAATCAACAGACACACTTTACTAGCCACAACAAAGTGACAAAACATATCACACCTAACACACACCACTAAACACCAAAATTTAAACTAACTCCTCCATCATTGCAGAACAATACAGCCAATGTGGTAGTTCAACAACATAGTCGCAAACTCCTGAAGATGGACTTATTAATGCCTGAAACATGTTGAGTATGTAAGAAGTAAAGTAAATATAACAAGTCACATCTAGTTGGTTTTTTATTCTTCAACCATTTGATCCAATTTATTTTAAATCATAATATGCCAGGAAAAGTAAATTAATTCTGCAGAAATGGAGGTGAGGAAATTATGTATGTACTAGAGCTACTGTACGTCGTTACCTGCCTGGACATGCCCTTGTTTTGATCCAAAAATTTCTTTCGGGCCAGGTTTTTTAAATCTTGGGAAATGTCCAGGTTTTTGTTACTTCTCGATGTTTAGTGGTATTCAAAATGCAAAAAAAAAAAAAGTATTTTTTAAAGAAATAGATAAGTTATATTACAACAGTCAAAAAATAAAACCGATGACTTCATCAGCTGTCCTTTAATAATGTCTTGGAAAACTTTGTTGCAGAAACTGTGAAGAACTTGAATGTGGTGATAAACATGCTAAAGGAAGCTCACCCAGAATTTTATACCAAAGAAATCCAAAGAACTAGCATGAAAATGTAGACACCTGACTTTTAAAAAACTGTGAATTTATATGTCCCCTTTTTAACCTCTTTGTCCTTTTTTGTGGTCGATAGATGGGGCACCACCTCTTTTCTTGTGAGTGTTGTATGGTAACGCTAACATATACCAAGAAACTTGACTTCCACAGCATCCTATAATAGTATGAGTTGTTAAAACTTATGACTTACAATGGTCTAGACATTTAACTAATATGGGAAACTAAGCACATTCACATGGAATCGTCAGCCACAACTGAAAATGATATGAATATACATCCAAATACAGATATGGGGCTTTGAGCTGTAATAGCGCGTATTATGATACGTTCATCTGAAACGTTGGTACATACCGAACTCTATGTCTCATCCTCGAAGGCAAACTGGAAGAAATATGATTTTAAAAATATAGTGTCAGTTTTGAGGTACACAAAAAGGAGGAGAGGATTCGAGACCGCATACAGGACGTTGGGTGTGACGACAAACGTAACAGGCTCGATATAAGTAACACACCAGTTCATGTGTGTGTAAAAATATACGTCCTTTGTAACCCGCAAGGTTAACGAACTTAACTTCGTATGAAGCAATAAGTGCTTCAGGCCAATACTTGACTATCTTACAACAGAAGTTTTTCTTTTTACATTACAATTAATATAGCGTAATGCAGTCTGTATGCATATGTATCCCTCCACGGTACATGTAGAAGATAAAAGTCAATTTACATAATTAGAAGTTGACCTTTAGGATTGCGTATAGATGCGACTCGCGTAGTCCGTCGCAATGAGAATGGCCACTATGTTGTACAGGGGGGCTGCTCTTGCTGAAGTTTTTGTTCGGAACCATGGATCAAAGGTAGTAAAGAGTTGTAATATGACCCATTAATATAATAAACCCATATTATTATATTGTCATATGTATTAAAATAGTATTTTCTAGGAATAACTAATGCACAAGGCATTACGCCCATAACTTAAGTACATTACATAAACATATCATCGGTCATTTCACTCAAGTCCAACTCGTTATTCAAATTAGCATCCGTAAGAGAAGGGTGAGATTGCTATTCCACTGTTACAGCGTACTTTAATGTGCAGTGTGTCAACTATAAGTGCTGGCAATACGTACTGCATTGTAGTATGATTTTATTCCAGTATTTTGTATTGCTTTATAGCTTCTTGGAGCAGCCGCAACCACGAAGTGGAACCAACAACAGCAGCGAAATTTGAATGTACACGAACATATAAGTTACACCCTTTTAAAAGATGCAGGTATTCCAGTACCGAACTTTGGTGTTGCAACGACGAAGGCTGAGGCGCAAGAAATTGCTACACGTTTGAATGTACAGGACTTTGTCCTGAAAGCTCAGGTCCTGGCTGGTGGAAGAGGAAAAGGTGCATTCAAAAATGGACTGAAAGGCGGTGTAAAGATGGTTGACAAGTAAGTACTTTAAGGTAACATGGCACTCGAATTAAGGCAGACTACTTAAACATAATTTTTGCTTTACAGTTGTAACTATAAGACATAAATTCATGTGCTCATTTCCTCCAAAAGAATGTAAACACTCTGCTAAGCCCACTTGTTTGTTTTCTTTATTCAGTTTGCTTGCTTATGTTATGTAAGAGCAAGAGGCAAGATAATTTGAATTATGAAGAATGTGGAAGTGATTGTGGACTGTGCTAAGATGACAGTCCTTAAATGTCCCAGTGGAGGTTGTGGCATTAACGTCCTAATTTTCCAGTAATTGTGTTGCCAGTGAATATGGACCTAACGAGATTAGGAATCAAAACTGAAAAGTTTGGTTTCAGTCTGCATAATGAGCCAGTTATGTAAACAGTTTATTTTTTTAATGAAAATTGCCAGGGTGGCCTGACACTGTACAACCATAAGGAAAGCCATCCTTTTAGCCCATTATGTGAGATTTTTGAGTGAGACTGGTGGTATAATGTGGCCCATACTTTCCAGAATTGTTTCACTTTTTAATTATCTCTGACATTTTATTTTCACCCATTCACGGGTAGTAGGGCGGTAGTTTGTCATTAACTTGAGGCAACTGTCTATTTGCATTTTGTCATTTTTTTCCATTTCTATACTTTGATTTTCACAAAAATTGACAATCAGAAGAGCCATGATGCAAATTTAAATTGCTTCTCCACATGTAGGAGAAGGCTATTTAAATGTGTACACCTGGTCATTCATCATAAGGATAGCCACACCAGAAGGTTTAGTGCATTATGAAATTAAAATTTGAAACTCATTTTGTAATGTTAACATTTATTTGTGTATAGAAATAGAAATGTAATTTAGGTTTTGAGTTTTCTTTGAATAGCACTAGTAACACACAGATGTTTATGATGTTGTTGGTGATGGTATATTATTAAATTGCTTGTACAATGTTGAAAGGAAAAGCTTCGTTTATTAATTTTCTTTACTTTAGGCCAGAGGAAGCAGCAGAATTAGCAGGAAAGATGATTGGTCAGTACCTGGTAACAAAACAAACAGGTGAAGCTGGGCGAATCTGTAATTCAGTGATGATTACAGAGCGAAAGTTTCCACGCAAAGAGTATTATATTGCTGTTATGATGGAGAGAGCATTTGCTGTAAGTTTAAATTGAATAGTTTGTTCAATATAAGCTTTCTGAAGTATAATATAGCAGATTATTGTGCTTCATGAAAAGTACATGATGCAATTAAAGTTTCCAGGCTGACCATGAGATGACAGTAGTGCTGCTAGCACCAACTTCTTCCACTCAATGTAGATACAGTAAAGCCTGCTGAGTCATTTTCTGCTTGGAATAAAGCTATAGAACATGGGATTATTGAGTAACATATTGTTATACACAAGTATATATTGTTTTATTTGTGAATTTGATGTACCTAGGTAATGGTAAACTTGAAAGAACAATATGTCTGCATCATATTTGGCTTTAAACTGGAAAAAAATGTTATGGAAACTTATGGAGTGTTGAAATAGCATATGGATAGCAGACAGTCGAAATACCACTAGTTTTGAATGGTTTTCCAAGTCCAATAGTGGTATGCCTTCTGCTGAAGTTGCCAGAGGCTTAGGACATTTATTGACAAGTAAGACATGAAAATTTAAGTCTTGTCTTCAAAACCAGAAGAACCACTGCCTCTGAAGTTGCTGATATATTGGGAATACCATTTGGGTCAGTTCAGAACATTTTGAAATACAATTTCAAGTTGTGTTGGATTGCCGTCTAATTTCTTGCGTTGAACCTGCCTGCTATGCTTTGTCTGTGCCTTAATTTCTAAGGAAAAACAAATTGACATTCCATGCCCTCCCGGCTCACCAGTTTTAGTGCCATGTAATGTGTGTCTTTTGGCAAAACTCAAGTTTGTATTAAATTAAAGGAGTTTCAATGGTATCACCATGATTCAAATAAAATTTCTGGATGTACTTGCTGAGCTTCAAACAGTGCACTTCAGGAAATGCTGACTAACTGTATAAAGTCCTGTGGTGACTACTTTGAAGGGGACAACATAGATTGGAAGGGAAGTGGTTCTGCTATGGTTTGAAATAATTTCAGTCCTGAAATTGCCTGATTGTATTATGTATAGTTTACAAAGTATATATTCAACTTTAACCTTTAGAGCTCGTGCGTCCTACCGTTTAGGACGGCATTTAAATACCTCCGCGCTCCCTCATGGCTCGAGCGTCCTACCCTCTAGGACAGCCACAGCCTCAGCCGTTTAAATAATTC
>Ga0131853_10018196_pt1 | contig 12785 bp, 13 predicted proteins | sample TergutLab28metaG_FD_92764 | JGI IMG/M metagenome (GOLD analysis project Ga0131853, IMG submission 92764) | Labiotermes labralis P1 segment gut microbial communities from Petit-Saut dam, French Guiana - Lab288 P1 (version 2) (version 2) | ecosystem: Host-associated > Arthropoda: Insects >...
GCCGGCAGCCAAGCGGCATTGAATGAAAGTGACACAACCGAGCCAGCCTTCATTTCTACAGTATTTGTGGAAGACACAGACGGCACGGACGACGTAATGCGAAGGCTCACCGCCGCAATGACGGGCAGAGGCTACGACTTTTACAGTATGATACGGCGTGACGACGTTGTGCTGCTACAGATCAACGCTCAGTGGGCCGAGCGCGGAGGCACAAATACAGACCTAATAGGCCTTGTGATCCGCGCCATATTGGATCACCCAGATGGCTTTATCGGCGAAATAATAGTGGCCGATAACGGCCAGGCACAGTTCGGCAGTGATGGGCAAGGCGGAAGCCTAGACTGGGCGCAGTCCAACGCGCAAGACACCAGCAGATCCACCATTACAGTTATTCGTGAATTTCAGGAACAAGGGTACTTTGTAACAGGTGTTCTATGGGACAAATTCACACTGGTACGTGTAGATGAATTCAGCGAAGGCGACAACAACGACGGCTTTGTAGTGGAAGACTTTGTGCGCGACACAGGCTTCGAAATATCGTATCCAAAGTTTATCACGGAATTCGGTACCCATGTAAGCTTCCGCCACGGCATATGGGACCCTTACTACGAAATATATCACGAAGACAGGCTAAAAGTAATAAACATGCCTGTTCTGAAGTCTCACTTCATATTCCAGCAAACCGGCGCGGTGAAGGGTTACATGGGCACCGTGTCCGACAGGCTAACCGGCGGCCGCCCACATAACAGCGTAGGCATGGGCGGCATGGGCACCCAGATGGCGCACACACGTATGCCGGTACTAAACATAATGGATATGATATGGATAGCGCCGGATCGCGGGCCTGCCGCTCCGTTCGACCGCGCCGTACAGGTTAACCTGATTGCCGCCTCCACAGACCCTGTGGCGCTGGATGTTTGGGCTACCACAAACGTACTTATACCTCAAGCGGAACGCTTCCCCGGCGGGCGCGCCGCCGCAATGTCTCCCCAAGGCACAGAGCCCGGCACATTTGGCCATTGGCTTGGTTTATCCTTAAACGAGATGCTGGCTGCCGGGTATAATTTCACCATGTGCCCAGACGAAACGCAGGTAGTAATAAACGGAAGACCCGAACAAAGGGCGGAAGGTGTTCGGTTCTGATAGGTTTTTGCGCGTCCGTTGGGCGCGATAGCTATAATTTTCATTACAAACAAAAAAGTATATATTGAAATGGCACACGGCATGGTGTATAATGGAATCAATATTTTAACAGTTTTGCTAAAACAATTTACAGAGGAGATGCCCCATGTCTAAAGAAATAATCAGCACTACCAACGCACCGGCTGCCGTAGGCCCATACTGCCAAGGCGTGAAGGCTAACGGCTTCATTTACGTATCTGGCCAACTGCCGTTCGAGCCCGCCACGGGTGAACTCATCCAAGGCTCTATAGGCGAAAAAACAGCCAAAATACTGGATAACATCAAAGCTGTACTTGAAGCCGGCGGTTCTTCTATGGATAAGTGCGTAAAGATGACAGTGTTTCTCACTGATATGAACAAGTTCGCCGAGATGAACGAAGTGTATAAAACATATTTCGCCGACAGCTTGGCGGCGCGTTCCACCATCCAAGTATCCGCGCTTCCACGCTTCGAAGAAATCGAAATCGAAGCTATCGCGCTGGCATAAGCAAGCTGCAACTACGTAAGTTAAAAAGGTGATACAATATGGCCTTTGAAACAAAAGCCATTATAAGGGCAATACACAAGCTGTATTGCCTTTTTTAGCATTATCGAACTATGGGAGGAACACGCGAATGGGCGAAATATGGCGGATAATAATTTTTGCAGCAATCGGCGGAACAGCAGGAGCCATACTTGGCAATATTTGGCCGTTCGATCTTGGCGTTATAACGGATAGCGCAATATTTATTGTGCTGGGCAGCGGCGCTTCCAGCCTGTACCTGCTGTACAGGGGCAACGAAGGCATAGCCAAGCGCGTAGCTTTTGGCGCGGTTTCGGCCGTGGTTACTGTGGCTATCTTGGTTCTTGTGGTACGGGCCGACGCACAATATGCAAGATCCATAGCGTTCACAATGGCCGCAATATTCCCTATTACTCACAACAACCACGGCAAGTAGTAACATACCAGCGAAAGAGGATGAACATGGAATTTCAAATATCAGCACCATTTACACCTACGGGAGACCAGCCGCAGGCCATAGATGCCTTGGCGCAAGGCTTCCTAGACGGCAGAAAATTTCAAACGCTGATGGGCGTTACAGGCTCCGGAAAAACGTTCACTATGGCAAATATCATACAAAAGATACAAAAGCCAACCCTGGTTATGGCACATAATAAAACATTGGCCGCGCAGCTTTACAACGAGTTTAAAGAATTCTTCCCGAACAACGCCGTGGAATACTTTGTGAGCTACTACGATTATTATCAGCCGGAGGCCTATGTGCCCTCCAGCGATACATATATCGAAAAGGATTCCGCCGTGAACGATGAAATAGACAAGCTGCGCCATTCCGCCACAGCCATGCTGTTCGAGCGCACAGATGTAATAATAATTGCCAGCGTAAGCTGCATCTACGGCCTGGGGGACCCTATAGACTACAACGAGATGTGCCTGACACTGCGCGTAGGCAGCGTTAAAGACCGCGACGAGTGCCTGCGCAAACTGATAGAAATACAGTACGACCGCAACGACGCAAACTTCACGCGCGGCACATTCCGTGTGCGTGGCGATGTTGTGGAGATCTTTCCAGCCTACGCCAGTGATAAGGCGTACCGGGTGGAATTCTTTGGCGACGAAATAGAGCGTGTATGCGAGATAAACACACTTACCGGGGAAATATTCGGGTACTTGAAGCATGTTACAATATACCCGGCCTCGCACTATGTCACTTCCAGGCCAAAGCTGGAGCTGGCCATTGCGGCCATAGAACAGGAGCTGGAAGACCGCGCGAAAGAACTGGTACAAGACGATAAGGCACTGGAAGCCCAGCGCCTGAAACAACGCACGCGCTACGATATCGAGATGCTGCGCGAAATAGGCTTTTGTTCCGGCATAGAAAACTATTCCCGCCACCTTTCGGGGCGGCCGGCGGGCAGCACGCCGCATACGCTTATAGACTACTTCCCGGAAGATTTCCTAATTATTGCGGATGAGTCTCATGCAACGATACCGCAGGTGCGCGGTATGTATGAAGGCGATAAATCTCGCAAGAATGTTCTGGTAGATTTCGGCTTCCGGCTGCCCTCTGCAATGGATAACCGCCCGCTGCGCTTTAACGAATTTGAAAGCAAGATACGCCGTATGCTATTTGTATCGGCCACGCCATCAGTGTACGAAGGCCAGCACGAAGAAACCCGTATAGAGCAAGTAATACGCCCCACAGGCCTGCTGGACCCCGAGATAATTGTGCGCCCCATAGCCGGGCAAATAGACGACCTTATGCGGGAAATACGCAACACCACAGACAAAGGCTTTAAGGCTCTGGTTACAACACTAACCAAGAAAATGGCGGAAGACCTAACAACCTACTTGAAAGAACATGGTATACGCGTAAGATACCTGCACTCCGATATAGATACATTGGAACGGTTGGAGATAATACGGGATCTCAGGCTGGATGTGTTCGACGTACTGGTAGGCATAAACCTGCTGCGCGAAGGGCTGGACATACCCGAAACAGCACTTGTGGCCATATTGGATGCCGACAAGGAAGGCTTTTTGCGCTCTGAAACATCCCTGATACAGACAGTAGGCCGCGCCGCGCGCAACTCCGAATCCATAGTGGTTATGTATGCCGATAAAATAACAGGATCTATGGAGCGCGCCATTAACGAAACAAACCGCCGCCGCGGCATCCAAATGCAGTATAACGAAGAGCACGGCATTACACCAACCACCGTTATCAAGAAAGTGCACGACATAATACAGGCCACCGAAAGCCCGGAAGAACGCAAGAAAAAAGGCCTGGATAAAGACCCGGAATCCATGAGCGACGACGAACTGCGCGCCGCCATATCAGTGTTGGAAAAAACAATGCACCAAGCCGCCGCGGATCTTCACTTCGAACGCGCCGCACAACTGCGAGACGAAATTATGGCCATGAAAAAGCAGTTATACGGTAAGTAGCCGGCAGCCGGGAGGGGTATATTTACATGAAAACGCTGAAAAAAGACTTAATAATTACCGGCGTAGTAGTGGCGCTATTTGTTTTTATGGCGCTACAGGTGCATCACGAACCACGCACGCAGGCCGTGCCAACAATGGCGCAAGCCACGCCTACCGCACTCATATCATACGAAGAAGCAGTTCTCCTTGTGCATGAGGAATTGGAAAGTCTTCTGATGAACATGCCCTGGGCAATGTCTACAACACCGGAAGAAGAGGCATTGGGAAGAACCCGAACGCACCGGATGCCCCCGCCGGAAAATATATCAATAGACAGATCCTTCCCGCTGAGCACCCTGCATGAAAGTACACCGGGCTCTAAATTGGCCGATATGATTGAGGACGGCTACGGCTGGGTGTTCGTAGTAAGCTATCAAGGCCGACCTATGGACGGAATAATAGTTACGCGCAGCACAGGAGGCGTTCCACATGCCACGTTCGGTAGCTTAGAGCTATTCGATAATTACCTGGAATACTACACTCGCTATGGGCGCATAGAGGATCTTAGGATAGTCTATCACCGCTACAATACATTCCTGTTAATCAATGGTAACTATGATGTTATCGAGGTGTCGCGTTTTAGTACGAATCCATTCTGGGGAAGCGGCATAAGCCCCTTACGAGATAATCTCTTGATGGATGGTGCTGTTGTAGCTGAACTGATTTTTAACGGCAAATGCCTTTCACTGTTCTGGCAGTATTACGATAGACCTGAAAGCCCGCCGAAATTTAGCACATCGCCGCTACAAATCGACCCATCGTTGGAAGGGCTTATTACAATGGAGGTTACGGGGCGGCATCCACGCTATTGCAACTTACTAACCGTTGTAATCACTAACAATTCCGGGCGCGGAGTAACAACTGGTTTTCCGTTTGATGTCGAGTTTTTTAATGGTACCGATTGGGTTCGTATTCCCGGTAACGTTATGTTCCTTCTGCCAGGCTTATCGGTAAGAACCACCCGGGAATTTACGAAGAACATAGACATGTTTCCGTACGCCGAACCGGGGCTATACAGGATACGCAAAGAGATTAGCGTATCCGCCGGCAGCGATCCTTTCGGGCTCAGCGCCAGAACCAGACATGATCTTGTTGCCGAATTTTACCGACACATGGATTAAGCTCTACACCGCTATCCGCGCCAGCAGCTCCGGCAATGTGTACGCTGTCACTTCGTGTATACCCAGCGCATCGCAGGTTTCGTTCAGTTGGTCTATGTCTATCTGGTATATGTAGGAAATATCGCTGCGGGTATAAGTAAACGGAGACCCGCATTCCACCTCACGCCGATACAGGCCGCATATAAACGACGACCCTTGAGCCATCACGCGAAAGAAATTTTGCGGCGTTATATGTGTGATGCTATTGGCGTGGGTAATTTCAGCTACTTCGTGCTCAGTTAGATCTAACAGCTTTGCCACATGCCCCGCATATAAAATTTCACCGCTCGATTTCAGGTAAATATCTATTTCCTGTAGTTTTGGCGTTATGCGGGATATGTAGGTGTGCAGATAGTTATTGGTAGATTTCAAAGATGTTCCCCCCTGTGTGATGTACAATTCAACACATATGATAATACAACAAACACCCCAATACCAGTTGTAATTTATGGCACGGTTAGCATGAAAATATAACTTGCTTTATACGCCGGAAATTGATACAATGGCTGTAATAGAATCTGGGTGGAATCTGGCCGGGCTTTATTTGATTGCTATCAGGAGGCTTGCATGGAGCAAATTGTGATAAATGGCGGAAAGCGCCTTGAAGGTGAAGTATATGTAAGCGGCGCTAAAAACGCCGCTGTAGCCATAATACCGGCTGCAATTTGTGCTAATGATATATGCGTGATAGAAAACTTGCCATACATAGAAGACGTAGACGGCCTTACAAAAGCTATGACACAGATAGGCGCGGTATGCACCCAACGCGACGATAATACGCTGGAGATAGACAGCCGTAATATAACCAACTGCTGCGCCACATATGAAAGTGTGCGCCAGATACGTGCGTCGTACTACTTGTTGGGCGCGCTGCTTGGGCGCTTTGGCGAAGCGGAAGTTCCGCTGCCCGGCGGCTGCGATTTTGGCGTTAGGCCAATAGACCAGCATATAAAGGGTTTTACGGCTCTGGGTGCCACTATTGATATCGAACACGGCATGATAAGAGCTCGCGCGGATAAACTTGTGGGCACCAACATATTCCTGGATGTTGTGTCTGTCGGCGCTACTATAAATATAATGCTGGCGGCCGTATACGCTCAAGGCACAACAATTATAGAAAACGCGGCCAAGGAACCCCATGTGGTAGACGCGGCCAACTTCCTTAACATGATAGGCGCAAGGGTAAAAGGTGCCGGCACCGACGTAATACGTATCACAGGCGTGCAAAAGCTGCACGGCGGCACATATACTATCATACCGGATCAAATAGAATCCGGCACATATATGGTGGCTGCCGCTATAACCGGCGGGGATATTACCGTGCGCAACGTAATACCAAAGCATATGGAATCCGTGATATCCAAGCTTAGTGAAATGAACTGCCAAATATCCACCGGCGAAGACTATATACGCGTACGCGGCGGCGGAAACCTTCGTTGCGTTAATGTTAAAACAATGCCATACCCCGGCTTCCCCACAGACCTACAACCGCAGATGATGGCTCTGCTCTGTAAGGGGCACGGCACCGGCATACTAACCGAAACCGTGTGGGAAAACCGCTTCCAGTATATTAACGAACTAAAGCGCCTTGGCGCAAATATCAAGGTGGATGGGCGCACAGCCGTTGTTCAGGGTGATGCCAGGCTTACCGGCGCACAGGTAAACGCCACAGACCTTAGGGCTGGCGCGGCATTGGTTATTGCCGGGCTTGCCGCCAAGGGCGAAACAATTATCGGCAACGTGCGCTACATTGATCGCGGTTATGAAAGGATAGAGGAGAAACTAAGCTCGCTCGGCGCGGATATCAAGCGCATCAACCGTGAGGTATAACCATACAAAAAGAGGGTTTACGTGGCCACCAAAGAACTAATATTAGCAGAAAAACCTTCCGTAGCGCGGGATATAGCGCGGGTGTTAGGCGTGCGCGGCAAGGGCGATGGCTTTTTGTTCGGCGATCAATACATAGTAACATGGGCCGTTGGCCACTTGGTTACTCTGGCCGAACCGGAAGACTACAACCCGGCATACAAAAAATGGCATCCAGACACGCTCCCCATCATCCCGGATCAAATCAAGCTAAAGCCTATCTCTAAAACAAAGGATCAGCTTGGCGTTATAAAGAAGCTGTTCAGCCAGAGCGATGTGGGCACTATCATATGCGCTACAGATTCAGGCCGCGAAGGTGAGCTTATTTTCCGGTATATATACGACATCATAGGCTCGCGTAAACCCGTTAAGCGGCTGTGGATATCATCTATGACAGATGAGGCCATCCGCGAAGGCTTCAGCAATTTAAAAGACGGCGCGGCGTACGATAATTTAGCGGCATCCGCCAAATGCCGATCTCACGCGGATTGGCTTGTGGGCATCAACGCGTCGCGGGCGTTTACACTCAAGTACGATGTGCTGCTTTCTGTAGGGCGCGTACAAACACCCACGTTGGCGCTCCTAGTGGCTCGCGCACAGGAAATAGATGATTTTGTACCCAAGGAATACTACGAGGTTGCCGCAGACTTTACAACAGAGATTGGCGCAGGGTATTACGGCACATATTTCGAACTGGAGGCTGCCGAAAGCGGCAGCGGCCAAACCCGGCAAACCCGGATAGACTCAGGCCAACGCGCCAAGGAAATAGCCGCCGCGGCAAGCGGCAAGCCCGCAACAATAAGCGAACTTACAACAGAGGAAAAACGCCAGCCGCCGCCGCTACTGTACGACCTCACAGAGCTGCAACGCGAAGCCAACCGGCGCTTCGGCTATTCCGCGCAGAAAACTCTGGATATTGCGCAGTCTCTGTACGAAAAGCGTAAGCTTATTACATACCCCAGAACAGACAGCAGATACCTAAGCACAGATATGAAGCCAAAACTGCCGGGCATACTGCAAAAGCTGGCAAAAGCAGACGCTTATACCGAATTTGTGGCTATGGCGCAGCAATCCGGCTCAAGCGCAGGCAAACGCGTTGTGGATGATAGCAAAATAAGCGATCACCACGCGATAATCCCAACAGCAACAACGCCAAACCTACAGGCACTAAGCTCTGATGAGCGCGATATATACGACCTTGTGGCGCGGCGTTTCATACAAGTTTTCTGCCCGAATTATGTGTATCGGGTAACAACCGTTGTAACAAGCGTCCATAAAGATGGCAGCGTGTACAACTTCGTATCCAAGGGCAAGATAGTAGCGCAGGAAGGCTGGATGGCGCTAAACCCGCCGCAGGCCACCGCCAAGGCCGGCAAAACACCCAAGGCAAAGGCAAAATCTGAGGAAATTGAAGACGATCAAGCTCTGCCACAGCTGTCACAAAGCGAAAGCGTACACTGCACTGCCGCAAAAGCGGTTCAAAAGCGCACGCAGCCACCTAAGCCCTATAACGAGGCCACTCTGCTTTCCGCAATGGAACACGCCGGGCGCTTTGTAGAGGACGAAGATCTGCGCGAACGCCTGAAAGAATCTGGCCTAGGCACACCCGCCACACGCGCCGCTACAATTGAGCGCTTGATAGAAGTAGGCTATGTAACACGCGCCGGCAAAACCCTAGTGCCCACAGAAAAGGGGCGAAAGCTGGTAGCCGCCGTACCGCCCGAACTAAAGACCCCCGAAACCACAGGCAAGTGGGAAAAGGGGCTGGGCTCCATAGCCAAGGGCACCCTTGGCAGCGAACGCTTTATGCAAAGCATTGGGCGCTATGTGCATTATATTGTAGAGTTTACACGCAATACCGGCAGCAATATCTCCTTTCCGGAAGATGTTGCCCGCAAGGCCGCAAGGGGGCGTAAGAGCGCAGCGCCAAGGCCACTTGGTGCGTGCCCAAAGTGTAACGATGGCAGCATATTGGAAAACTCGAAAGCCTTCGGTTGCAGCAAATGGAAGACAGGCTGCAAATTCACAATCTGGAAGAATGCGTTGGCGAAAGACGGCGTTGATATAAACGCGGAATCTATGGCCAAGCTACTTGCTACAGGCAGCTTTGAAGCCAGCCCGCCATCCAAAGGGGTGCCCGCCATTGTGAAGCTCAGGAATGATCTGGGTGCGTTGGTAATCGTCTATAATTAGCGTTATAATGTGATATACTACAACGTGGTTAATAAATATTCGGGGAGGATCTATGCAAGCGAATCCGTACAACAAAATGAGGGAAAACGCAATAATGACCGCGCCTAAGGAAGAATTGACTCTTATGCTATACGACGGTGCGCTAAAATTCCTTAATCAAGCAATGATAGCCGCAGAGGCTAACGACAAACCAAAGGTACATGAAAAGCTAGTGCGTGTACAAGACATTGTGCGCGAATTTCAGATCACACTCGACCGCCAGTACGAAATATCGAAGGATTTCGACCGAATGTACGAATACATCTACCGCAGGCTTGTAGACGCAAACATCAGCAAGGATGCCACAGTTATGCAAGAATGCAGCGACCTAATCCGTGCCATGCGAGACATGTGGAAGGAAGCAATGCAATTGGCGCGGGGTAGCGCGGGGCAAGCCAAGGCCGGGCAGCCAAATATCGGCACAGCGCTGCAAGGGTAAGCCTGATGGGCGAACAAGGCAACACAACGCGCATAGCTATAATGGGCGGCACCTTCGATCCAGTGCACTACGGCCACTTGGTTACAGCGGAAGCTGTGCGCCAAGAATTTAACGTACACGAGGTACGCTTCATACCGACGGGCAGCCCGCCGCACAAAGATCAGCATCGTGTGAGCCCACCGTGGCATAGGTACATGATGACGGCGCTTGCCACATCTTCCAACCCATACTTTGTTACGTCTGCCCTTGAGATAGACCGCGGCGGCAAATCCTACACGATAGACACAGTGCGGGAACTGCGCAAGGAACTTGGGCAACAGGCTCAGTTTTATTTTATAACAGGTGCCGACGCAGTATTGGAGATTCTAACTTGGAAAGAGCCTGAAGCCCTTCTTTCTATGTGCGATTTTGTAGCGGTTACGCGGCCGGGATATTCTAAGGAGCGCTTGCTTGAACATGCCCAAAAACTTGGCAACGAGTTTGGCGGCAAGGTGCATTTCTTGGAAGTACCCGCGCTCGCTATATCTTCATCCGATGTACGGGCTCGCGTCTTTTTAGAAAAGTCCGCAAAGTACTTAATTCCCGACAGCGTGCTGGACTACATTCACAAACACGGCCTTTACGCCCTTCCTAAAGATTCACCGGAGCGCCTGCGTGCCGAAAGCATAACCGCGTACCTACATGAAAACCTTTCGCCGGAACGCTTCGCCCATACGCTTGGCGTGGCGGAACAAGCTGTCAGGTTGGCGCAAATATACAACGAAAGCTTGGAACACGCCCATCTGTCAGCCCTCCTGCACGATATAGCCAAGGAAATACCCAAGGCAAACATACTAAGCCTGGCAGCTGATAACGGCATTGATATAGACGAAATTACCGCCGAAAGCCCTATGCTGCTGCATGGGCACGTTGGGGCGGTTTTGGCATTCCATAAATTTGGTGTGGATGACGAAGCCGTGCTAGATGCCGTGCGCAACCACACCATAGGCAGCCCCGATATGACTGCGCTTGCTAAAATACTGTTTCTGGCCGACACGCTAGACACAGGGCGAGACATTGAAACAGCCCAAACACCGGATCATACCCGGCGTAAAACTATAAAAGACTTAGCTTACGCTCAGCGTAACATAGATGCCGCCGTGCATGAAACACTGTTGCTAAAGCGCGAATATACGTTGCGCAAAGGCGGCAAGCCGCACCCGCTGGCAGAAAAAGCAACGGAGTTCTATGCTCCGCAGAAAGGATGTAGAATATGAATGAAATAATATTTTCGATAACAGAATCGTTAGATGGCGGATATGAAGCCCAAGCTATCGGTCATTCAATATATACACAATGCGATGAGTATAACGAATTGCCCCAAATACTACGAGATGCCGTAAAGTGTCACTTTGATGAAGATAAAATGCCTTCGTTCATTCGTATGTTATTAGGCAGACAGGTAGCCATATTAGGCTGAGCAAGAAGTTGTTTGAAAGTGAGCATATCATAACTATTCCTAATCATAAGCCAATAAAAATAGGCACACTACACGCTATTGTAAAGGATATTTGTAGCGCCAACATGATAGATGCTGATAGCTTTTATAACAAACTTACCTGATAATAAAGTACACAGCTTCAAACAGCAAGCCCGCCGCAAACCACGCCGGCGCGTAATCTAGGCGGATTACCCCCTGCACATGGTAGCGGGTGTGGCTGTAGTCCCAAGGGCATATCTCTGCCTTGTTCATGATCCTGCCGGTTACGTATTCGCCAAAGAATATCGCCAACATATAAACGATACCGCGCGCTACAATCGGCAGCCCCGCAAGGTGCGCAAACGCAGGTTCGAAGAACACAAACAAGCCATATATAAAAAACATCCATATAGATGTGCTGGCACGCATGGTGTAGTCGCCTTTTATCAGCGAACTAAGCCCCGTCCATATAACTTCTAGCGTCCAGCCGAACGCGCCATATATTAAGAATCTGAGTGCAATATGAAGTCCCATGCAACCTATTATTTGCAGATTTTGCAAAAATATATAGTAAATCTCTTTTGAAATAAAAAAATACGCTTTCCCCAAGCTTGAGATGCGTCATTCCAATTTGCGAATAGCTATGCATTATGACGTAGTTAACGGCCGTAGGGGCGGCTTGTAGCCGCCCACATGTTTCATGAAAATCGAAATATACCTACTCCAGATAACCGGCAAACGCATAAGACACACCACTGTCCGTGGTGGTAAATTCTATTTTTAGCTGGCTTACACCATCTATGATTGTAGATGTCATTATAGGAAAATCTCGCGCGCGTAGTGAGTACGTTGATAGTAAGGTACCGTCTCCATAAATGTTTAGCACGGCGTTTATCATGCCGGTTCCGTCTATCCTTCCGGCGTACCCTATCATTGTTTTGTACTTGCTGCTAAGGTTATGCAACGTAAAAATAGCACATTCATCTGAACCGGGGTTTCGGCGGTAAGCTATGGCGTTACGGTACTTGGCTCCGCCCATTGAAACTGAATCTATAACATGTGCGCGGTTTGTGTTATTATCCTGTTCTAGTTGTAACGCTACAGTGCTTAGCGGTAATCTGGCAAAGCTTTGGGATTTTCCGTCAGGCATAAATGCTCCTCCTCATTAGTGGGTATAATTATAAAAAGGTGTACCTTTTTATAATAACCATTTATTTAAAATACTGTAAAAAGGTGTACCTTCTTACAGTCCGTCGTAAGATGTCGAAATATTTTGATAATGATGAGTATAGCACAAAAATTGCATGTACACAATAAACAACTTAGTAAGTTTTTCTTTAAAAACACAGCAAACTGAGCTACTACAAAAAGGTACACCTTTTTATATCTTGTTAAATAAATAAATACAGGTTATTACAACTAGGAGGAGCACAATGAGCTCGCGCTCAAAGATGTTTGGTA
>Ga0131853_10018198_pt1 | contig 12784 bp, 9 predicted proteins | sample TergutLab28metaG_FD_92764 | JGI IMG/M metagenome (GOLD analysis project Ga0131853, IMG submission 92764) | Labiotermes labralis P1 segment gut microbial communities from Petit-Saut dam, French Guiana - Lab288 P1 (version 2) (version 2) | ecosystem: Host-associated > Arthropoda: Insects >...
CGCTGGCCATCCGTGTGAAGGTGGGTCGTCCCTCATGTCGTCTTTCAGCGCTGCGGCTCTGGCCACGGCGGTTCCCCCGCTCGTGGACGCACCCGCGACCACGGCCGCGTCCGCATCCGCCCGGGCGCGGATCGCCCGCCCGTCGCCGGTCCGGCCCGCGCCGCCCGAGCCCGACCTCGGCCCCAACGTCCGCGTGTTCGGGCCCGCCACGCCCGCCGCCGAGATCCGGGCGGCGTTCGCGTCCGCCGCCTCCACGGACGGACACCGCGCCTTCCTGTTCAAGCCCGGCGTCTACCGCGTCGACGCCCGGCTCGATCCCCGTACCTGGGTCGCCGGCCTCGGCCTCGCTCCGCAGGACGTGACCGTCGACGGTGCGCTGCGGCCGCCGGACGACGGACCGCGGCCGGACACCGGCGCCGCCGTGCCCACCGTGCCCAGCGGGCCCACCGTGCCCGCCGGCCTGTGGCGGCCCGTGGAGAACCTCGTGGCGCCCGGTGGCCGCGTGCTGGGCGGCGGGGACAAGCCGTACCTGTACGTCGACGCCACGGGCGCCTACCGGGTGTTCCTGCCCGCGCTGCGCGACGGCGGCTCGGGCTCGCCCCGGCTCGGACGGTCGGCCCACGGCTGGTCGGTGCCGATCGACCGGTTCTTCGTCGCCCGCCCGGGCGACTCGGCCCGCGCCCTCAACAGGGCGCTGGCGCAGGGCCGTCACCTGCTGCTGACGCCGGGCGTCTACCGGCTGGCCGACACGGTCCGGGTCAAGTGGGCGGGCACGGTGGTCCTCGGCCTCGGGTGCGCGACGCTCGCACCGGTCGGCAGCACCGTGCCGATGACGGTGGCCGACGCCCGCGGCGTGCGCCTCGCGGGCCTGCTGTTCGACGCCGGCCAGGGCACCTCCCCGGTGCTGCTGGAGGTCGGCCGCAGCGCCGGCGGCCGCTCCGACCCACGCGAACCGGCGTCCGTGCAGGACGTGTTCTTCCGGATCGGCGGCGCGGAGGAGGGCCGCCCGGCCACCGCCCTGCTCGTCCACAGCGACCATGTGCGGCTGGATCGCGTGTGGGCGTGGCACGCCGGCCAGGGCACGGGGGCGGGCTGGACGGCCGGCGACACGGCAGGGGGCGCGACGGGTGACGAGGCGGGCGGCGGCTGCGCGTTCGGCGCGCAGGACCGCCCGGGGGTGAGGTTCCACGACCTGCCGGCCCTCCCGGCCGCGCAGGCGTGACCGACCGCGGGAGCGGTGCGGCCGGCGGTGTGCCTGGGGGCTCCGCCGCCGGGCCGGCCGTTCCCGTGGCATGGGGGTGAGGGGGTCCGCCGTCCCGCGGCGGACCCCCTCACAGCGGCTCCTGCCGGTTCCCGGGCGCCGCGCTACATGTGGACGCGCGGCAGCACCTTGTCCAGGCGCCGCGGGAACCACCAGTTGGCGCGCCCCATGAGGAACATGGTCGACGGCACCAGCACCAGCCGGACGACGGTGGCGTCGAGGATGACGCTGACGGCCAGACCCACGGCGAGCATCTTGACCACCACCGTCGGCGAGGCGGTGAAGGACAGGAACACCGCGGTCATGATGAGCGCCGCGCTGGAGATCACGCGGCCGGTCGCGGAGAGCCCGGCCCCGACGGAACGGGTGTTGTCGGCGGTGGCGTGCCAGGCCTCGGCGATCCGGGAGATCAGGAAGATCTCGTAGTCCATGGACAGGCCGAAGACGATGGCGAACATCATCATCGGCACGTAGGACTCGATCGGCACGGCCGAGGGCAGGCCCAGCAGCCCGGACGCCCACCCCCACTGGAAGGCCGCGACCAGCACGCCGTACGAGGCGCCGGTGGTCAGCAGGTTGAGCAGCACGGCCTTGACCGGGATGACCAGGCTGCGGAAGACCGTCATCAGCAGCAGGAACGCGGCGATCAGGACGATCCCGATGATGATCGGCAGCCGGTCCTTGACGGTGTTGCGGAAGTCGTACTGGCTGGCGGTGGTGCCGGTGACGTAGCTGGTGGCGCCGGTGCCGCGCAGGGCGTCGGGCAGGGTGCTGCCGGTCAGCCGGTTGAGCACCCCGCCGGTGCTGGCCGACTGCGGCACGTCGACAGGCGTGACCGTGGACACCAGCAACTTGCCGTCGGGGGTGGGCTGGACGGGGGTGAAGCGGGCGATGTCCCCGGTGTTCTGCAGCGCCTTGGTGACGTCGTCGCCGACCTGGCTGACCGGGACGGTGGCGTGCTGGACGTCGACGACGACGGTCAGCGGGTCGTTGGCGCCGGGCCCGAAGCCGGGTCCCGGGGCGTCCGAGATCCAGTCGAAGGCGGTCCTGCTGGTGCTGCCGGCCTGGTTGACGCCGCTGTCGACGTGGCCCAGGCGCATCGAGAACAGCGGGATGGCGAGCACCACCAGCAGGGTGGCGCCGGCGGTCAGGAAGAGGCTCGGGTGGCGGGAGACGAACACCGCGTACCGGTGCCAGTCGTCGCTCTCCCCCGCGGACTCGGCGACCGGCCGGCGGACGTGGACCTTGTCGATGTGCCGGCCGACGAGCGTGAGGGCGGCGGGCACCAGGGTCAGCGAGGCGGTGGCGGTGATGACCACGGCGATGGTCGCGGCGAGGCCGAGCTTGCCGATGAAGGTCAGCCCGCACGCGTACAGGCCGAGCATGGCCACGGACACGGTGGTGGCCGCGACCAGCACGGCGTGTCCGGTGACGGCGCTGGTCCGGGCGATGGCCCGCTGCGGGCCGTGGCCGTCCATCAGGTCCTGGCGGAAGCGGGTGGTCAGGAACAGGGCGTAGTCGATGCCGACGCCCAGGCCGATCATGGTGGACAGCGTCGGGGCCGCGGTGGCGAAGCTGATCGTGCCGGCGACGATGCCGACCACGCCGATGCCGACGCCGACCGCGACCAGCGCGCAGACCAGCGGCAGCACGGCGGCGAGGACGCTGCCGAACACCAGCAGCAGGATGACCAGGGCCACGCCGACGCCGACGAGTTCGCTGACCAGGTCGTTGGCGGGGGTGGTGGTGATCTGGTCGAAGCCGCCGCCGTAGGCCACGCCGAGGCCGTCGGAGCGGGCGGGCGCGGTCGCGGTGTCCAGCGTGTCGGTGTAGTCGTTGCCGAGCGACTTGAGCTGCTCGTCGAAGGTGACCGTGGTGTAGGCGGTGCGGCCGTCGCTGCTGGTGACGAGCGCGGAGGCGCCCGTGGCGTGCGGCATCTTCTTCAGGTTGCCGAGGGTGGTGTTCACCGCGGACTGGTGGTCGGCGACCGTGCCGCTGCCGGTGTGGAAGACGACCAGCCCGCTCGGGGCCGCCGCGGCCGGGTCCGACGTGGTGAGCAGGGCGGTGCCCTTGGCCGACTGGCTGCCGGACAGGCTGATCTGGTCGCTGAACGTCGGTCCCACGACGGCCCGGCCGGCGAGCGCCGCCACCAGCAGCACCAGCCAGCAGGCGATCACCCACCCGGCGTGCCGTCCGCAGAAGGTCCCCAGGCGGGCCAGCCGGCCTGAGGGGACCTCAGGTGCCGGATCGGGAAGGTAGGACGGCATGAGCACAGCCTCCTGGCGCGCGGGACTCGCTCGACCATGGCAGAAAGTGGCAGGTCTGCCAATTGACAGGGCCGACACCGCCATTAGGCTGATGGCGTGAAAGCCGAGGCCGTCCACCAGGGGGCACGCGACGGTACGGGCCCCGCGGCCCGGCAGCCGCGTGGTGGGGCCGGGCTGCGCGAGCGCAAGAAGGCGCAGACGCGGCGGGAGTTGCGGGACGGTGCCGCCCGCCTGTTCGCCGACCAGGGCTTCGCCGGGACGACCGTGGCCGACATCGCGGCCGCGGCGAACGTCTCGGAGCGCACCTTCTTCCGGTACTTCGACGGCAAGGAGGCGCTGCTGCTGCCGGACGCCGCGGAGGTGTGCGCGCGGATCGAGGCGGAGCTGGCGGCCCGGCCGGCGCAGGAGGGGCCGGTCGAGGCGGTGTGCGCGGCGCTGCTGGCCGCCGCCGGGTCCCTGGCCGCCCCGGCCGCGGGCGGCGCGCGGCCGGCTGCCGAGGGGCCGGTCCCGGTGGACCTGCTGGTGCAGGCGTTCGACGGCTTCGAGGAGCGGCTGACCGGGCTGGTGGCCGCGCGGCTGCCGGCGTCGACGCCCGACCGGGACCTGCACGCCGCGGTGCTGGCCTGCGCATGCCTGTCCACCGTGCGTGCCATACTGCGTACCCGCTCCGCCCGGCTCGCGTCGGGCGTTCCCGCCGCGGACCCGGCGGAGCTGCTGCCGGCCGCCCTCGGCGTGCTGTCCCGGATCGGCCATGCGCCTGCCGCGGACGGGGTACGCGAGGCGTCCGCTTCCGGCGCGACCGCGACCGCAACCGCGGCAGACGGACGCGGAAGCGGAACCCGAGACGAAGGAAACGGAACCGGCTGCCGGTGAGGAACCCGTTCACGCGGCTGCGCCGCACCCCCCTGCTCCTGGCCGTCGGCGCGACCGCGGCCGCCGTCGCGCTGGCGGGCGTCGGCGACCTGCTGCTGGAGCGCACGGCGCGCGGCCGGATCGAGAGCGCGGCCGCCTGCCGGCTGCGGCCCAGCGGGCCGGTGTCCGCCGGCCTGTCCGGAACCCTGCCCGGGCTGCGCCTGCTCACCGGCGACGTGGGTACGGTCCGGATCGCCGCCGAGGACGTCCGCCGTGACGGCACGAGCCTGTCGGTCGCCGCGGTGCTCCACGGGGTGACGACCGGTGGTGCGATCGGCGGTGGCACCGCCACCGCCACGCTCTCCTACGACCAGTTGGGCGGCAGGCTCGGCAGCGGCGTGGCGGGGCTGCGGCCGGGCGGCGACGGCCACGGCGGCCTGGTGCTGACCGGGACGCTGGCCGGGCTTCCGCTTCCGCTGACCGTGCACGCCCGGCTGAGCACCGCGGCGGACCGGCTGACCGTCACGCCGACGGATGTCTCGCTGCTCGGGCAGGACATCCCGGTGGCCGGGCTGGCAGCGGATCCGCGCACCGCGGGGCTGGCCACGCGCCTGGCCCCGCGTTCCGTGACACTTCCTCAACTCCCGGACGGTGTACGCCTGGTGGACGCCACGACCGATACGAAGGGGCTGCGGCTCGACCTGGTGCTGACCGCGCGGGCCGCCTCCGGGACCCGGGGCGGATGCGCCGGGTAACGACCTGGGGAACAGTCTCGACCGGGCGATCAACCCTCCCTAGGATGAGGGCACTTCCGCGATCGCCGGACTACTCAGAGTCGAGAGTCAAGAGGAACCCTATGGAACTCGGGGACACACCGCAGACCGACAAGATCGACGTGACGGTGCCGAGTGTGGCCCGCATGTACGACTACCTCCTGGACGGGAAGGACAACTACCCGGCCGACCGGACGGCCACCGAGCAGCTGCTGCAGCAGGTGCCGAGCATGAAGGTGCTCGCGCTGAACAACCGCCAGTTCCTGCGCCGGGTGGTCCGCGTGCTCGCCGAGGACTTCGGCATCAAGCAGTTCGTGGACCACGGTTCCGGCCTGCCGACCGCCGACAACGTCCACGAGATCGTGCAGCGCATCCACCCGGACGCGCGCGTGGTCTACACCGACAACGACCCGATCGTGCTGGCCCACGGCCGTGCGCTGCTGGAGCAGAACGAGAACACCGCGGTCATCACCGCCGACTTCCGGGACACCGAGGGCATCTGGAACAGCCCGGAGGTCAAGCGGCTGATCAACATGGACGAGCCGATCGCGGCGCTGTTCGTGTCGGTGCTGCACTGCATCCCGGACAAGGACGACCCGGCCGGCGTCGTCGCCCGGGTCCGGGAGAAGCTGCCGCCGGGCAGCTTCCTGGTGGTGTGCCAGCTGGTCAGCGAGGACGAGGAGACCCGTCGCGGGGTCACCGAGTTCATGGACCTGTCGACCGGCGGCAACTGGGGCCGGGTGCGCGAGGAGTCGGACGTCGCCCACTACCTGTCGGGCCTCGACCTGCTGGAGCCGGGCCTGGTGGAGGTCTCCACCTGGCGGGCCGACAACGACCTGGCGCCCAAGCAGCCCAGCGCGGAGTGGATCGAGTTCGGCGGCGTCGCCCGCATCTGACGCCACGTCCGTCGCGGTGCCGATCCGGCACCGCGCCGCCGCGGACGAAGGACGAAGGGCCCCGCACCACAGGGTGCGGGGCCCTTTCACGTCACGGGCGCGGGGCCCGGTGACCGGGTCAGCGGTAGTGCTCCAGGGCCGCCTCCAGCATGGCGCGGCTGGCCGCCGGCGTCGCGGCCAGCGCGCTCAGCTCGTCCAGCGCGGCGCGGTACTTGTCGAGGTCCTCCAGGCGGTCCAGGTACACCGCGCTGGTCATGTGCTCCAGGTAGACCACGTCGGGCAGGAAGCCCTGGGCGAAGCGGAGGTAGGTCACGGCCGCGCCAGGTGTGGCGGCGGCGCTGGCCTCGTAGGAGGCGATCTGCAGGCGGATGCCGGGCTGACGCAGCGCCTCCAGCAGGTACGACAGCTGGGCGCGCATCACCTCCCGGCCGCCGACCGGGCGGTAGAGCACGCCCTCGTCGATCAGCGCCCACAGCACGGGGGCGCCGGGCTCGGACATCCGGCGCTGGCGCTCCAGGCGCAGCGCCACGCGCTTCTCGACCTCTTCCGGCGGGGCGAGCCGGTGGCCGCTGAGGACGACGGCCTCGGCGTAGGCCGGGATCTGCAGCAGCCCCGGCACGAACTGGGTCTCGTAGGTGCGGATGACGTGCGCGTCGCGCTCGAGGCCGATGAGCTGCTGCAGCCAGTCCGGGACGACTTCACCGTAGGGCTGCCACCAGTCGGGCTGCGAGGAGCGCTGCACGAGGCGGGTGATCTCGGCCCGCTCGTCGGCCTCCACGCCGTAGAGGGCGAGCAGGTCGTCGACGTCGCGGGGCTTCAGCGACACATGGGCGGTCTCCATGCGGCTGATCTTCGAAGCGTGCGCCCTGATGTGGTGGCCGGCGGTCGCCGGGGACATGCCCCGGCTCTCGCGCAGCGCACGCAGATAGTTCCCGAGCACACGCGCCATGGCCTTGGCGCCCATGTCGGGACGGCGTTCAAGGAGCTGTATCGGCGAGACAGGCTGCGGCACTGGCACTGCGGGCATGCGGGCTCCCAACGAATACTGGACAGGCCAGTATTGCACTCGGGAGCCCGCTTTCGCCGCCTAACAGCGTTGTCGATCAGCCGACTTCACTCCGTGAAGGTGTCGAAGTCGCCATCCCTGGCGCCGCCGACGAACGCGGTGATCTCGGCACGCGTGTAGACCAGCGCGGGGCCGTCCGGATGGCGCGAGTTGCGCAGCGCGATGCTCCCGTCCGGGAGGGCCGCCACCTCGACGCAATTGCCGCTCTGGTTGCTGCGGCCGCTCTTGGTCCACCGGACCCCGGTCAGCGAGCTTGCCCGAACTCCGTTGTCGTACTGCTGCACTTGGCATCACTCCTTGGTGGATCAGCCGTCCCCGCGGGTCTGGTTCCGCATCACCGACCACGATAGGTACACACGTACCCGCCGCGCACTTGCGAATGCAATTCCCGATGCAATTGCAACAGAAGTCCCTTCGCGGCGATACTGTGAGTGCGACAACGATCTCTTTGCGTGCTCGAAAGCTTCGTTCCGAGGGGTGAACCGCATGACCGCCGAGTCGTACGACGCCGAGAGCGGCCCTCCCGGGCGGGCCCTGGGGTCCGTGACCCGGCTTCCCGTGGCGGAGCCTCCCGTCGCCGAACAGCCCGCGGTCGCAAGGGCGGCGGACCGGGTGCCGACAGCGCACGACGCGCTACTAGAAACGTTCCTGCTCGGCCAGCCGCAGGTGTGGGGCGGCCCGCCGGCCGGCGTCGGCGAGAACGGCTTCGCGGCCCTGCGCTTCGACGCCACCCCGAGCAGCGTCACCCGCACCCGCAGCTTCCTGCGCAGCACGCTGACGGGGTGGCAGCTGCCGGACCTGGTCGACGACGCCACCGCCATCGCCGCCGAACTCGTCGCCAACGCGGTCACCCACGCGCTGCGGCCCGCGGCCGCGCCGCCGCTGCCGCCGGAGCCCTCTGCGTGGATCGCGCTGCTGCGGACGGACCACGCGGTGGTGTGCGCGGTGGCCGACCCCAGCCCCGATCTGCCGGCGATGGCCGAGCCCGAGCCGTTCGCCGAGTCCGGCCGCGGACTGCACATCGTGGCCGAACTCAGCGAGACCTGGGGGCACTCGCGGGCCGAGACGGCCGGCAAGACGGTCTGGGCCCGCCTCGCCAGCGCGCGCTGAGCCGGCCCGCTGAGGGGCCCGCTGTGGCAGCCCGCCGGGCCGGCCGCCGAAGGTAGTGGCGGCCTCCCGACGGGCCGACGCCCGGTCAGGCCGTCCTGCGCACCTCGATCAGCAGCGCCTGCTCGGGGTTGAGGGTCGGCATCGGCAGGCCGGCCACCGCCAGCACCGCGCCGGTCAGCGGCACCCACCCGTCCAGGGCCCCGGTCAGCCACTGCGGCCCGCTGGTCTGGTGCAGCGAGGGCAGGCCCAGTTCGGTGCGCACCCGCACCTCGTAGCGGCCGTCGGCGGCCAGTCCCGGCAGCCGGACCCGGCCCGACTGCGCCTCGGTCGACGTCGTCAGCCGCGCCCAGCAGTACAGCGCGGCCTGCCCGTCGGGCCCGACCACGCCGTGCAGCATCGTCGCCTCGTCGCCGAGGTCGGCCCGGACCGTCACGCCGCCGTGCAGCAGCGGGCGCAACTCCCGGTACAGCGCGGTCCACGCGGTGATCCGCGCCAGTTCGCCGTCACCGCACGCGGTGATGTCCTGCTCGATGCCGGCGTGCCCGAACAGGGCGGTGGCCAGCCGGAAGGTGTCGCCGCTGCGCCGCGCGGTGGTGTGGCTGGGCGACGGGCCGAAGTGCGCGCCGACCAGCTCGGGCGGCAGCAGCTGCCCGGTCCACCGCTGGATCGACTGGCGCTCCAGCGGGTCGTTGCAGTCCGAGGCCCACACCCGGTCGGTCCTGGCCAGGATGCCCAGGTCGACCCGGCCGCCGCCGCTCGCGCAGCTCTCGATCTCCAGTCCGGGGTGACGCTCCTTCAGCGCGTCCATCAGCCGGTAGACCGCGGTCACCTGGGCGTGCGAGACCGGCCGGTCGTCCGGGCCGTGCACGGCCTCGTCCAGCTCCCGGTTGTGGTCCCACTTCAGGTAGGCGATGCCGTACGTCCCGACGAGGGCGTCGAGGCTCTCCAGCAGGTACCTCCAGGCGTCGGGGTTGGCCACGTCGAGCACGTACTGGTGGCGTGCGGTGGGGCCGCCGCCCGCGGCGGGGCCCAGCACCCAGTCGGGGTGCTCCCTGGCCAGCCGCGAGTCCGGGTTGACCATCTCCGGCTCGACCCACAGGCCGAACTCCATGCCGAGGGCGCGCACCCGGTCGGCCAGCGGGGTCAGGCCGTCGGGCCAGACCGCCGGGTCCACCGTCCAGTCGCCGAGCCCGGCGCGGTCGGAGCGCCGGCCGGTGAACCAGCCGTCGTCCAGCACGAACCGCTCCACGCCGACCTGCGCGGCCTTCTCTACGAGCCGCAGCAGCCGGTCCAGGTCGTGGTCGAAGTAGACCGCCTCCCAGCTGTTGAGGATGACCGGACGCGGGGTGCGCGGGTGGGTGGGGCGGCCGCGCAGCAGCGTGTGGAAGCGGCCGGCGAGGCCGTCCAGCCCTGCGGAGGACCAGGCGAAGTGGCAGACCGGCGCGTCGTAGGTCTCGCCGGGCGCCAGCCTGATCTCGCCGGCGCGCAGCAGCTCGCCGCCGCCGAGCACGGAGGCGTGGACGCCGGCGCCCTCGGGGAGTTGCTCCGCCAGGTAGCGCTGGTCGCCGCTCCAGGCGACGTGCACCGCCCACACCTCGCCGCCGCGGAAGCCGAAGCCGGGCTCGCCGACGGCGAGCAGGTAGGGGCTGTCCAGGCCGGGCTTGCCGCGGCGCACCTCGCGGGAGTGCGTGCCGTGCCCGAGCGGCCGGCGCTGCGGCGACCGCTCCCGGCTCCACTTGCCGGTGAAGTCCAGGATCTCGGTGGCCCGGCGGGGCAGCGGCAGCAGCGTGGTGACGTGCGCGAGGTCGTACGGCTCGGGGGCGGCGCCGTCCTCGGCGCGGCGGGTCACGGAGGTGGCGACGGCCAGCACGCCCGAGGGGTCCATGGCGTAGGTCAGGGTGAGGTCGAGGCCCGCGCCGGGTTCGGCGAACCGCAGCACCAGCTCACCGCCGCCGTCGGGGTCCTCGCGGAACGCCGCTTCGGTGAGGGCCGGCCGCGGTGCGCCCGCGGCGCCGGCCAGGTGGCCGTGGTGGCCGGGCGTGCCGTGCCAGCCCTCGGCCTCGGTGGGCCACACGGTGAAGCGGCGCGGCACGTCCAGGGCGTTGTTGAGGACGGCGCCGTCGGCGGTCAGGGCGAGGGCCTCCCGGTCGGCGTCGGTGAGCTCGCCGAGGTCGGCTCCCCAGTGCAGGACTCTGGGCACCGGCTCGCTGAGTTCCACGACGAGGCAGGTGCCTGCCGCGCGCAGGGAGACGATCCGCGCGGGGGTGGTGGGCATACAGAGTCCTTTCATTCGTCCGGACGGCGGGCGGCCCCTGGGAGGGGATCCGCCCGCCGTCCGGACACCGGTTGCTAGGGGGGATTCTCGGCTCCTCGGGGGCCGCGCCACGACGCCGCCCCCCGTGTCGGTACGGAGCCGGCCTCCGTCCGGCCGACCGTCAGACGGTGATCCGGTCGATGTCGGAGGCGTAGTCGGTCGGGTTGCCGAAGGCGATGGTGTTGGCGCCGGCCGTGAGGTGCACCGGGACCGTGATCGACTGCGGGGTGCCCCAGTCGTTGTCGTTGCTCCCGGGCAGCGGCAGGCGGAACGCGGTGCCGTCGACGGTGACCACGACGGTCCGGCCGGACGAGCCGTCGGTGTAGTCGACGGTCATCAGGTAGGTGCCGTCGGCGGGCGCGGTGACGCCGTTGACGGTGACCGACCCGCCGCCGCCCAGGTTGCCGACCTTCTTGCCGCCGGAGCACGCCGCGCAGTTGCTGATCGCGGCCTTGCCGCCGAGGGTGTTGCCGGGGGCCTCGGCCTCGTACGACACCGGCCCGGTGGCGGCCGGCGTGGTGACGGGGACCGCCTTGCCCGCGGCGGAGGTGCGGCCCTTGGCGTCGCGGGCGACGACGGTGAAGGAGTACTCGGTGGCCGGGCTCAGTCCGGTGAAGGTCACCGAGGTGCCGGTGGTGGTGGCGACGCGGGTTCCGCCCGAGTAGACGTCGTAACCGGTGGTCGCGGAACCGGAGTTCACCGCGCTCCAGGCGAGCGAGACGCTGCCCGCGGTCGAGGCGGTGCCGTGCACGTTCAGCGGGACGCCGGGACCGGCGGTGTTGTTGGGCGTGATCCGCAGCAACTGGGAGCCGTGCGGCGCGAGTTCGGTGCCGTAGCTGCCCGTGAGCGAGCCGAGGTTCTTCTGCCGCCACAGGTCGCGCACCGACGCCTTGCCGTTGATGCCGAGGTCGGCGAAGTCCGCGGTGACGTCGGCGTAGCCGGCGCCGAGGTTGAACAGGGCCACGGTGTAGCTGCCGTCGGCGTTGCGGGCGTACCAGACCTGCTGGTCGGTGGCCTGGCTGACCGGACGGGCCGGGTTGCCCGCCTGGTCGACCGCGATGACCTCGTCGTTGGTGAGCAGCGACAGGCCGTACGGGTCGAGCTTGGTCAGGTCGTCACCGGTGTACAGCGGCGCGGCCTCGATCGCCCACAGCGTGGCGTAGCTCTGCCGCTCGGTGTCGGTCAGGCCGTCCATGGGCCCGGAGCCGACGTCGAGGGAGTCGAGGTTGTTCCAGTTGCCGGGTCCCGCGTCGTCGATCCACGGCACGACGTCGGTCCAGCGCTGCTTGACCGAGTTGTTCCAGGTCACCAGGGTGCTGCAGTAGCACTCGACGTCGGTGTCGACGCGCCAGCCGTCGGAGTTCTGCTTCCAGACGTCGGCCTTCTTGTGGCTGAGCGACCAGGACAGGGTGAGCTGGATCGGGCGGCCGGTGGCCTGCAGCGCCTGGTGCCAGGCCTGGACGTCCGGGATGTTGTCGTGCGCCGCGTCGCCCTGGTTGGAGCCCGGCCCGACGCCGTCGATCTTGAGGAAGTCCACGCCCCAGGAGGCGAGTTCGTCGGCCTCGGACTGGATGTACTTGGTGGTGCACGGGCTGGCGAAGTTCAGCTGGTAGGAGACGTCGTCCCAGCCGCTGGTCTTGCGCAGGTCGGGGTAGACGATGTCCTTGGTGGTGCAGCCGGGGGCGCCGTAGATCGGGGTGGTGCCGCCGTTGTAGTAGTCCTGGTACAGGCCGACGGCGAGGTACAGGCCGAACTTCAGTCCCTTGGCGTGGACTTGGTCGGCGACGTACTTCATGCCGTGCGGGAACTTCTTCAGGTCCGCGGTCGGCCGGGCGTAGGCGTCGGACACGTTGTGGCCGTTGTCGACGTTCCACCCGGCGTCCACGTTGACGTACTCGTAGCCGTGGGACTTCAGCTTCGACGCGACCAGGCCCGCCTGCTGCAGCACGTGGTCCTCGGTGAGCCAGTTCTCGCCGCCGTAGCCGGGGAAGTTGGTGGACTCCAGGCTCCAACTGCTCCAGCCCATGTACGGCTTGACGGGCGAGGCGGCGGCGTCGGGCTTCGCCTGGGCGGCCGCCTGCACGGCGGCGGGGGCCTGGGCCGGCGCGGGGCTCGCCGCGGCCGCGGCGGGCAGCGCGAGGGCGGCGGCCAGCGCGGTCACGGCGAGTACGGGCACCACGCGGGCGCCCGGCCGGCCGGACAGCGGCGTTCCGCGCCGGAGGGAACCTGCGGGTCGTGCTGGACG
>Ga0131853_10018200_pt1 | contig 12784 bp, 9 predicted proteins | sample TergutLab28metaG_FD_92764 | JGI IMG/M metagenome (GOLD analysis project Ga0131853, IMG submission 92764) | Labiotermes labralis P1 segment gut microbial communities from Petit-Saut dam, French Guiana - Lab288 P1 (version 2) (version 2) | ecosystem: Host-associated > Arthropoda: Insects >...
AGTTCCAATCCACGTGTTTGGCGTTGAGGTCAAGACCGGCAATCCGCTGCCGGAACAGGCGGTCAGTTCCGCTCCGATCAGTGGGCGGGAAGTCGAAAGGTAAGCTGCAAGGATTAACACCGGTTTATCAGCCAATGTGACTTGGATGGCAGTAGCCTCCAAGTGGGTCAGGCCCAGAACAGGCACTGAGTGGTGGACTACACCACGGCGGACCAAGAAGGCTGTGCTGCCCCCAGCTGTCGGTCTGTCTGTGCAGGGGTAGACATAATTGGTAAGCCGGAAGGCTTGCCGAGGGTTAAGGAATGTCTCACTTAAGAGATAAATATGGCAATGATGTAATGAAATTACTTTTAAAGCAAACACTTATCAGTACCATAATACCATAGGCCCCCTCATGCACTTGAAGCTTGCTGTACAGCATACAGAGTACAGCAGTTTCAACTATGCTTGTTCTGAATTTGAATGATGTAATCAATTTGCAACACTTGTACTGAAAAATGGCAGGGGAAAAAAAATTATTTCTGATGAAGGAATATAACACATGTCAATCTATATAAATATTCTGTTATACAAAACATCCTCATTGGTGTATCAATCACATGATCCAGAAAATCTCCAATCACATCCAACATACTGGTATGAATATGTTTATTAAACAGCAACTAGTTTCAGCCCCAAGCTTGGGCCATCTTAAGAAATTCAATACACATAGAAACTGAAAATCATTAAGCAGCAAATCTCCCCTTTTACTTCAAGGTACCTTAAAAACATACAAAAGAATGCAAGGTACAAACAGTACAACAAATACAAAAACCCTGACGATATGTTAAAAATAACTATTTTGGTAAAAAAGAGTTTTAAAATAGTTATTAATACCAATTCCAAGAAATTCAAAAAGTAAATAAGTCAAATGTCTACTGTGTAGATTCTTGATAAGTATACTAAGAAGACAACAGTATACTTTGTGTGGTGCACACCACCAGCCTCTTACAATAGGTCTGGAATTTGTTTCTATTTCATAAAACTAGGATATTAATTCACTGTAGAAGAATTATGCTGGAGATGAAATAAAGTTCTTGAAGATTTAATGCCTTTCCAGTTTTATGTAATAAGGAGGATCCTGAAATTTGATCAATATGTAACAAATAAATAAGAATCAAAAATAAGGAATAAAAAGTAAAAAGGATATAAACAAAATAAATAACTTTATGTAAACTGAAAGTTTATAATGCATAACGTTACTGAAGTGACAAGCAGTTAGTTTACAGTGATAGGATGACTGGAAAAGAATTTTTTATGCGGTTCTTGGGGTATCAGAGGATCTGCTGTGTGTTTGCTACTGGTTTGTTTACAGTTGGCTACCATAATATCATAAAAGGAACAGGTTGTTATAAGGGGGCAGCACTGGTGAATTGATTTTTTCCCTTTAGCATGACATAAAATATTTTTATATGCACAAAAGTAAGTTTTATCATCTAACTGGTTTCCCTCTATTGTTTCTTCATAGATAAAGAATTTTTCTCTGTATCAAGACAGCATCCTCTCTGGTTGTAACATACAACCTTCATGATATCTTCCATTTTTCCAAATGAATGGTTTTATACATATATATATATATATATACACACACACACACACATACATATATATGTATGCATTTGTGTGTGTGTGTATGTATGTATGTGTGTGTGTGTATATATATATATATCTACATGTCATTCAGCAAGTCCTGCGCGCTTAACTCTTCATCATGCCCACTGGCCACAGTGCCACCTGACACCCTCCTTGAACTTGGGCCAGCCACTGCCTCCACATTATGCCTCTTCCAAAGGTTTATACGCTTTGGAATGTTGCTGAATGTTGTTTTATTATCCTGAAACAGATCATCTGTGTCACTCAGGAAGCTGCTGTCAACTTTTCTTTCATCATCTGTGGTCTCCGTTTCAGTGTCACTGTCATAATGGCACTGACTGCTGTCTTGCTGGACTGGTTTCTGGCTGCTGCTCTGTGTCACAAGTAGCTGCTTGCTGCCAACTGGAACAGACAATTTTTTTGGTGCTTTTGGAATTTAGGAATGTGCAGCATCCCGATACTAGGTTTTGGAAACATGATACAGTCATTCCGTGCCCAAATTTAAAGTAATTTTAACCTATTAAAGCAGAGTGGCTTGCTTACTGTCTGTGTTTTACATATTTCCCATAATGTCGACTGCTGTATACTGTCAAGCAATATCAAGTACAGGCTTATCCACACACACACACACATATATATATATATATCGGTAACAATTCACAACAGTACAGATTCATAAGCTTACTGCAAAATGACAAAACTGTTTCTTGTAAATATGAAGTGCAGTGCAATGCAAGGGGTTCAATAAGACTTTCTAAACATAGCATGCAAGTCAACCACCTGATGTGGATGCTGGACTTATTGAATTCAGTCGTCATATTTCGGTTACATCACCCTTCAATTCAGTCAGTTCTTTGGCTTTCAAAGGAAGTGGCATTTCAAGTACACCCCACAGATCATGAGTACAATCCAAATCTTCAACACTGCTTTCACCGAGTCAAAAAAATCGTACTGGAGTGCATTTATATGTTCTTTATTACCACACAGCAATGCTGCAACTGCATCAGACACACAGATGGAAACCTCAGTGGACACCCTGGCAATTAATCTTACCTACAACTTCACCTTACTGCAGAATACCTGGATTTTTGCAATACTATTCTGTATGTTTTGACCTTCCTCTGAATTTCTGTATTCAAGTCCACTCATCAGCAAGTATGTGGGTGAACCAAAAATGCTAGTTAGTACCCTCCCACAAGACAGTTCTTTTACATCTATGCGACTGCAGTTCCTGAGAATGAGGGGCTGTAATTTGATTATGTTAAGAGATATGCCTTCAACACATTCTTGGGCCAATCTCAGTGGCCATGCAGTCTAAGGCATGGGTCTGTGGTTACTCACTTGCTGGGATTGTGGGTTCGAATCCCACCAGGGGCATGGATGTTTGTCTCTTTTGACTGTTGTGTGTCGTCGGGTAGAGGTCTCTGCGATGAGCTAATCACTCATCCAGAGGAGTCCTACCGAGTGTGATGTGTCTGAGTATGATCACGAATCCTTGAAAATGAGGAGACCCTGGCCCACTGGGGGCTGTTGTGCCATGGTTAAAAAAAATGGAAATGAAGGCAAAAATCTTGGCAAATATATGATGCACTTATTTTCCTTCTTTCTGGATTCACCTCACATACTTCTGCTGTGAAGCCTGTTTCTTTCCCCACCACTGAAGCTGACTCATCAATGCAGACACACAGTCCTTCCACTGCAATCTGTTTTTCCATAGATATTCATCAGTAACACAAACTGCCTTATTGCTATCCACCCTGGAGGTTCTTTGCAGGAAAAGAAGAAGCTAGTAGTGGTATCTGCATCATTTGCCTAAGTTGACAATACAGTAAGCATGACCACTGTCATTAGACTCATCACCCTGAAGGGACAAATTCCTGTTGACAACAGTTATGCCCCTTAAACCTGTCAACAGATGCACCACAAAATTGGTGACTGAAGATATCAACTGACAAAGGTACTTCAAGATTTTCTTCTAGACCCAGAAAAATTGCTGTCAAGGATGGAACTAAGTAACAGTGACAGACTTTCAGGAATGGCTGAGGGGGCCAAAATATGGATTTTGAGATCAGGAACATATGTCTGGAAATGTCTTGGTTCAACACAGTGGAGTAACGGTCACACCAGCAGCAATCTGTCAGTTGTCCCTACCCTCCTACCCCAAGGTACAGTAAACGCAGCACACACTTCTGTTCAGCAACAGCAGTACATGTTTAGATCTCTTGTCATGCATTTCGCTTCATGAGTAGTAGCTATACTTCTGACTGACCAGCACCCTTCCTTACAGTACAGCAAGAGGAAACGGCAAACAGGCTTGCCATATTTATCCATGAAGACATCTGCCACATCACACTACATTCATTTCCAACTGACCTTTGTATCTGAGATTCAGAAGCTTTGCAAATAATTAAGTATTTCTGTGTTCATTTCCACTGTTAAAATGTCACTGTATACCAAATATGTACAACATCTGATGGGAGCTTGGCAGCTGACAATTTTGGTATTATGGGCATGGTTGAACTACCAGTCATACCAGTTCAGTGTTGGATATGCTTAGTGGTACACATGGGCTTTACTTTAATTTTTACATGAAATTCAAACCCCAAATACTGTAGGTAGTTCCCCCCTGTCTTCAAACTGTTTCCATTATGAAATGGCCTCAAAATAAAAAGTCATCATGCATGCAACAGAGCCAAAGGATGTAAATTTACAGTGAATCACATGTTTATCATTTGAGGAATGACCATGCTTCCACATTCCTGTGTAAGGCAACCACCAAGAACTTCACATAACCAAAGAAATGAAGACACATTGACAAAAATATTGCATTTCTCCACTTTACCAAAGAGATGCTTGCACAGGTGATGTCTGTCAAACTACAGGTGATTCAGTATAAAGGCAACTAACTGTTGAATCAATGGAACAAAAAATTTTAAAGCTTGTCAGGGTTTGTGAAAGAGATTCATGCACCATGAAGAACTGTTATGCAGGCATAAAACATTCATCCATCCAGAATTCCCAGCAATTTGTCAAAGGAAGCTGCCAAATTTCCAAATATACTTTATTCAACTAAGAAATAAGACTATATGTTTAGATGTACAGGAAATGCAGATCAGACAGTGGTGTATTCTGATATGCTGCAACTTAATTCAATATACCAACCAACAAATGCACTCAATAAAACACAACAAAACACAAATCACAAAATACAATTCGTGACAAGTATCAAACTCCTGCATGTTTCAGCACCAGAGTGCCATCCTCATGGAGTCTACTAAAACAAAGGAACATGCTAATCCAGGTACTGATTGCCCTCCCTGGTACACTGGTAGCAGTGAGGGCAAAGTCAGACTTGTATTCCTTTGTTGTATTAGATGCCATGAGAATTGCACTCTGGTGCTACAACATGTAGGTGTTTGATACTTGTCATGTATTATGTGTTAAGATTTGTATTTCATTGTATTTTACAGAGTGCATTTTTTGGTTGATATACTGAATGTAAGAATGTGCACAGTGTGCTTAACATAAAAAATGCTTCAACTTAAGATCCATTGTGGATGTTAAAGTTGCAAACTCAAAATCAGAAGCACAAGTTATGAAGAGCAGTGTGTAATGGAGATATTGTGCATTATATGGTAAAGGCTACAAATTACCATCTTACATTACTCTCAACTGCAAAATGATACACAAGTAGAATATGTCCCACAAATACAGGGTGTCCCAGGAGTCAAGGTGACTATTTCAGAATTTAATTCCAGGACTGATTCTGAGACACAAACGTCATATACACATAGGTCCAATTCGCAACGGTTCAGGAGATATGAGTTTCTAATGTACAGTAAATAAATTAGAAGGGAAAGAGGTGCATTGTGCACTTATTGAGCTATGTTGTTCAATGTACATTTACAGATTTGACGTACAACACTCAAGCAAATTGTTCAAAGTGTCCTCCGTCTGCTTGGATGCATTTTCTGACACATGTAACCAGACAACTTGTAACCTTATGAAGCACTGCGGTGTTGTTGATGCTTCTTGCAGTGCTGAGAATTTGCTGGAGTAGTTCTTCTCTCATATGAGCAAAGGAGAAAATATAGTAAAATGAAAAAAAAAGGCAAAGGATAGGTAACCTGGATAGAATGGAAAAGGATAGACTACCCAAAAAGATCTTCACTCAAGAACTGGAAGGGACAAGGCAAAGGGGAAGACCCAGGAAAGGATGGAAAGAGGAAGCAGAAAGAGATCTTCAAGTGCTGGGAGTGAGAAGATGGAGAGAGTTGGTGACAGATAGAAAAAAATGGAAGGACATTGTTCGACAGGCCAAAGTCCACAGCAGGCTGTAGTGGCAATTAAAGAAGAAGAAGAAGAAGAAGAAGGAGCAGAAGGAGGAGGAGGAGGAAAAGGATGAGGAGAATGAGGAGGAAAAGGAGGAGGAGGAAATGAAGAAGAAGACAAAGAAGAGCAACAAGAACAAGAATGAGGAGGAGAATGAGAAGTAGAAGGAAAAGGAGGAGGAGGAGAAGAAGAAGTTCTTCCCTCGTGTTCACCTTGTGTGCTTACACCATAGCTTTCATGTAACCCCAGTCATGTTAATCTAATGGGTTCAGATCCGATGACCATGGTGGCCAATTCTGTGCACCGCCACAACCAATCCATTGATTTGGGAATTCATGATTCAGATCCTGCCTTACAAGAAACCCCCATTTATGGGATTGTGATAATCCTCATGGAACTGTCGAAAGCAACTACCAACATCGCTTTTCCGTAAACGTGTGGTGTGGTGTCATTGGTGACCGATTGGTCCGTACATTTTCCTGCAACATCTGACAGGTGATATTTATGCCAACTATTTGCAAGATGAACTGCCAGCACTCTTAGAGAATATTCCTCTACAAACACGATGACAGATGTATTACCAGTATGACGGAGAGCCACCTCATTTCAGTCAGGTTGTATAGGACGTTTTTGACTCAGAATCACCTCTGGAATTAAATCCCGAAATAGTGACCTTAACTCCTGGGACAACCTGTATAAGGGGGGGTGTGTATGGAGGGGGAGGTAGAGGGTTGAGTGACAGTTGATTGACAGAATACTAAGAGAATTGTGTTTGAGAAACACAATGTGGAGCCAGCAGGCTTGTTACTCCTTGACATCCTGTGGACAGTCATCTGAAGAAATGAAATTAACCTTTAAAGTACCCATGTTAGATATATCTAATGCAGCCTGCACTCCCCAGTGGCTGAATGTTTCATATATCTAACGCCGGGCATGCATGCAGTTTCTCAGCCCTAGGAAACCCAAACAAATCCACTGTGGGTCCCACAACAAGGCCTGGTATTCATCAGGAGCAATGATGTCATTTATGGTGGTCCCAGTTTCAGTATTATTTATGTGGAGACTTGACCTTTGGGGATCAGCTGAGGGAGTGACAGACACAAACAGTAAGCCATTGTTTGAGGATGAAACATAGAACCTTGATGACAAAGAGCTCAAGTTAGTCTTCTGGGAGCTTTTGTAGAAGTGTGGCGCATCTTCATATTGTTTTGTAGTGACGGACTGGCATATACATGACAGTGGCAGATTGGTTATAAACTGCAATTCACAATTTTTCACATTTATTGTCAAAGCTGCAAGTGCTGCGTTTCACAGTCGTGTTTGATGTTACACTATCAGTGGTGAACTAGTATATATTGTTGCATCTGCAGGTGGGTAACTAACAATTGATGCATTCCCACCTGTACAGGTACTGTGGATGTGTTGCCGAGCGGGAGCAATAGGTGTGACTCTTGGGGTAATAGTTAGTACAACAGTTGAGTCAAAACAAAAGAATTTATTAATTAGACTCCCCGGAGTACAGACAGGTCTGGTCGGTAGACTGTCCTCCTCATCCTCATAAGACGAAAATGATGCTGAGGAAACCGAAGTTGCATTTCGGGCTACAAGAGCAAGGCATTCGTCAAATTTCTTTAATTTTACTGGACCTCCAAATGGTGTTAACCGATCAGCTGCCTCTGATATAAATGCAGAATCTTCTCCCTTTTCAATCTCCATTCTCTTGTTTAGGCAAGTCCTTCAAATTATTCTAAGCAAAACAAACCGCTACTTCCATCAGTACATGTCATCTAGAACTACAGGAAGCACTTCAGCACAACCACCTGATATTACCATCGAAGAAATGTACACATTTTTTGGACTTGTAATTCAAATGGGGCATGACCAACATCACAGCCTCAAAGATTATTGGTCCAGAGAGGAGCAGTACTGCACTCCATTTCATTCAAACGTAATGGCATGCAATCGCTTCTTCCACATTCTTCGATTCCTTCATTTTGAATACAATGACAACCCTCCGAACCATGATGACTCAGACTATGACAGACTTTGGAAAATACGAAAGATTTTTGACACAATGAACAACAAATTTTGTGAACTGTACAATCTGACAGAACAGCTAGATGTGGATGAAGTGATCGTGTTGTACAAAGGAAGAGTAGTATTTCAGCAATATATTCCAAAGAAACATAAAAGATTTGGCATCAAAATTTACAAACTTTGCGACTCTCTGGGCTACACTTATGAAATGAACGTGTATTTAGGCAAACAAAGGCAACATGCCACAGCTCAAATAACAGCAACACATGGAACAACACTGCAACTTATTCGAAGAGTTGACGGACTAGGCTACAAAATTTTCATGGACAATTATTTCACCTTGCCTGGTCTGATGATCTGTTCCAATGAAAAATCAATGTCTGTGGAACAGTTCCCCGTGACAGGCATGGAATGCCACAAGATATTGGACCAAAATCTCTGATAATGAAAAGGGGGGACATAGCGACACGAGTCAGAGGAACCCTAAGGGCCATTCCCTGGAAAGACAGAAAGGATGTGTACATTCTGACAAACATGCATGCTACCCTGTTGAAGGAAATTTCACCCAAGAATGTGGCCAGGCTATCAAACCTCGTGTTGTAGAAGGCTACAATGCATACATGGGGTTTGTGGACAAGTCAGACAGAATGGTCAACAGCGATGGAATTGCAACATGGAAGTGGACCAAGAAACTGTTTTTTCACCTAACAGACATGACCATTCTGAACGCATTTCTTATACACAAGTCATGTGGCGGCAAAATGACGCACAAAAATTTCCGTGAAATTCTCGTTCGCGAATTGATTATCCATTCGCAAGAAGGAAATGTGACAGCTAGTTCAAGGGGTAGACCAAGTCTAACTGCATCCCAGCTGAGTCAACTGGAAGTAAAGGCCTTCCAAAGGCAAACAACGGCGGTGTCGCGTGTGTTCACTGCAGAAGCAAACAAAGAGCATGTTGTATTTCTGCAGGAAGTGTGACATTGGTCTGTTCAAAGTGAACTGCTTCGAGAAGTGGCATATGCGTGTGAACGTAAGTCCTTAGACACAAAAAGTTGTGTTGACTGTGGAGGCGTGAGGCAAATTATATCATTGTACAGCGTGGACAGGAAACATTTGCCGTGTAAATAAATGTTGTATATTCCTATGTACATAACATGCCTGCAGTGTAAAGGAAGGGGTAATTACATAAAAAATTCACATAAGTGTCATAAAATATGTCATGCCAAATACCTTTTGAATCTATTATAAATTATGTGAGTACAACTTGTTGCTAATACCCGACACTTTGTCTATGAATGTAGTTTTATTCTCCTTCAAACAGTTTCTATTTCATATTTGTATGTTATATAGAGCAGAAAATATATCTGCTTTTATGGAGGCCTGCAATTTCAAGATTTAAATGCCCAAAAAATTCCAGCCACCAGGGGACTACGGCCTTTTAAAAGTCAGTACTTTAACCCTTTGGCGCCGAACAACATATATATATACGTCCTGCAGTGAGCCCTTTAACTGGCCGAACAGCCATTAAAGTGGCCGGGGTGGGGGGGATTTAATTCCGGCGCAAAAGATAAAATTCCAGCGCCAAAGGGTTAAAGGTTAAACATATGACATGGAAATGTTACTTGGTTATGATTCATGGTGGCAGTTTCACCCAACTTCAACCACTCAACATTTCAATTAACCTTTATCGTACGGCATTTAATTTAGTCTTCATGCCCCTGGTACGGTGTTTATATACAGCCCTTTAAATAGTTGTGCGTGGTTGCCTATAAAGGTTTATAAATCATGAACCGAAGGTGATGAAACAATTACATAATCTGCACTGTTGCGTATAAATCAGAGATATTTCAGTTCAAGAAAAGTTTCAGTACAGTGGCGTACCGAGGGAGGTGTTGGGGTGTTCAACCCCCTCCCCCCCGAAATTCGGAAGGCCCTCCAAAATCGTGCCAAAGTGAACCCGATTGTGAAAACTGTTAAAAATTGCTGAATTTGGGTCACGAACACCCCAAGATGTTCGGAAAAAAGGCAGTACAATTCTAATACTCCCTACGTTCACAATTGTTTTACATTAGCAATGACAAATAAATTGGTTGTCATCATAAATAGTCTTAAAGTATAAAACATTATGAAAATTTTACTATATGAAATGAAATTTCTTCTACCAAATTACAGCTGCCCCCAAAACTCCTGACTAATGGGCTACCGCCCACAGATCCCCGTTCTCTCTGTCTTCTGTCCTCAACTGAATTTGTTGACCCCCCCCCGAACAAAATTCGTGGGTACGCCACTGATTCAGTAGAAATGTTTAGTGCCTACATGCAGGAAGTTAATTTATAACTTTTGTAATTCTCAATTTATTTTACATACGTTTCTGTTTCAGGCCTGACATACGCACAGGAAATTTCAGCATGAAGATTTTTGTAGTTAAGCCTTTGCCTGGTAGTGTCAGAAACACCATCTTACGTCACACGCACACCATACTTTCTCAAAACTTCACTAACAACTTTTTTCTTCACACCACTCGCAGTTCACACGCAACATTTTAGCTGTGTCACCGTCACGAACCAAGACTGACCAAATTTTGTTGAGTGCTGTCGCAGTCTACCAACTTGCGTCATCATTTCCAGTATATCTTTCACAAGGAGGAATCGAGAATCTCTACATCATATTTTCTTATTTCGTCTAGGAAAGAGTAACTAAAACAGAGATATTTCAGCGGTTGTTAAAAAATGCATACAATTCCATTGCCTAAATAAATATGCAGTCGCTCGATGCCCCGGCTTGTTCACTCTCGCTGTCCCAAACCATTTCAGATATCCGGTTTGGGGACAGGAACCTGGCTCTCTTACACACAGACATTGCAGAGTGCTGACTCAGAAATTAACATTCAGTCCAGCTTATTATTATGAAGTTGGAACAAGTGGTAACGCATTGAAATGCCATACTGTTTCAGCTGGTTTATCGCTCTAATATTTACAGATCAGTCTGTTTATTTCTATATATCAAACTGCAGTTGGAATTGTAACCCCACTGGAATTTTCGAATGAAGCTTTCCACTTACGGAAAAATCAATATCTCACTGAACTGCCAGGAATTACCTATATTTATTTGAATGGGAGAATTTAAGCATCCTGTTTATCTTAGATTTCAAACCATCCTTCTTGAATAGGGCAGAAACTGAACTGAAATGTAACACAGGCATTACATAAAGTTTAGCATTGGCAGTTTATCATAGACATACGGTTGGTACTTAGTCCATTTTAGCAGTAATATATCCTGCGAACTTCGAACTAAATTGTGTCTGTGTTTTGAGTACAGTATCACGTCCAGTAAATTATGTCGCCAAGTGACGTACAGCGGGATACACAGAAAGAAAATTCTTATAAGAAGCACGCCTTCAGGAAGAGACTTCCTTTAACAGCAACGCTTGGCAGAGTGAATGAGGCTTCACACACACTGAAATGCGTGTGGTCAAAAGTGCTGGAGGAACGATATGCAATCTACTGCTAAACGTCTCTTAGAAGTGTCAGTTGCTTAGCATAAAAACAAACAGACAAGGTTCCGAAGATTACAGGGTGCCTAGAAGCTGCTATTCATGACGTGCATATGTACATAATTGGGTAAAGTGACCGGAGCGCGAATCTGACCACAAAACATTATATAATGTGGAGATAACGTGTGGGTCTATAATTCTAAGCCTGTACATGACTGTGCAGGGCATTTAAATGGACGCAGCGCACCCATTTGGTGCGTTCATAGGATACCGATTTAAAAGGATCGGGTGTGTTCGCCAGATAAAGGTTAATAAACCACTTACAGATGCTTTAAGTTACACAAGGCTTTGCTGCCAACTGAAACTTTCCACTAATATATTCTGGTAAAATTAAGAGGGCATGAAAACTTATAGAATGTATCTTGGTGGCTTGGAAGAAGACTGGAGAAGAACAGTGGAAAAGTCATTTAGAAAATGCTGCATTACAAATACAAGGGCAGTCCAAAAAGAAACCGAACTTATTTAATTTAAATTTATTGCTGTACTTACAACTTAATCAGACTTGTCTCCTTCAAAGTACTCCCCTCTACTGTTGATACACTGCTCCCAGCGTTTTTTCCAGTTCTGGAACGCATCCTGGAACGCGTTTTGCGGGATGGCGCGAAGGTCCTGTAGCAAATTTTCTTTTATCTCCTCTATCCTCTGAAATCGGCGACCTTTTAGGGTGGACTTCAAATTTGGGAACAGGAAAAAGTCTGCAGGGGCCAAATCTGAGAGTAGGGGGGCTGGGGCATGACAATCGTCTCTTGCTTCGCCAAAAATTCACGGATAAGAAGCGACTCGTGAGCAGGTGCATTGTCATGGTGCACCATCCAGGTCTTGTTTGTCCACGTCTCAGGCCTCTTCCTTCCCACAGCTTCCCTCTAACGCTTCATGACCTTCAAGTAAAACTCTTTATTGACTGTCTCACCACGTGGAACAAACTCATGATGAACAATACCCTTCCAATCAAAAAAAACTATCAACATCACCTTCACATTTGAGCAACTCTGACGTGCTTTTTTTGGTCGTGGCGAGGATTTTTCCACCCACTGCGACGACTGCACTTTTGTTTCAACATCGTAGCCATACACCCACGTTTCATCACCTGTTAGGACATTTTTCAGAAAGTTTTCATCAGTATTCGAACGATCTAATAGCTCCTGACTGTGATGCGGTTCGGTTTTTGTTCCTCTGTCAGCAGACGCGGCACAAATTTTGCGGCAACACGATGCATCTTCAGTTTTTC
>Ga0131853_10018202_pt1 | contig 12784 bp, 11 predicted proteins | sample TergutLab28metaG_FD_92764 | JGI IMG/M metagenome (GOLD analysis project Ga0131853, IMG submission 92764) | Labiotermes labralis P1 segment gut microbial communities from Petit-Saut dam, French Guiana - Lab288 P1 (version 2) (version 2) | ecosystem: Host-associated > Arthropoda: Insects >...
AAGATCGTCTCCGAGGGTGTGAACCGCGCCCACGAGAACACCGACCTCGGCATCCTGCTCATCACGCACTACACGCGCATCCTGCGCTACATCAAGCCCGACTTCGTGCACGTCTTCGTCGCGGGCAAGGTGGCGGAAGAGGGCGGCGCCGAGCTCGCCGAGCGTCTCGAGGAAGAGGGCTACGACAAGTACGTCGACGCCCTCAACGTGAGCTGATCATGGCCACCGCACTCGCTCCGGAGAAGTTCGACGAGGTCGTCGAGTCGCTCAAGGACGTCATGGACCCCGAGCTCGGCGTCAACGTCGTCGACCTCGGGCTGATCTACGACCTCGCCTGGGACGACGAGAACGACGCGCTCATCATCTCGATGACCCTGACGAGCGCCGGCTGCCCCCTGACCGATGTGCTCGAAGAGCAGACCGGCGAGGCGCTGGACGGCGTCGTCGAACGGTTCCGCATCAACTGGGTGTGGATGCCGCCGTGGGGCCCCGAGCGCATCACCGACGATGGGCGCGACATGATGCGCGCCCTGGGATTCTCAATATGAGTGCGGTTGATCTGTCGGCCCGCGCGGGCTTCTCCATCTGATGCTGGCGGTATCCGGACTCGAGATCCGCGTCGGCGCCCGCACGCTCATGTCGGGCGTCGACTTCCGCGTGCAGAAGGGCGACAAGGTCGGCCTCGTCGGCCGCAACGGCGCCGGGAAGACCACGCTCACCAAGGTGCTCGCGGGCGACCTCGTGCCGACCGACGGCACCGTGACGCGCTCGGGCGAGCTGGGCTACCTGCCGCAGGACCCGCGCACGGGCGACCCCGAGATGCTGGCGCGCACCCGCATCCTCGACGCCCGCGGCCTCGGCACGCTCAACCTGCAGATCCACGAGGCGACCGAGCGGATGTCGTCCGCCGACCCGGCCGTCGCCGAGAAGGCGATGAAGCGCTACGCGACCCTGCAGGAGCGCTTCGAGGCCCTCGGCGGCTACGCGGCCGAGGCCGAGGCGGCGTCGATCGCATCGAACCTGAACCTGCCCGACCGCATCCTCGACCAGCCGCTGAAGACGCTCTCGGGCGGGCAGCGGCGTCGCATCGAGCTCGCGCGCATCCTGTTCTCCGACGCCGAGACGATGATCCTCGACGAGCCGACCAACCACCTCGACGCCGACTCCGTCGTGTGGCTGCGGGAGTTCCTCAAGAACTACCAGGGCGGCTTCATCGTGATCTCCCACGACGTGGTGCTCGTCGAGGAGGCCGTCAACAAGGTCTTCTACCTCGACGCGAACCGCGGCGTGATCGACGTCTACAACATGGGCTGGAAGAAATACCTCGCCCAGCGCGCCGCCGACGAGGAGCGCCGCAAGAAGGAACGCGTCAACGCCGAGAAGAAGGCGTCCGCGCTGCAGCTGCAGGCCGCGAAGTTCGGCGCCAAGGCGACGAAGGCCGCTGCCGCGCACCAGATGATGGCGCGCGCCGAGAAGCTGCTGTCGGGCCTCGAAGAGGTGCGCCAGGTCGACCGGGTGGCCAAGCTGCGGTTCCCCGAGCCGTCGCCGGTCGGGAAGACGCCGCTCAAGGCATCCGACCTGTCCAAGTCGTACGGCTCGCTCGAGATCTTCACGGCCGTCGACCTCGCGATCGACCGCGGCTCCAAGGTCGTCATCCTGGGCCTCAACGGCGCGGGCAAGACGACGCTGCTGCGCATCCTCGCGGGCGTCGACGCGTCCGACACGGGCGAGCTCGAGGCCGGCCACGGCCTCAAGGTCGGCTACTACGCGCAGGAGCACGAGACGCTCGACGTGCAGCGCTCGGTGCTGCAGAACATGGTGTCGGTGTCGTCGCACCTGACCGAGACCGAGGCCCGCAAGGTGCTCGGCTCGTTCCTGTTCTCGGGCGACGACGTGCACAAGCCCGCAGGCGTGCTGTCTGGCGGCGAGAAGACGCGCCTCGCGCTCGCGATGCTCGTCGTCTCGTCGGCGAACCTGCTGCTGCTCGACGAGCCGACGAACAACCTCGACCCGGCCTCACGCGCCGAGATCCTCGACGCGCTCGCGCACTACTCGGGCGCCGTGGTGCTCGTCTCGCACGACCCCGGCGCGATCGAGGCGCTCAACCCCGAGCGCGTGCTGATCATGCCCGAGGGCACCGAGGACCTCTGGGCGCCCGACTACCTCGACCTCGTCGAGCTCGCGTAGGCGGTGAGGCGGCCGCACGGCCGCGCCGATGTCGGAGGTCTCTGGAAGGGTTCAGCGCATGAGCGGCGACATCCTCACCTCGACCCGGTCCGACGCGCTCGCGTGCCTGCGCGAGCTCGTCGGGCGGCCCGAGGCCGAGTTCCACGACGGGCAGTTCGAGGCGATCTCGGCGCTCGTCGACGAGCGCAGCCGCGCCCTGGTGGTGCAGCGCACCGGCTGGGGCAAGTCGGCGGTCTACTTCGTCGCGACCATGCTGCTACGCCGCCGCGGCGCCGGCCCGACGCTGCTCGTCTCGCCCCTGCTGGCGCTCATGCGCGACCAGGTCGCTGCGGCGGCCCGTGCGGGCGTGCGCGCGGTGGCGATCAACTCGGCGAACCGGCACGAGTGGGAAGACGTGCTCGCCCGGCTGGGCGACGACACCGTCGACGTGCTGCTGGTCTCGCCCGAGCGGCTCAACAACCCCGATTTCCGCGACCGGCAGCTGCCGGCCCTCATCGCGCGCACGGGTCTCGTCGTGATCGACGAGGCGCACTGCATCTCCGACTGGGGCCACGACTTCCGCCCCGACTACCGCCGTCTGCGCGACCTCGTAGCCGCGCTGCCCGCGTCGGTGCCCGTGCTCGCCACGACCGCGACGGCGAACGAGCGCGTCGTGGCCGACGTGGCCGAGCAACTGGGCGGTGAGCGGGTCACGACGATCCGTGGGCCGCTCGCGCGCACCTCGCTGCGCCTCGGCGTGCTGAACCTGCCCGATGCCGAGACGCGGCTCGCGTGGCTCGTCACGCACCTCGGCGCGCTGCCCGGCAGCGGCATCGTGTACGCGCTCACGGTCTCGGGCGCCGAAGACATCGCGCGCGTGCTGCGCGAGGCGGGGCACGAGGTCTTCGCCTACACGGGGCGCACGGACGCCGCCGAGCGCGAAGACCTCGAGGGCCGGCTCAAACGCAACGAGGTCAAGGCGCTCGTCGCGACGAGCGCACTCGGCATGGGCTTCGACAAGCCCGACCTCGGCTTCGTCGTGCACGTCGGCGCGCCGTCGTCGCCGGTCGCCTACTACCAGCAGGTGGGCCGTGCGGGTCGTGCGACCGAGAATGCGGATGTCCTGCTGCTGCCCGGGCGCGAAGACCGTGCCATCTGGGAATACTTCGCCACGGCCTCCATGCCCGACGAGCAGAAGGCGTCCGCGGTCATCGCGGCGCTCGGCGAGACACCGTTGTCCACGCAGGTGCTCGAGAGCCGCGTCGACCTCAGGAAGTCGACGCTCGAGCTGCTGCTCAAGGTGCTCGACGTCGACGGCGCGGTGCGCCGCGTGCCCGGCGGCTGGGTCGCGACGGGTCGGCCGTGGGCCTACGACGCCGAGCGCTACCGCCGGGTCGCCGCCGCCCGCCTCGCCGAGCAGAACGCCATGCTCGAGTTCGAGCGCACGGGGGAGTGCCGCATGCGGTTCCTGCAGCACGCCCTCGACGACCGCGACGCGCGCCCGTGCGGTCGCTGCGACAACTGCGCGGGCGCCTGGTACCCGACCGGCGCGAGCGAGACCGCCCACGCCGCGGCGGTCGGCGCGCTCGCGCGCGTGGGCGTCGAGATCGAGCCCCGCAAGCTGTGGCCGACGGGGGCCGACCGGCTCGGCGTGTCGGTGAGCGGCAAGATCGCCGCGGCGGAGCAGCTCGAGCCCGGCCGCGCGCTCGCCCGCCTGACCGACCTCGGCTGGGGCAACCGGCTGCGCGAGCTGCTCGCCGACGGCGCGCCCGATGCACCGTGCCCGCCCGAATTGCTCACCGCGTGCGTCCGCGTGCTCGCCGAGTGGGGGTGGGCGCAGCGCCCCGCCGCCGTCGCCTCGGTGCCGTCGCGCAGACGGCCGCTCTTCACCGAGTCGCTCGCGCGCGGCCTCGCCGACATCGGGCGCCTGCCCTACCTCGGGCCGCTCGCGCCGATCGGTGCCGGCCCCACGGGCGCATCGGGCGGCAACAGCGCGTACCGGCTCGCCGCGGTCTGGGGCGCCTTCGACGCCTCCGGCCTCGCGGTTCCGCAGGGCGCGCCCGTGCTGCTCGTCGACGACCTCGTCGACAGCCGCTGGACCGTCATGGTGGCCGGCCGCGAGCTGCGCCGCGCAGGCGCCGGGGCCGTGCTGCCGTTCGCGGCGGCGCTCAGCGCATGAACCCGCAGGCCTGAGCCCGAAGGCCCCACGAGCAAGCCCACAGAGTTATGGGGGATGATCGATCGGGGTCCTCCCACCTCATCCCCTCGAAGAAGAAGCCGCATCAGCAGTGTCCGACCGCCCCGCCCAGACGTCGCTCGAGCGTCGCCGCGCGCGCGAGGTCGAGGTGCGCCGCCCGGGCGCCCTCGAGCGGAAGACGGTCGCCGTCTACGACACCGTCACCGACGGCATGGTCGGGTGGGAATTCGTCCGCACCAGGCGCTGGTTCATCTACATCGCGGCCGCCGTGGTGTTCGCGATCGCGTGCGTGTTCCTCTCGCACTGGCAGCTCGACCGCGGGCAGAAGGCCACGACCTACAACGCCCGCGTCCAGGAGAACTTCGACGCGACCCCGGTCGCCCTGCCGGCCGCGCTGCCCAAGCTCGACTCCTACCGCTTCGCCGACGACTGGAAGCGCGTCTCGCTGACCGGCACCTATCTCATCCAGGACCAGCTCTTCGTGCGCACCCGCCCCTGCGGCGACGCGACGGGCTTCGAGGTGCTGACCCCGCTGCGGCTGGCCGACGGGTCGACCTTCGTCGTGGACAGAGGCTGCATCGACGCCGGCTCGAACCCCGAGCGCCCGCGTTCCGAGCCGAAGCCGCCCACCGGTGCGGTGAGCATGGTCGTCCGGCTGCAGCCGAGCGAGGCGCGCCGCGGCTCGACCCCGGCGATCGCGAACCAGATCGAGTCGATCGACCTGGCGCAGATCAAGCAGCGCATCGGCGGCCGCGTGTACACCGGCGCCTACGGCGTGCTCGACACGCAGACCCCGGCGTCCCAGACCGCACTCGGCACGATCGTGACGAGCGCACCGACGGTCGGCACGGCGATCCACTGGTCGTACATGGTGCAGTGGGTGCTGTTCGCGCTGATCGGCTTCGGCGGCCTCGCCTACGCGATGCGCACCGAGTTCCGCCGCATCAATGCCGACGACCCGGAAGAGCGCAGGCGCGAGCACGTCCGGCGGCAGAAGGCGGCGCGCAAGAAGTTCACGGATGCCGAGGCCGAGGACGAGATCCTCGACGGCTACGTGCCGCTGTCGCGCTGGGGCCTCGAGGCGACGGCCACGATCGGGCCGGCCGGCGCCACCCCGCGCCCCGCGCTCGCCGCGACGCCGATCACCGACGAGGGCGAGCAGCCGACCCCGCGGAGCGCACCCCGCCGAACCCGGCCCGAGGTGATCGTGATCCGCCCCGCCGATGCGGCGAACGCGGGCGAGGGTGATGACTCGGCCGATCGGCCCGAGCCGCCGACCGCCGGCTCCGACGACTAGGCCGGCTGGTCCGCGGCACCGTCGAGCGCCGAGACCGTGAGCGGGAAGCCGCGCGAGCCGAGGAAGCCCTCGAGGAACTCGCGGTGCTCGTCGCACGCGAGCCAGGTCTTGAAGCGCTCGCCGGTGTGGATCTTCGGGTTGCGCCAGTCGATGCGCCAGCCGGCGGCGGCGTGGCATCCCGCGCGGGAGCACTCCTGAGCGGCGGGCTCGCCGAACAGGCTCACCGCTCGCCCCGGCGCCGCTCGATCGCACCGGGGCGCTCGACCCGGCCGCCGCCGCCCGCCTGCACGGTGTTCGCGACGACGACCGCGAAGTAAGGCAGGAAGATCGCTCCGAGCGCCGGCACGAGCAGCCACCAGCCGCGCACCCAGATGCACACGAGGACGCACACGACGCGGACGCCCATCATGATCGAGTACTCGATCATGCGCTTGTGCCGCTCCTGCTCCGGCGACGGGGGCAGTGCGGTGATCGTGTGCGAGGTGCTCTTCATGGGCTTCGGTCAAGCCTACGTCGCCCGTGCCAATACGATTCCTCTATGGCTGAGATCACCCCTCGTACCGTGCTCGTCACCGGCGGAAACCGCGGCATCGGCTTCGCGATCGCGCAGGAGTTCGTCGCCGCGGGCCACCGCGTCGCCGTCACCGCCCGCTCGGGCGAGGGCCCCGAAGGCGCGCTCACGGTGCGCGCCGATGTGACGGATGCCGCAGCCATCGACGCCGCCTTCACCGAGGTCGAGGCGGCCCTCGGCCCGATCGAGGTCGTCGTGGCCAACGCCGGCATCACGCGCGACACCCTCATGCTGCGCATGAGCGAGGACGACTTCGACGCCGTCGTCGACACGAACCTCGGCGGCTCGTTCCGCGTCGCCAAGCGCGCGTTGAAGGGCATGCTCAAGGCCAAGCACGGCCGCATCGTCTTCATCTCGTCGGTGGTCGGCCTCTACGGTAACCCGGGCCAGGTCAACTACTCGGCGTCGAAGTCGGGCCTCGTCGGCATGGCGCGCTCGATCACGCGCGAGCTCGGAAGCCGCGGCATCACCGCGAACGTCGTGGCCCCCGGCTTCATCGAGACGGACATGACGGCTGAGCTGCCGGAAGAGCAGCAGGCCGCCATGAAGAAGCAGATCCCCGCGGGCCGCTACGGCTCGGCGGCCGAGGTCGCGAAGGCCGTCGCGTGGCTCGCCTCCGACGACGCCGCCTACATCTCGGGCGCCGTCATCCCGGTCGACGGCGGCCTCGGCATGGGGCACTAGCTCAGGACTACGAGCTGCTGCGTCGCGCGGGTCATGGCGACGTAGCGGTCAACGGCCCCTGCGGCGCCGGCATCGGCTCCGCCGGCATCCGCGTCGAGCAGCACGACGAGGTCGAACTCGAGGCCCTTCGCGAGCTCGGGGGAGAGGGAGCGCACGCGCGGCGAGTCCGGCAGCGCGGCGGGGCCCGGCGCCCCCGGCATCCCGATCACGCACGCGATGCCATCGTCGTGCGCGTCAAGCCATGCGGACACGATCGGCACGAGCTCGGAGACCGCGCCGACCTGCACCGGAACGCCGCTGCGCCGCACCGCGCTCGGCACGTTCGCATCGGGCAGCACCGCGCGGATGACCGGCTCGGCCACCTCCATCACCTCGGCCGGAGTGCGGTAGTTGACGGTGAGCGTCGCGACCGCGAGGTCCTCCAGTCCGATGCGGTGCAGCCTGTCCTCCCACGATTCGCGGAAGCCGTGTCGGGCCTGGGCGCGGTCGCCCACGATCGTGAGGCTGCGCGAGGGGCAGCGGCGCAGCAGCATCCGCCACTCGGCGTCCGTCAGCTCCTGCGCCTCGTCGACGACGACGTGGGCGAACGGCCCGGCGAGCAGATCCGGGTCCGCGGCGGGCAGCTCGGCCTCGTCGACGAGGCTGTTGCGCGCGTCCTGCCCGCACAGGATCGACATCACCTTCATCTCCGAGTCGTCGGCAGCGAGCATCTCGTCCACCACCCGATCCATCCGCTCGCGCTGAGCGGCCATCGCCGCCTCGCGCCGCTGCGCGCGCCGCGCGGCCTCGGGGTCGCCGATGCGCTGTCGCGCGGCGTCGAGCAGAGGCAGGTCGGAGGTCGTCCATGCCCGGGTGTCCGCGCGCCGCAGCCTCGTCACGTCGTCGTCGGAGAGCCAGGGCGCCGCCTTCCGCAGCGCGCCCGGCGACGACCACAGCTCGGCGACCAATGCGACCGGGTCGAGCAACGGCCAGGCCTGCGTGAAGGCCGCGGCGAGGCCCTCGTCGCGCAGCAGCACCCGACGCAGCGCGGCGGTCGACGCACCCGAGTGATCGAACGCCTCGTCGTCGATCGCCTCGCGCAGCTGCTCGCCGATCAGCTCGAGCAGCTCCTCCCACACCGCGGTGCGCGCCTCGTTGTGGGGGATGCCGCGCCCCGCCTCGAACGCGACCGCCCAGTCGTCGGGTCCGAGCTCGAGCTCCACCCACGGCGTCTCGATCGCGAGGCCGGCGGCCGGCGGCCGCTCGAAGGCGGCGACGGCACCCAGGACGGCGTCGACGAGACGGCCGGATGCCTTGAGCTCCGCGGCCCGCGGATCGCGCTCCGGCCCGGCGGCCGCGCCCTCGGGGACGAGGTCGCTCAGCGTGCAGGTCAGCACGCCCTCCTCGCCGAGACTCGGCAGCACGTCGGCGACGTAGGCGAGGTAGGGCCGGCTCGGCCCCACGAACAGCACGCCGCCGCGTCGGTGCCCGAGCCGCGGGTCGGAATAGAGCAGGTAGGCGGTGCGGTGCAGAGCGACCACGGTCTTCCCCGTGCCGGGGCCGCCGTCGACGACGAGCGCGCCGCGCGAGGGGGCCCGCACGACGGCATCCTGATCGGCCTGGATCGTCGCGAGCACGTCCCGCATCCGCGGCGTGCGGCTGGCGCCGAGGCTCGCGATGAACGCCGACTGGTCGTCGAGCGCGGCACGGGCCTCGAGCCCGTCGGGCGTGAAGACCTCGTCCCAGTAGTCCGTCACCCGACCGTTCGTCCATCGGTAGCGTCGTCGACTCGCGAGTCCGTGCGGCGCGGCGTGCGTCGCGGCGAAGAACGGCTCGGCGGCGGGGGCGCGCCAGTCGATGAGCAGCCGGTGCCCGTCCGCGTCGGTCAGGCTGAGCCGGCCGAGGTAGACGGGGTCGCGGTCGTCGCCGCCGAAGACCATCCGTCCGAGGCACAGATCGAGGCCGAAGCGGCGCAGCGTGCGCAGCCGCGCACCGAGCCGGTGCACCTCGAGGTCGCGCTCCATCGCCTCGGGCCCGTCGCCGCCGGGCCTCCGCAGCAGCTCGTCACGGCGTCGCAGGAGGTCGTCGAGGGAGGCCGCGAGGCTCGTCGCGATCCTCTCGAACTGCTCCTCGTCCCGCGCGATGAGCGTCGAGGCGGCCTTGGCCGCGAGGCGTGCGGGCAGGGCGAAGACGGAGGCACCGGAAGCGGGGTCACGAGGGGTCACGGTCCCCGATTCTGAGGGCTCAGGGGGCCCTTGCCACAAGCCCCCACCCAGCGCATATCCTGGAAGTGCGGGGGCGTTCGCAGGACCCGCGACTAACCGCGCAGCCCCAGCAGAGGCAGGATCTGCGACAGGTCCTGCACATCGACGATCACGTCCGCCTGCTGGCGCACCCGCGGCTTCGCGTTGAACGCGACGGCGAGGCCGGCGATCGCCATCATCTCGAGATCGTTGGCGCCGTCGCCGACGGCGACCGTGCGCGATTCACGGATGCCCGAGGCATCCGCCCACTCCTTGAGCGCCTCCGCCTTGGCGAGAGCGTCGACGATCTCGCCAGCGACGCGACCGGTGAGCTTCCCGCCCTCGACCTCGAAGCGGTTCGCCTTCCAGAAATCGAGCCCGAGCTCTTCCCCGAGGGGGTCGAGCACCTCGTGGAAGCCACCGGAGACGACGCCCACCTTGCCGCCCGCGGCGTGCACCGTGTCGATGAGCTCGCGCACCCCGGCGGTGACGGTGAGGCGCGAGCGCACCTCGGCGAAGGCATCCACAGGCAGTCCCGCGAGCGTGCCCACGCGCTCGCGCAACGAGTCGGCGAAGTCGAGCTCGCCCATCATGGCGCGCGTCGTGATCTCGGCGACGAGCTCGGTCGTGCCCGCGTGATCGGCGATGAGCTCGATGACCTCATCGTGCAGGAGCGTGGAATCCGCGTCGAGGACGACCAGGAACGGGACGGTGATCGACGCGAGATGCTGGCTCATGGAACGACGTGGACTCCCTTTCCGACCACGACGAGGCCGGACTCGGTGACGGTGAAACCGCGCGCACGGTCGCGTGCGGGGTCGATGCCGATCTGAGCGTTCGGCTCGATGACGACATCCTTGTCAAGGATGGCACGGCGCACCTGCGCGCCCGGGCCGATCGTGACGCGGTCGAAGGCCACGGTGTCGGTGACGTTCGCGCCCGAGTCGATCAGGGTCCAGGGGCCGAGCACACTGCGCTCGACGTGGGCGCCCGAGATGACGGAGCCCAGCGAGATGATCGAGTCGATCGTCGTGCCGAGCGAGCCGCGGGCGTCGCGCACGATCTTGGCGGGCGGCGAGTTCAGCTCCTGCGAGTAGATCGGCCACTCGCGGTTGTAGAGGTTGAACACCGGCAGCGCCGAGATCAGGTCCTGATGGGCCTCGAAGAACGACTCGATGGTGCCCACGTCGCGCCAGTAGGCGCGGTCGCGGTCGGTCGAGCCCGGCACGTCGTTGTCCTTGAAGTCGTAGACGCCGGCGTCGTTGCGGTCGACGAAGTAGGGCACGATGTCGCCGCCCATGTCGTGGTTCGACTCGGGCCGGTCGGCGTCGCTCTCGACGGCCTCGATGAGCGCGTCGGTGTTGAAGACGTAGTTGCCCATCGACGCGAGCACCTCGTGCGGCGAGTCGGGCAGGCCGATCGGGTCGGAGGGCTTCTCGCGGAAGGCCGAGATCTTGTTCGGGTGCTTCTCGTCGACCTCGATGACGCCGAACTGGTTCGCGAGCGAGATCGGCTGGCGGATCGCGGCGACCGTGGCGGATGCCCCGGACTCGATGTGCGCCTCGATCATCTGCGCGAAGTCCATGCGGTAGACGTGGTCGGCGCCGACCACCACGACGATGTCGGGCTTGGCGTCGCGCAGCAGGTTGAGGTTCTGCAGGATCGCATCGGCCGAGCCCGAGAACCAGCGCTTGCCGAGGCGCTGCTGGGCGGGCACCGACGAGACGTACGAGTTGAGCAGCTGGGGGAGTCGCCAGGTCTGCGACACGTGGCGGTCGAGCGAGTGCGACTTGTACTGCGTGAGGACGACGATCTGGCGCAGATCGGAGTTGACCAGGTTGGAGAGCGCGAAGTCGATGAGACGGTACTGCCCGCCGAACGGGACGGCGGGCTTCGCCCGGTCAGCCGTCAACGGCATCAGTCGCTTGCCCTCGCCGCCGGCGAGCACAACGCCGAAGATCTTCCTCGCAGCCCTCATGCAGACGACATTAGTTGGGGCGACGGGCCTGTACTAGCGTCATGACCATGCGAGTCGACCTCTTGTCGCGTGAGTATCCGCCGGAGATCTACGGGGGCGCCGGTGTGCACGTCGCCGAGCTCGTCCGGGCCCTCCGGGCGCACCTCGAGGTGCGCGTCCACGCGTTCGGCAAGCCGCGCGACGAGCCCGATGTGCTCTCCTACGCGGTGCCCGCGGAGCTGGCATCCGCCAACGCCTCGCTCGCGACCCTCGGGGTCGATCTGCAGATGGCTCAGAACACCGCGGGCACCGACCTCGTGCACTCGCACACGTGGTACGCGAACGGCGCCGGCCACCTCGCCAAGCTCCTGCACGGCGTTCCCCATGTCGTCACGGCGCACAGCCTCGAGCCGCTGCGCCCCTGGAAGGCCGAGCAGCTCGGCGGCGGCTACCGCGTCTCGAGCTGGATCGAGAAGACGGCGTACGAGGCGGCGGATGCCGTGATCGCCGTCTCCGAGGGCATGCGGCGCGACATCCTGCGCTCGTACCCCGCCATCGACCCCGCGAAGACGCACGTGGTCTACAACGGCATCGATCTGAGCAGCTGGAAGCCGAACCCCGACGCCGACACGGCACGCGCGCTCGGCATCGACCCCGACCGCCCCGCGGTCGTCTTCGTCGGCCGCATCACCCGCCAGAAGGGCCTGCCGTACCTGCTGCGCGCGGCCAAGCGGCTGCCGCAGGATGTCCAGCTCGTCCTCTGCGCGGGGGCGCCCGACACCCCCGAGATCATGGCCGAGGTCCAGGGCCTCGTCGCCGACCTGCAGGCCGAGCGCTCGGGCGTGGTGTGGATCGAGCAGATCCTGCCGCGCGAGCAGCTCACCGCCGTGCTCTCGGCATCGACCGTGTTCGTGTGCCCCTCGGTCTACGAGCCGCTCGGCATCGTGAACCTCGAGGCGATGGCGTGCGGGCTGCCCGTGGTCGGAACCGCGACGGGCGGCATCCCCGAGGTCGTCGTCGACGGCGTCACGGGGCGCCTCGTGCCGATCGAGCAGGTGCAGGACGGCACGGGCACGCCGATCGACCCCGACGGCTTCGTCGCCGACCTCGCAGCGACGCTCGCCGAGGTGCTCGCCGACCCGGCCCGGGCGCGGGCGATGGGGCAGGCCGGTCTCGAGCGTGCGCGGGATGCCTTCTCGTGGTCCTCGATCGCCGAGCAGACGGCATCCGTCTACCGGTCGTTGCTCTGATCAGCGGATAGGGTTGACACCATGTCGAGCACCGTCGTCAGCATGAAGGACGTCACCGTCGAGCGGTCCGGGAACACGATCCTCGAGGGGGTCGACTGGGATGTCGCGAGCGACCAGCGCTGGGTGGTGCTCGGCCCGAACGGCGCCGGCAAGACCACGCTGCTGCAGCTCGCCGCCGCGCAGCTCGCGCCTTCCAGCGGCACCGTCACGCTGCTCGACGAGCCCGTCACGGACGAGACCGAGGCCGCTGAGCTGCGACCCCACATCGGCTTCGCCTCGAACGCGCTCGCGCGCCGGCTTCCCTACGGCGAGACCGTCCTCGACATCGTCCTCACCGCCGCCTACGGCATCACCGCCCGGTGGAAGGAGGAGTACGAGGAGATCGACGAGCGCCGCGCCCACCGCGTGCTCGCGGAGTGGAAGGTCGACCACCTCGCCGA